>WNFL01317686.1_pt1 | contig 42073 bp, 37 predicted proteins | sample 5400361 | NCBI WGS metagenome assembly WNFL01 (sample SAMN13153351, study PRJNA577476) | soil metagenome | isolation source: 40 cm soil on Douglas fir-dominated hillslope | place: USA:California | collected 2013-09-17 | reverse complement strand
TAGAGCGCATGACCGCGACCGGATGATGCTGGTAGACCAGAGCGAGCGGCGGCCCGCCGATGCCGGTGGCCGTTTCGGTTACACCGGTGACCAGACCAGCCGCGACATAGACGCCGCGGCTCGGCCGAAAGGCAGGCATTGCGAGCGTAACTGCTGCCGCGGCGACGGTCGAGATGCCGATCAGCAAGTTCAGGTGGCTTGCAGACAGGGCCACCAGCACCCACAGGCCGGCGAACGTTCCGGCAAGGCGCCCCGCGGTGACCCATGCGCCGCTGCGGAAGTCCAACGCCACCCGTTCCCGCCACGCGACGTAAATGTTCAGCGGCAACATCAGGATGAGCACTGTCACCGGCAGCATCTGCGGCGCGACCAGGCCCAGCACCGGGGCAACGACCAGCGCGAAGCCCACGCCAGTACTGCCTTGCACGAAGCCGGCAAATACCACGATGGCGGACATCGCTGTGAGGGCCGTCCAGGTCATCGGACTGCGTCTTTAGCTACGGATTCGCGCCTCACGAATCCGGGCCTTCATAGTCGCAAGATCTGAAATACTCGCGATCGCGTTTCGACGAGCGACGCTGCGTCCACGTTTCTATTTTTCAACTCCTGAAAGCTCCACGGCGATCACGGCCGGCAATACGTGGATGCGCAGTTCGTTGCCATTCTCCCAGATCGATGTTCGACCGTTGACGGACGCGTGACCCGGGGCGGTTGCATACGGCCAGCGGTAGATCAGACCGCCTCGCGGAGGCGTCAAGCCTCCGGCGATCTTCAGCAGCAGACGCCGCTCATCGCGTCGCAGTCCATAAGTCAGGTTGCCGTATGGTGTTCGAAGATTCCTGATGCCGATTCCCCGGCCGGCGACCCAATCGTTGGGCACGCCCGCGGCCAGTACCAGCGCCTGGTCCAGCGGACGCTCGAACGCGAATAAATCGAGCGCGGATTGTATAAAATCCGACGCAATCCAGGCGTGGGGCATGTCACCGACGAAGCGCGGCTGGCGTGCGTCGCGGCCCACCACCTCGGCCCACTGATTCCAGCCGGCGGGCCGGCGATCGGCGAAGAAGAAATCCAGCAACTGCTGTGCGCGCTCGCGCCAGCCCAACCGCACGAAGGCGCCGACAGCACGCAGTTCGTAAGGCGTGTATTCGGTCCATTGCCTGCCGCCGTCGCGGCGTTGCGCGAACTCCTGCCAGTAGCGCTCGAAGGTCCGCTGCAATTGCCGCTGTGGCAGGCCGGCCTGCTCGCCCGCGACCGAAAGGGCGATGGTGGTTGCCGAAGGGTCGAAATCACCGCGATCGGCGCTGGCCGGAATGTAGTCGATTTCGTGTTGTTCGATGCTCGCGAGCAACGACGCGTGAACGTCATTGCGGAATTGTTCTCGCCGGGCGGCGAACTGTCCGGTCTCGTCGCCACCGAGTGCTTTGGCCATTTCCACTGCGCCTGAATAGCCGGCCAGGCTCCAGAAGTCGTCCCAGTACGAGTAGGCGGGCCGGTCGGAATAGCCTTCGTGACTGATCGACGCCGGCATCAACCCAAAGAACGCGCGCCGCTCCGGACTCTGGTTCTGCTCGGTGCGCTGCGTCGCGCTGAGCGAATCCATGTAGGAAACGGCAGAGGCGACGTGCGGCCACATGCCCCGCAGCCACGAACGATCGCGGGTGTAGCGATAGCGCTGGGCGATCAGGTGGATCAGTTCCCCTTGACTGTCGTTCTCCGCCACCGGATCGGCGCCGCGACTGTCCACGCAGCAGGGCACCTTGCCGTTGGAAAACTGGTGCGGGGCGAACCAGTCGGCGTACTCACGCACGACATCCGCGTGACCCAGACGCAAAAGTGCGTCGGACATCATGGCGCCATCGCGGACCCACGAGCGTGCGTATGAACGGCTGCCCGGCTGGAGAACCGGCCCGGAGCGATTGATGAGAATGTGCGCCAGCGCGGTACGCACGGTATCGGCCAGCGGCTGGCCTTGCGCCGGAAGGCGTAGCGAGACCAGGCTGGTGGCTTTTCTCCAATAGTCCGCCGCCTTCGCCTGTTCCCGTTTCAACCAGGCGAGCGCGTCCTTCGCCGGTAGCGCGGGCGCGCCTGTGAGTGGCGCGACAATGCCGACCGTGCGGCTTCCATGCGCCGGCAGTTGCAGCCGATAGAGCAGCACGGCCGAGGCGAGGCCGGTGGAATCCTCGACGCTGTTCGCCGCCGCAAGCACCTTTGCGGTCAGAAGCTCCGCCACGCCACCCGAATCGAAATCCGCCGTGATGAATTTTTCCGGCCGCTGCAAGGCAAACACCCTGCGCTGGCCGTTGATGCTCAGTGCCTGCCCGTCCCAACGCAGTTCGCGGATGGGCGACACGCCCCCCGGCGCATTGAGGAACTGGGTTGGCGGATTGACCTGAAACGGCCTGATGGCCAGCGCCAGCGTGACGGCGCGAGGACGGTCGGAATGGTTTTCGACGACGTACCGGGCGACGAGTTGGGAACGCGCGCGTTTGCCCGCACCGAAGGCGGTAACGTGCATAGCCAGCTCGCCATGGCGCCAGGTCACGGACGGGATGGGCAGATAGCCATCGAGCAACGACTGGCGCGTCTCGACATCGGCCCAGCTGACCAAACCTTCGCCGGTGATCAGGAAGGGTTCGATGGAAGCGGACTGCGGTCCGATTTCCAGTGCGCCATCCTCGGAGAGAAGTCCCTGCGCGGTCCCGCCGTCGATGCCCAGCACCGTCCAATAACTTTGTTCGCCTGAGAACGCGCGTGGATAGTGGCCGCGGGGGGCGTCCGCGGCAATCGCTTCGATGAAGGCATTGGCCGACGCGCCGTAGGCGATCTCCTTGACTTCGATTTCCGCAAGCGCATAGGACTGCGCAGGACCGTCCTGCAGGCGCAGACGAACATAACGGGCTTCCGATTCGGGCAGCATGTGCGGATCGCTGCCGCCATTGCTGTCCACGACGCGGCGCACGGTATGCCATACCCGGCCATCGTCGGAAAGCTCGATCGTGTAGCGGGAAGCGTTTGAGCCCGGCAACCAGTGCAGAACGAGGCCGCCAAATTCGCGCGCCAGGCCAAAGTCGAGCGTCAGCGTTTGCTCGCGGCCGGCAGCCGGATCGCTGCGCCATGCCGTGGCAGGGATGCCGTCGAATGATTGCGCCGGCTGCGTCGGCGATAGCGTCGAACTGGCGCTTACCTGAGCCGTCGAGGGTGGAGCGGAAGAATCCACGGGCAATTCACGAAAGGACAACCGGTCGAAGCAGACGCTGCCCTTGCCGCCCCCGCGCCCCCTTGCCACCACGAATTCGACCTGGGCACTGTGCTTGAGATCGCGATCCTGCGTCGGGCCCCACGCGAAGGAGACATGGCGTTTCTTGAAGCGCACGCGCTGCCATTCATGCGCAAACGCGTATTCCGGACGATTGACCCACCAGACGTTTTCTCCACTGGCATCGACGAGCTTGAACTGCAGTGCGTTGGCAGGTGCATCGCCGCGCAGCCCGAACGAGAACTCGAAGTTGTCCGGGTACTCCATCGGCAGCTCGCGGCGCACCGACACGTAGCCGGACACCGCGCCGAAATCGAAGTCCACGCACAGCGCGCGCCCGTCCTGTCCCGCGGCTGCCCGAAGCGTCGCCGCGACATCGTCGGACGTTGCAACCTGCCACGAGGTGACGTCGTCAAAGTCGTCGAGAACACGCAGCGGCGGCGGATCCGCAGCCATCGCGTGGGGCGGCGGCACGCAGGCAGACAAGACACAGGCCAGCGCGCAGGCTTCGCACAAGCGCATCAACCTGTACCGGTGCCTCATCCCTTGACGCTGCCCACGAGCAGGCCGCGAATGTAGTATTTCTGCAGGGCGAGAAAGATCGCCAGCACGGGCAGCACGGTCACCACCGAACCCGCCATCATCATCTCGCTGTCTTGCACGTGCTCGCGCGACAACGAGGCCAGCGCGACCGGCAGCGTATGCAGCCGGGAGTCGGTGAGCACGATCAACGGCCACATGAAATCGTTCCAGCAGCCGAGGAACGTGAATATCGCCAGGGATGCAAGGATGGGTGCGATCAGCGGCACGATGATGCTGGCGAAGATGCGGAATTCTCCGGCGCCGTCCAGGCGCGCCGCCTCCAGCATTTCGTCGGGTATCGAGAGCGCGTACTGGCGCACGAGAAATATTCCGAATATGCCGGCCATGGCCGGGACGATGACGCCGCCGTAGGTATTCACCAGGCCCATCTGCTTGAGCAGCAGAAACAGCGGCATCATCGCCACCTGGCCCGGAATGATCAGGGTCGCGATCAGCGCCTTGAAGAGCCGCTGCTGACCCGCGAACTGCAATTTGGCAAAGGCGTAACCGGCCATCGCGTTGAACAAGAGTGAAACCAGCGTGACGATCGTGGCGAGCAGCAGGCTGTTCATCAGGTAGCGCAGCATGCCACCGCGCACGAACAACTCCCGGTAGTTGGCAAGCGTGGGCGATTCGGGGAGCAGCGGAGGCGGCAGCGAGCTGGCTTCGCCCGGGCTCATGAACGATACCGACAGCATCCACAGCAGGGGGAACAGGCTCACGAACGCCAGGCCGATGAGCAGGCCATTGACGATGACGGAGGCAAAAGACTGCCTCACGCGTCGACTCCGCGCTTCGATGCGCGCATGAGCACCCAGGTCACGGCGAGCATCAGGCCGAACAACAATACCGCGGCGGTCGACGCGGTGCCGAGGTTCCACCACTTGAAGCCTTCCTCATACATGAAATACAGCACGCTCACGGTGCTTCGCAGCGGGCCGCCCTGGGTCATTACATAGGGTTCCGCGAAGAGCTGGAAATAGCCTGCGGTTGTCAGGATGCCGACGAGTATCAGCGTCGGCTTCAGCATCGGCAACGTGACGTACAGCAGTTGCTGAAACGTCGTGGCGCCGTCGATGCGGGCGGCTTCGTAGACTTCTTCCGGGACGGCTTGCAGGTTGGCCAGGAAGATCATCATGTTGTAGCCGAAGTTCTTCCACACTGCGAGCAGGATGATCGTCGGCATCGCCAGGTGCGGGTCACCGAGCCAGTCCAGCGGGTTGATGCCGATTTGGCCCAGCGCATAGTTGACCATTCCGTAGCGGGTCTGGAACAGGTAGCGCCACACCACGGCGACCGCCACCAGCGTGGTGACGACCGGTGCGAACAGCGCCGTGCGGAAGAAGGGCTTGAAGCGCGCCACTTTCGCGTGCAGCAGGAGGGCTGCGCCGAGCGACAGCCCGATCGACAGGGGCACACCCACCGCGACGAAATAGAGCGTGTTGCCGAGCGCCTGCCAGAACAACGGCGTGCGCAACAGGTGCAGGTAATTGTCGAGGCCGACGAAGCGCAGGTTGTGCAGATCGGCAAGCGCATAGATGTCGAAATCCGTCAGGCTGAGCGCCACGCCCGCGAGCACCGGCAGAAAGAAGAACACGCCGATCACGAGCAATGCCGGCGCGATGAATCCCCATGCCGCGATCTGCAGTCTCATGGCGATTTTTTCCGGTCCAGCATCCAGCGCCGCTTCTCCAGGATCGCATCGACCCGGCGGTCGAGAGCGCGGGTGGCCTCCTCGATGTCGGCGCCGCCGACCACGACCTGCTCGGCGGTGAGTTGCATTTCAGTCACGATGCGTTCCCACTCGGGAATTTTCGGCGCGGGCCGGACGCGCTCCAGCTGCTCGCGAAACGCCTTGGCGTAGATGTCGCCGGCGAGTTGTTCGTCCCGCCATGGTGTGCGCCGGGGCGGAAGATTTGCGCTCAACGCGTGGAAGCGAACCTGTACCGCGGGTTCGGAAAGATATTCGATCAAACGCCATGCGGCCTGCGCGTGCTGCGAGGACCGGAAAATCACCAGGCTGGATCCACCAGCCGTGGATGCGCCGGGACCGTTCGGTCCGGGCAGCGGCGCGGTCATCCAGTCGCGCTGATGTTCGGGAGGCAGACGCCGCTTGAATTCCTCGATGTTCCACGGACCCGACATGTAGAAGGAAAAGTAGCCCCGCCCGAACTCGGTCCAGACGTTGGAAATCGCGGCGTCGCTCATGGCCGGCGCCCAGCCGTTGCGAAACATCCGTGCGTAGAAATCCAGTGCGCGGCGAAAGCCCGGACTGGAAAACTTTGCCCGGCGGCCGTCTTCGCTCAGCATCGGCTCCTGCTGTTGGAGGCCCAGGGCCAGCAGGGGTTCAAATTCGTTCAGCGGCAGCAGGATCGCGTAGGGTCCCGCCACTTTCTTCACGGCGGCAAGAGCGCGCTCCCACTCTTCCCAGGAGCTTGGCGGCTTGCCGAAGCCGGCCTTCCTGAGCAGATCGGTGCGATAAAACAGGACCCGTGTATCGACGTACCAGGGGATGCCGCGCAGCCGGCCCTCGACGACATTGGTATCCCAGATGCCGGGAAAATAATCCTTGGGGTCGACGACCCGGGATGCCGCGACATGGGCTTCCAGGTCCGTGAGGGCGTCGAGCGCAGCGAGTTCCGGCACCCAGGTGTTGCCCAGCTGGCAAAGATCCGGCAGCGCGCCGGCGGCAAAAGCGGTCAGCAGTTTCTCATGGGCCGCGGTCCATGGAATCTGCTGTACTTGCACGTGAACGCCGGGATTGTTGCGTTCGAATTCGGGGAGGAGCTGTGCGACGACTTCGCCTTCGCGCCCCATGGCCCAAAAGCGAATCGTCTGTTGTTCGGAGGTCGCAGAAGAACAGGCGCCGAGCAGAAGAACGAAGGCGCCAAGGAAGACACGCAGCGTTTCGCGCAGCCTGACCATCGGCAGCATGGTACGGCTTTTCGGCCGTACCGTCTTTCAGCCGCCGGCGGGCCGGCCGGCGCGGGTGTGCTTCAGCGAGTTGCCGTGGCTTCCGTTGCCTTGGCGGCCGGCGCTTCCAGGATTGCCGTCGTGTCCTTTGCGGCAGCAGGCAGCGGAGTGTCGACCGCGAGCCAGCCGCCCTTGAAGCCCGCCTGCTCGAGACCCGCGCGGATATGGGGATTGGCCCTCATTACGCGCCACACGAGGCCGGTGCGGTAATTTTCGATCATCGCAATTATCGGACCCTGATCGATGCCGAGATAATCGGTATCCACCCAGCCGAAACCCGCAATCGTGCGGCCATGTCGCAGCGGGACGTCGAAGTTGAAGCTGGGGTTGAACGCGTCGTAGAAGCCATATTTTCCGAAGATGTGTTCTCCATAGCGGCGATGCATTTCCTCCACTGCCGGGATCACGATCTCGGGCGCAAACGCAATGGATGCGATGGCCGCGGTCGGTGCGATCGTGCCATCGTCCATGGTGTATTCCACCCCGACTCCACGCGGAGAATAGGTGCGGAAGGTGCGCTTCTCGCCACCGAACTCCATCTCGACGTCGGCTGCGCCGTCGCTTGCCGTCAGGCCCCACACGTTCTCGCCGTAAGCGGTCCAGCGCATCGGATTGGCGATCGCGTAGGCGCGTTGAGCGTAGGTTGCGCGACGCGAATTCTCGAAATAGTCATAGCCGGCCTTGCGCATGGGCGTGTCGAGGATTGCGCGAAAATCGATCCAGACATGCGAATACTGGTGGCCGAACATCGGCGTGAAGGTCAGGTAGGTTTGTCCGTACTGGGTGCCGAAGAAACGCGGATAGTCGCGGCCCCATTCTTCCCATGCAACCGGTTCCACCGGATGGGTCGGCGATCCAAGCGCCAGTATGTACACCAGCATGGCTTCGTTATAGCCGCGCCAGTCGAGATGGATGAAGGAAGACTCCGGTGTCCAGCCATAGGAAATCGCGGGACCGCGCGTCTGCGCCCATTTCCAGTCGACGCGGCTGTAGATTCCCTCGACGAGGCGCCGGATTTCCACTTCTTCGTCGTCGGAGCCATTGAAGTAGGACTGGCAGAACAGCATGCCGCTGAGCAGCAGCGCCGTGTCCACGGTCGACAGTTCCGTGTTCTCGTAGCGCAGCCCGGTCTTCATGTCGAGGAAATGGTAAAAGAATCCCTTGTACCCCGTCATTCCCACCGCCTCGCTTCCCTGCGGCGCATTGGCGAAAAAGCGCATGGTCTGGAGCGCGCGCTGGCGGGCTGCGGCCCGCGTCACATAGCCGCGCTCGACGCCGATGGGGTAGGCGGTCAGGGCGAATCCGACAGCGGCGATGCTCGAAAAGGAAGGGCTTGGAAAGCGATCCGGCACCAGCCCGTTGTCCGGATTGGCTGTATCCCAGAAGTAATGGAAAGTCCTTTCTTCCAGTGTGTCGAACAGAGGAGGTAGCGGGTTGCCTGCTGCGGGGACGGATGTGCCGATCTCCGGCACGTGCTGGCTGCCCATCTCCGGCACCGGCGTACCGTTCGCATGCGCCGTGAAAGAGGCGCCGATCATGCAAAGCGCCGCTATGTACCAACCCAATCGTCTCTTCAGCATCAGCGATGTCCTTTGAGTGTCCGACCTGTGCGGACCAAAGCAGTCCGCTACATCAATCTGTTACGTCCCTCAGCGCGGCTCCGCGCGTCGCAATCACCTGCGAGTAATAGTGCGCACTCTCTTTCGGTGTGCGGCGCTGAGTCTCGAAATTCACGTGCACGATTCCGAACCGTTTCGAAAAGCCAAGCGACCACTCCAGATTATCGAGCAAGGACCATGCAAAGTAACCTCTCAGATCGCAGCCCGCGTGAATCGCGTCCGCAACAGCGCCGATGTGCCGACGCAGATAATCCACGCGCAGCGGATCGGACAGCCGGTTTCCCGCGACCACCGGGGGATCGTAGAAGGCCGCGCCGTTCTCCGTGACGTAGACCGGCGGATTGCCATAGCGCTCCTTTACCCACTTCAGCACGTCTGTCAGGCCCTGCGGAAAGACTTCCCATCCGGTTTCCGTATACGTGGCTTGTTTTTGTCTGACCGCTGCAGCCTTCAACGGCCATGTCTGCGTGTCATGCCGGGTGACACTACGCGTGTAGTAGTTAACGCCGATAAAGTCCAGCGGCTGACGGATGAGGTCATAATCGCCATGCGGCCATTTAGGCCAGGCGTCTCCGAAAATCTCCTGCAGTTCCTCCGGGTAATGTCCGAGGAGAACCGGATCAAGATATTGCCGGTTCATGTAGGCGTCCGCGCGCGCGGTCGCGGCGAGGTCTTCAGCGCTTTGCGACGCCGGATACTTCGGCTCGAGATTCACGACCAGCCCGATCTTGTGCTTACCCTCGGCGCGGTATGCGCGCACGGCCATGCCGTGAGCTCGCAACAGGTTGTGCGTGGCGATGGGCGCTTCATAAAGGTTGCGGTGACCGGGCGCAAGCGGCCCGTGCAAGTAGCCGCCGTCGGTAACGACCCAGGGCTCGTTCAGGGTGGCCCACAACTTAACGCGACCGTCCAGGCGACGAAACACGTTCTGAGCGTACTCGGCAAACCAGTGCGCGATGTCGGGATTGAGCCAGCCGCCGCGATCGTCCAATGCCGCCGGCAAATCCCAGTGGAACAGCGTTGACATCGGTTCGATGCCGTTTTCAAGCAGGGTGTCGACGAGCCGCTCGTAAAAATCCAGGCCTGCGCCGTTGACCTTGCCCGTTCCCTGCGGAAGCACGCGCGACCACCCGATACTGAAACGATAAGCCTTGAGGCCTAGCCTGGCCATCAGCGCGATGTCATCGCGGAACAGGCGATAGTGATCGCAGGCCACGTCGCCGTTGTCGTCGTTGTGCATTCTTCCGGGGGTATGGGCGAAGCGCTGCCAGATGCTCGGGCCCGCGCCGTCGGCAAGCGGCGAACCTTCGATCTGGTATGCCGAAGTGGCGCTGCCCCAAAGAAATTGTTCGGGAAACAGATAATCTGAATTCATGTATTGAATGGGTATGAGTTTTGGCTTGTCACAGGCTCGTGAGTCCGGCGGAACTTGCAAGCCGATGGTCAGGCAGCCGCGCAGCCCGTAGGCATTTCATGCGCGCGGCATAGTGATGGTTGATGCGCCTGGGGAACTCGCGAAGCATTGAGCCGGCATCATACAAATGTCTCTCAAATTCGCAAGCCCGGCGCGGGGCACTGTTGCGTGGAAGGTAATCGGGAAGGAGGAACGCGCGTTGTCGGCGCGAATCGGGCTTAACGTGCCAACCGAACGCACACCAGAGCCCGCAAATAAAGAGCCCCTGGCTTCAAGGGAGAAAAACCAGGGGCAGACAATGCCGTCGTCCCGGCACATAAGGCACGGTGACGGATCATCTGTTTATAGGAATTGCGATTTACTTAAAAGTTCCGGTATTGCCTGAATTGGAATCAGGCTGTGTTGGTGCGCAATGGTGCTTTCGAAAAGCCGATCATGCGCAGATCTGGCAATGATCATCCGCTCGACGAGAGGTTTCTCCACTGCCGGACATGCGCCAGGGCGGTTCCCGAGCTGCGACGATTTCCTTCGGTACGAAATGCGCGGAAGGTTTTACGTGAAGCTGTTGCAACAATGACCGATCGAAAGCCTTCGACAAGCGCCCCATCCGGGTGCACAAGTCTGCATTCAATGGCTTAGCGCGCCTGCGGGCCGCTGGCCGATAACTTGCACTGTTATTGAACGTCTGTGAAAGAGCGCACGGCCTCCCCGGCTGGCGTGCTCCGGCCATTGTCGCAAGACTAGCCAGAGCAAACGCCTTACTCACGTTTCATTATCCTGGAGATAACACCATGTCGAAATTACCCTACATAGTTCTTGCAGCCGCATTCGGTTTTGCCGCGCCTTTGTATGCCGCCAATACGTCCGGAGGCGCACCCTCCGCCGCATGGTCCGACGCCCAGGTCAAGACCGCGATGGACACCTGCCACAAGCTTGCCGCCCCTGCACAGGGAAAGTGCATCGTCAATATCAGGCCCACCGAGGGAACGTCCGCTGCGTGGACAGATGCGCAGATCAGCGCTGCGAAGGATAAATGCAATGACCTTTCCGGTACCGCCAAGGCGAAATGCATTGTCAACATCAGGCCTGTGACCGCCACGGGAGATACTGTCGCCTTGTATTCGACTTCTTCGGATGAAGCCACCGTGAAACACGGAATCGGTACAGACGAAGAGTACTCAGCCGCGGTCAAGGAATGCGATTCCGCCAGCGGTGCCGAAAAAGATCGCTGTGTCGCCAACGTCAAGGATCACTTCGGCCGCATGTAATCAACCCGTACGTCCGGACATGAAGCAGCCTGCTTTAATGCAGGCTGTTTCACTTGTGAGCTCCCGCGTGTTTTATGCCGTCATCCGGGCGCCATGAGAGCTACGCAGAGCAGCATTGCCGACGGGCATCAACCCTAGATCGTCAGACCTATGACTGCGCCCTCGACCATGGCCCTGTCTCTGGTCAGGCCATACTGGATTGCGTCGGTCTCCGTCCTGGCGAGGGCTGGAAGCTGAGTGAAATCCTGGCTGACAGGAGTCTCAGTGACGCCACGCCATCGCGTGATATGCAACACCGGTTGCCATTTTTTCTTGTCCGCCACGTACAAGGCCCTCGCCTCGACAACGTAATCGCCTATTTCCGCTTCTGCCATAACTGCCTCGCTGTTGAAATTCATCCTTACCGCGTAACCCGGTCATGCTCCGGGTGGCCGACTGCAAACATTGCCAATGAGCGCAACGCCACTGCAATCTTTACCGGGAACCTGTATGTATAGACCCGCGCAAACGCAGAATGTTCTTTCCGATAAGCAGGTTGGAAAAGACCCGGTGATGGCACGGCTATTGCAAATCACAATTGGTACGGCACCCTGCGCTTCGTGCCAGTGCTTCATCGGACGAGGGAAGCGATGGAGAGGAGATTCGAGTTGACCGGATCGGTCTACCCGCACCGTCTGGATACCCCAGGCTGTGCGAAACTGCTTTCGAGGAGAGAACATGAACAAATTATCAGGTGCGCTCATCGCTTCCTTGCTGGCGATGGCCATCAACGCAGCGGCGTATTCGGCCGACTCCGACAAATCCGGGCAATCCACCCAGGATGGCGCGCAGCACAATCAGATCGGGCCCGCGACTGTGACCGAGCCGCTCGACCCTCCATCGGATAGCGCCGCCAATGCGGCTGCGGGCACGAGCAACAGGGACGCGAAGGGCAGGGACGACTACCAGGCGAAGCTGAAACGATGCGAAGGCCTCGGCAGTCCCGGTGAGAGGAAGGAATGCGCCGAAAAGGCGAAAAAAGAGCACGGACAGATGTAGTCGAAACCCGGGCCGCGAACCAGCGTGGCCTGCGGTCCCGGTGGGCGGAACGCCGGGCAAAAAGGGCTTCCGGGCTAGCTTGACTGTCCGGAGGGGCTTGCGGTTATGGCCGAGGTCACGATTGCCTGCGCCTCCTCTGCGATGCGGCGCAGATGTTGTTCGCTGCGAAAGCTCTCCACATAGATTTTGTAGATATTTTCCGTGCCGGATGGCCGCGCTGCGAACCATCCGTTTTCGGCGATCACTTTCAATCCTCCGATTGGAGCGCCATTGCCGGGCGCGTGGCTGAGTATGCCCAGGATCTTTTCGCCTGCGAGATCCTTGCTTGCCACCTGTTGCGGTGACAGTTTCGACAGCATTCTTTTTTCTTCCGGCGTCGCGGGCGCCTCGACCCGGTCGGACAGGCATTCGCCAAACGTGCGCGTAAGCTCGCGATAGATCTCGCCGGGATCGCGGCCGATCCGGGCCGTGATTTCAGCAGCCAGCAGGGCGGGGACAATTCCATCCTTGTCGGTCGTCCATACGCTGCTATCGAGACGCAGGAAAGTTGCGCCCGCGCTCTCTTCGCCGACGAAGCCGAGCGAGCCGTCGAACAGGCCTTCGACGTACCACTTGAATCCGACCGGCACCTCGTAGAGTTTCCGGCCGAGCTTCGCGGCCACGCGATCGATCATGGCGGTGCTTACGACGGTTTTGCCTGCCGCCGCCTGCGTGCCCCATCGCGGCCGATTCTGAAACAGATAGTGAATGGCGACCGCAAGATAGTGATTCGGCGGGAGCAGTCCGCCGCTGCGGGTGACGATTCCATGCCGGTCGTGATCGGTATCGCACGCGAAGGCAATGTCGAAACGCTCCTTCAGGTGCACCAGATTGCTCATGGCATAGGCAGAGGAGGGATCCATGCGAATCTGGCCATCCCAATCGACCGGCATGAAGCGGAACGTCGGATCGATTTCCTCGTTGACGACGGTGAGATCGAGGTCGTAACGCTCGGCAATCGCGGCCCAGTAATGAACGCCGGCACCGCCGAGCGGATCCACACCCATGCCGATTTTCGCGCCGCGAATCGCATCCATATCGAGCACGTTGCCCAGATCGCCCACATACGCATCGAGGAAGTCGTGGCGATGAGTGGTGCTGGCGCGCAGCGCCCTCTCGTAGGGAATCCGTTGCACGCCGTGCAGCGCGTTTTTCAGGAACTCATTGGCTCTCGATTCGACCCAGCCTGTCACGCCGACATCCGCCGGGCCGCCATTGGGCGGGTTGTACTTGAAGCCGCCGTTGTCGGGCGGGTTGTGCGAGGGCGTGATGACTATGCCATCCGCCAGGCCGGAAGTGCGCCCGCGATTGTAGGCAAGTATGGAGTGGGATATCGCGGGAGTGGGCGTGTATTCGTCGTGCGCGGCAAGCATGACATCGACGCCGTTGGCCGCCAGCACCTCGAGCGCGCTGGCGCAGGCCGGCACCGACAGCGCGTGCGTGTCGATACCGAGGAAAAGCGGTCCGCCGATGCCTTCCCGCCCGCGGTAATCGCAGATAGCCTGGGTGACGGCCAGGATGTGCCATTCATTGAAACTGTTTTTAAACGCAGAGCCACGGTGTCCCGAAGTGCCGAACGCAATCAGTTGCTCCGGCACGGATGAATCAGGCGCGCCTGTGTAGTAGGCCGTGATGAGTTTCGGCACATCCACGAGCATCGACGCAGCGGCCGGCTTGCCTGCCAACGGGTTGGTTTTCATAGGTATGAATGGCAAGTATGCCGCAGGACGATGGCAGTGGGCGACCTGGCTCCGATATTCAGTATTTTTGGGATGTGGCCCACCTCGATCTCGTCGCGGCGATTCCCTACGCGGTCGAGTTGGCGCATTGCTCCGGTCCGGCGCTTGCGCAGGGCGAAAAAAAGGCCCGAAAGGAGATCGCAATTTCGGGCCTTCGGTGCTGCAGGTGTTTCATCCTCAGGGAGGAGGAGGATGAATAACTACCCGATGCAATCATCGGCCCTTGTTCCGGGGCGTTCTGTGCGCAGGCACACATAGAGTGGAAAATATTTGCTTCCGGCCGCATCAGGATGCGGTTGCGGTTGTCGTTATCGCCGTCGTGGCCGCCTGGCGGCGATAGGTTGAGGGGATATCTGTTCCGGCCCGTAGTTACACGTGAGGCAGTACGCAAAACCAGGATATGCGGGAGGAAACGCGATATGACGCTGTTGTCAACCCCGCAACTCTGTAGGACAAACACTGATCCCTTTATGGCGGAAGCCACATAGAATCCACATTGGAGGCGACCGGGCAATATCACAATAACTATAAAAGCTTCAGGGGTTGCATGCAGAAAAAAGCAGGGGGACAATTTTTTCGCTTTGACATACGCCGGCACGGGCAGGGATTTGTCTTCACTCTGATATTGGCATTGGCTGCCCCGGCGGCGCGGGCCGCTTCCGCGGCAGACGCCTCAACCGAAAGCCTGGCTGACCTCAGCCTCGAGGAACTCAGCAATATCCAGGTTACCTCGGTATCCAAGCACTCCGAGCGGCTGCTAGATGCGCCGGCCTCAATATATGTCATCACCGCCGAGGACATCCGCCGCTCGGGCGCGACCAGCCTGCCGGAGGCACTGCGCCTGGCGCCCAATCTGCAGGTCGCGCGCACGAGCGCAAACCAATATTCGATCAGTTCGCGTGGACTCAATAGCGCCGGCAATAAAATGCTGGTGCTCATCGACGGGCGAATCGTCTATACGCCGCTTTATTCGGGTGTACTCTGGTATGACCAGGACGTCATGCTCGAAGACGTCGAGCGCATCGAGGTGATCAGCGGTCCGGGCGGGACGCTGTGGGGATCCAACGCCGTGAACGGGGTGATCAACGTCATTACCCGAACCGCGCAGAGCACGCAAGGCGGCCTGGTGAGCGCCGGCCTCGGCAACCGGGAGCGCGGCGCTGCCGCCCGCTACGGTGGCGAACTCGGCGGTTCGGGTCATTTCCGTCTCTACGCCAAGGGATTCGACGAGGCGAACACCAACCAGGAAAACGGCACCCCGCTTTCCGACGGATGGGAAAGGGCCCAGACGGGTTTTCGTGCCGATTGGGGCCACGCTGGCGACGGGTTCACGCTGCAAGGGGACGCCTATCGCGGCAGGCTCGATCTCGCTGTGCCCGACGATCAGCATATCGCGGGGAGCAATCTGCTCGGTCGATGGACGCACCAGTTGGCGGGCGGGGACCAGATTCAGGTGCAAGGCTATTTCGATCACACCGAGCTGGATATTCCTCAAGGCGGGACCATCGGTACCTTGTCCGAATGGCTGAATATCGCCGATATCGAGTTTCAGCACAGTATCTCCGCATTTTCCAGCCACGCGGTAATCTGGGGTGCGGGCTATCGCAGCGCCCGCGACCGCATCGACAACGTCGCCACATTTGCTTTCCTGCCAGCCGACAAGGACATGGACTGGATCAATCTATTCGTCCAGGATGAGATTGCTCTGCGCGATAACCTGAGCTTCACTGCCGGGATCAAAGCGGAAAAAAATCCTTATTCCGGCATTGAATTCATGCCGTCGATCCGCCTGGCCTGGAAGCTGACGCAGCAGCAACTATTGTGGAGCGCGCTCTCGCGTGCGGTGCGGACGCCGTCACGCCTGGACCGCGATTTATATGTGCCAGCGCTATCGCTTACCGGCGGGCCGGATTTCCGCTCAGAAGTTTCGAAGGTACTGGAAATCGGCTATCGCGCCCAACCGACACAGACGCTTTCCTATTCACTGACCGTGTTTCACCAAATCTACGATCATTTGCGCAGTATCGAGTTGACCGGCACGGGCAGTGTCATTATCGGTAATAAGATGGAAGGCAAGAGCACCGGTGTCGAGGCGTGGAGTACCTGGCAGGTGACGAAAAGCTGGCGCCTGAGCGCCGGCGCCTTTTATATGGACGAGGATCTGCGCATGAAGCCTGGCAGCACAGACATTACCGGAACCAGCGCGGCCGGCAATGATCCGACTCACCAGTTCACATTGCGTTCGTCGCTGGATCTGCCGCATCGCACGGAACTGGATATCGATGTGCGCAACGTGGGGCGTCTCCCCAACCCCGTGGTGCCGTCGTATACCGCGGTCGACATGCGCATCGGCTGGCACGTCAACAACGACGTGGAACTCTCTCTCGTCGGCACCAATCTATTCGATCCGGAGCATCCCGAGATCGGCAGGCCGGCCACACGCAGCGAAATCAGCCGCGGTGTTTACGGAAAAGTCCTGTGGCACTTCTAAGCGCATTCGGACGCATGCGCGGAAGGACGGACAAAATCCGTCGCACGGCCATTGCGGCCCGATCCGCCATGGCGGCTCTGGTACTGCTTGCACTCGGCGCGGTCTGTGCAAGCATCGTCGCCGCCGAAGACAGCCCGCAAGTACTCGAGCAAAAGGTCAAGGCTGCCTTCCTGTTCAAGTTCGGTGGTTACGTCGAGTGGCCGGACAGCGTTTTTTCCGGCAAGGATGCTCCATTGGTCATCGGCGTGACCGGCGCGGACGCTCTTGCGGAGGAATTGTCGCTAGTGGTTGCCGGCAGAACGATGAACGGCAGGCAGGTGTCGATACGGCGGATTGCCGGCGGTGAATCCCTCGCGAACCTGCACGTCCTGTTCGTCGGCCGTCCGGAGATCGGGCGCCTGGGTGAATTGACGGCACAGGCGCGTCCGGTACTCACCGTGACCGACATCGAAAAGGGACTTGCCCAGGGCAGCATCATCAATTTCGTCGTCGTCGACAAACGCGTGCGCTTCGAGGTTGCTCTGGACGCCGCAAAACGCAGCGGGCTGAAAATCGGCGCCCCGCTTCTTTCCGTGGCGATGCACGTAAAGGAGTAGACCCTGGCCTATTCCTTCGGTTTGCGTTCAGTCCGTCACAAGTTGCTGGCCGGCGTCTTGCTGACCAGCCTGGCGGCCTTGTTCGTCACCGGAAGCGCGATGCTGATCTACGACTTGCGCAGCTACCACGCCACGCAGGTCAATGACCTGACCACGCAGGCGGAGATCATCGGCCGCGCCAGCGTGGCTGCGTTGCAGTTCGACGATATCAAGTTCGCGGGCGAGAACCTGGGATTGCTCAAGGTGCGGCCCAAGATCGAGGCGGCGGCGATCTACAACGCCAGAGGCGGCTTGTTCGCGAGCTATCTGAGGGAGGGCATCTCGCGCGAAGTCCTACCACGACTGCCGGGAGTCGATGGGGCTGAGGTCAAGGACGAGACCATCGAGTTGTACCGGCGCGTCGTCGAGAACGGCGAGATCCTGGGAACGGTCTATCTTCGGGAACACTACGAATTCAAGGAGCGGCTGTGGAGCTATCTCGGCATCGTGCTCGGCGTCAGTACGCTGGCGCTCGCGGTGTCGCTGCTGTTGTCATCCTGGCTGCAGGCAAGCGTAACCCGGCCGATTCTCGACGTAACGGGGGTGGCGCGCCGGGTCGTCGAGAGCAGGGATTTCACTTTGCGCGCGACGAAAACCACCGAGGACGAGATCGGATTTCTGGTCGATGCCTTCAATGACATGCTGGCGGAGATCGCGCGTCAGACCGAGGCGTTGAGGGCATCCAACCGGGCGCTGGAAAAGCAGATTGCCGAGCGCTCGGAGGCGGAACGGGCCCTGAGGGACAGCGAAAGGCGCAACCGGACCCTCGTGGCTGCAACGACATCCGTGGTATGGACCGCGGACCGTGAACGGCATTTCGCGGCTGCCCAGACAGCATGGGGCGCTTACACCGGCCAGTCCCAGGAGGATTATGGCGGCGCCGGCTGGCTGCGGGCGTTCAACGCGGAAGACCGGCCGCTGCTGGAGAATCAATGGAACGCCGCCGGCGCAGCGAAAACGGCGCTCGATTGCGAATTGAAATTATGGAATGCGGCCTCGTCCGCATTCCGCATCGTCAGCCTGCGCGCCGCGCCGGTGCTCGATGGCGACGATCAGATCATGGAATGGATCGGCACCATCACGGATATCGACGATCGCAAACGCGCAGAGGAAGAAATACTCAGACTCAATGCCGACCTGGAAGAACGCGTGCGCAGACGTACCGTCGAACTGGAGGCCACCAACAAGGAACTCGAAAGCTTCTCGTATTCGATATCGCACGATCTGCGCGCCCCCCTGCGCGCAATCGACGGCTATTCCCGGATGGTCGAAGAGGACTACGGGGAGAAATTCGATGACGAAGGCAAACGGATGCTCAGCATCGTCCGCGAGGAAGCCCTGAAAATGGGGCGCCTGATCGATGACCTGCTCGCATTCTCGAAACTCAGCCGCAAATCCATCGATGAAACGGCGGACATCGACATGACGGCGATGGCCAAGACCGTGGCACAGGAAATCCTGCGCGACCAGAACGCGGAGCGGGTCCGGCTCGACATCTGGCCTCTGCCGCCGGTCAAAGGGGACGGGGCACTTTTGCGCCAGGTCTGGGTCAACCTGCTGAGCAACGCGCTCAAATACAGCGGCTCCCGGCCGCAAGCCGAGATCCTGGTTACCGGCGAAGTCTCCAATGGCGAGGCTGTTTACCGCGTCCAGGATAACGGCGTGGGCTTCGATATGAAGTATGCGGGGAAACTTTTTGGGGTGTTCCAGCGTCTTCACAAGACGGAGGAATTCGAGGGAACGGGCGTGGGCCTGGCCATCGTGCACAGGGTGATCACCCGTCATGGCGGCAGCGTGCGCGCAGACGGAAGGCTCGGCGAGGGTGCTACTTTCTATTTCACATTACCGGTTAAAACTGACAATGGTTGACTACAATCAAGTGGAAATCCTCCTGGCGGAAGACAATCCGCGTGACGCGGAAATGACGATGCGCGCATTGCGCAAGATCAACTTCCTCAACAAGGTTCATTGGGTCAAGGACGGCGAGGAGGCGCTGCACTATCTGATGCGCACCGCAGAGTATTCCGACCGCGCTCCCGCCAATTCGCCGAAGCTGGTCCTGCTGGACATCAAGATGCCCAAGGTGGACGGCATAGAAGTGCTTCGGCGCATCAAATCCGACCCGGCCCTGCAGGGCATACCGGTTGTGGTCATGACCTCTTCCAACGAAGAGCGCGACGTCTTCGAAAGCTACCGGCTCGGCGTCAACAGTTATATCGTCAAACCCGTTGAGTTCGCATCGTTCGTCGAGACGGTGGCGAAAATCGGCCTCTACTGGATATTGACCAACCGCGCGCCGCATACACCGGGAGACGGAAAGGTTGCATGAGTAACGTGATCAAGGTTCTTTTTGTCGAAGACGTTCGCACGGATGCGGAACTCGAAGCCCGGGAGCTGCGCCGGTCCGGGATGAAGATCGAACATCGCCTGGTCGAGACGGAACAGCAGTTTCTCGCGACGGTCGCCGAGTTCACGCCGGACATCATCTTGTCGGATTTTTCCATGCCGCAGTTCGACGGCATGTCTGCACTCGCACTTGCGCGCGAAACCTGCCCGCTGATTCCGTTTATTTTCGTTTCGGGGACTCTCGGCGAGGAATACGCAATCCGTGCCTTGCAACAAGGAGCCGCCGACTACGTACTCAAGACCAACCTGATCCGACTGCCCGCGGCGGTCACGCGCGCGGTACGGGAAGCGCGGGACCGTGCGCTCAAGCAAGCTGTCGAACTGGAACTCGAAGCGGCGCGGCAACGCCTCGAAAGCATCTTCGAATCGCTCGACGATGCCGTCTGGTCTTGGTCAGTCCCGGACCAGCGGGTCACCTACATCGGCCCGGCCGCGAAGAAGATCTTCGGGCGCAAGCCGGACGAGTTCTCCAGCAATGCCGATCTCTGGCGCGAGATAATTTACGACGCCGACCGCGAAGCCGTGCTGGATGCGTGGCGCGGGCTGCTCGGTGGGAGCGGGACGTTCGACGTCGAGTACCGCATCGTCCGAACGGACGGGGAGCTTCGCTGGATCAACGATCGCGCGCGTCTCATTCGCGACGGCGATGCCGTGCCGGAACGCGTCGATGGAATCATGCGCGACATCACCGAGCGCATGGCCGAGCGAAAGCGCATCAATCGCCTGACCCGCATCCGCGAACTGTCGAGCGCGGTGAATTCCGCCATCGTGCGGCTGCGCCAGCGCGAACAGCTCCTCGAGGAAATCTGCCGGATAGCGATCGAAGTCGGCAGGTTCCGCGCGGCAAGAGTCGTCGCCCTCGGTGTGAGTGTGCCCGGCATGCTGTTGGTCGCAGCAAGAGGCGGCGACATTGAACGGTTCACGGACACCCTGAACGCCTACAACCTGTCCCCAGCCGGCAGCGAAGGCATCCTGGCCGAATCACTGCGTTCCGGTCAGCCGGCTTTCGTGGTCCAGTCGGGTCAGGATTCACAGTCAGGATCCACGGTCGCCTCCGATGGCTCGACATTGTCTACGGCTAGCCTTCCCTTCGTCGTGAAGGAGGAAATAGTGGGGGCGCTGATATTGGGCGCGCCGGAGAAGGATTTTTTCGACCCGGAGGAAATCGGGCTCCTGAAAGAACTGGCTGGCAACATTTCCTTTGCGCTGGAGCTGATTTCCAATCAGGAGCGTATCGACTACCTGGCCTACTACGACGTGCTGACCGGGCTGTCCAACCGCACCCTGTTTCACGACCGGCTCGCGCAGGCGGTGATCGCGACCGGGCGCGAACACAGCATGCTGGCTTTGGTCATATTCAATCTCGTGCGGCTGAGGGCGGTGAATGAATCGTTCGGCGAACGTGCGGGAGATCTGGTGCTCAGGCAGGTCGCGGAAAGACTCAAGCGGCTTGCGCACGATCCGGCGCGCGTCGCCCGGCTCGGCGGCGATCTTTTTGCGGTGATGATTCCCGGAGTGCGGGACCCTGCCCATGTCAGCCAGTTGCTGGGTGAACGCCAGTTCAGATTCTTCGACGAGCCCTTCCTGTACGAGGGACGGGAACTGGCGGTTTCGGCCCGCGCCGGCGTGGCGCTATATCCGAGCGATGGCAATAGCGCGGATTCACTTTTGCACAATGCCGAGTCTGCGCTGAACCAGGCCCGCGTTTCGGGCGAGCAATTGCTCTTCTACTCGGCGGACGTGAACGCGCGGGTGGCGCAAAGGCTGGCCCTGGAATCGAGGCTGCGCCGCGCCGTGGAACGCCAGGAATTCGAATTGCATTTTCAGCCGAAATTCGATTTGCATACGCGGCGCACCGTTGGCCTCGAGGCCTTGTTGCGCTGGAACGATCCCGAAAAAGGCCTCATACCCCCGGTTGAATTCATTCATCTGCTCGAAGAGACCGGCCTGATTCTGGAAGTCGGCCGCTGGGCGTTGCAGGAGGCGGTTGCCCTGCGCAGCCGCTGGCTGGAGGAGAAGTTGTCCGCGCCCCGCATTGCAGTGAATATTTCCGCCATTCAGCTCAAGCACAAGAACTTCGTCGCCGAGGTGGAAGACGCATTGCGCGGGGCCGGAAGCGACATCGGCCTGGACCTGGAGATCACCGAAAGCATGCTGATGGAAAACGTCAACGAGGGGGTGGAAAAGCTGCGTGCGCTCCGGGATATGGGCGTGCAAATCGCGATCGATGATTTCGGCACGGGGTATTCGTCGCTTTCCTACATCAGCAGGCTGCCGGTGAATGCGCTCAAGATCGACCGCAGTTTCATTCAAGGCATGACCGAGGAGCCCGACAAAACCAGCATCGTTTCCACGATCATTTCGCTGGGACACGCCTTGCGTCTGGAAGTCGTCGCCGAAGGGGTGGAGACGGACCAGCAGTCGCAACTCCTGCGGTTGTTGCGTTGCGACCAGATACAGGGTTATCTGATCAGCCCCCCGGTTTCCGCCGGGGAAATGGCTGCGTGGTTGAAGACGGAGGCTTAGCTTCGCGGGCGCCCGGTTCCGATTGTCGATATTCCTTCTCCCGAAAAGCAGACGAATAGGGGTTCGGCATTTTCTGCCAGTTCGGTGCTGCGTCCAGTCCGTTCGAATCGACCAAGTTTGTGGCACTAAATCCTCTCGACCCGCAAGTGGTCAGATTTATTAAGTAACTGAATTAAAATATTAAATGGTCGAATCTGTCATTTGATAGATTTGACGCATCGCGCCCGCTCGGTTAGGTTTCTACCAGACAGCGGTCAAAGGGAGACAGCGTGTTCATATCCGTCACCCTCAAGCTTCCAGCCAAGTTAAAGGTGCGAATCGCCCGGGCAGCCAAACTAAAGGGCCAGAGCACGCAGCGCTGGATGCTCGAGTCGATCGAGCATGAGGTGGAGCGCCGGGAGCGCTTTCTCGCCTATGTAAAACAGGCCCAGAATGCGGACCTGAATCTGGGACCGGTCGAGGAAATCGACGCGCGCAATCGCGTCCGGTTCTGGCTCGATCAACTTTCCAACGGGAAAAGAGTTACGCGCGCCGCGCCGCGCCGTATACGATAGCGCGGCAATCGTCGGCGCGCCGTGCGCGCCCTTCACAAGCCAAGCGGAGGAGCGGGGGAAGCGGGTCTGCCTGGCGTCATGGAAAACAAGAACCAGTTCAGTCTTCTGCGCGAACGTCGTTTCGGTCCCTTTTTCCTGACGCAGCTCCTCGGCGCATTCAACGACAACGTCTACAAGAATTCGCTGGTTATTTTGGTGGCATATCACGCTACGACGTATTCCAGCCTCGACCCGAACCTGCTGACCAACGCCGCGGCCGGCTTGTTCATCTTGCCCTTCCTGCTGTTCTCCGCCAGCGCCGGGCAGATCGCCGACAAGTTCGAGAAATCCACGATCATCCGCGTCATCAAGGCGATCGAAATTGGAATCATGATTGTCGCCGGCGCGGGATTGCTGCTGCAGAGCCTTCCGCTGCTGTTCGCGGCGCTGTTCCTGCTCGGACTGCATTCCACTTTTTTCGGTCCGGTGAAGTACGCCATCCTGCCGCAGGCACTGACGTCCGCGGAACTGGTCGGCGGCAACGGCCTGGTGGAGATGGGGACCTTCGCCGCGATTCTTGCCGGCACGTTGATCGCCGGCGTACTGGTGGCGCTCGACAACGGCATCGGCTGGGTCAGCGCGTTGATCCTCGTCGTCAGCGTGCTGGGATTTCTTGCCAGCCTTGCGATTCCAAAAGCGCCGGCGGCCGCCGCGGCACTTGCGTTCGACTGGAATCCGTTCCGGGAGACCTGGTCGAACCTTAAATTCGCGAGGCAGAACCGGACGGTGTTCCTGTCGCTGCTTGGCATCTCCTGGTTCTGGTTCTATGGCGCCATTTTTTTGTCGCAGTTTCCGAATTACAGCAAGGCCGTGCTCGGAGGCAACGAGCATGTGGTCACGCTGTTGCTGGCGCTGTTCTCCGTCGGCGTCGCGTCGGGATCGCTGTTGTGCGAGCGCCTGTCCGGGCACAAGGTGGAAATCGGGCTGGTGCCGTTCGGGTCCATCGGCCTGAGCGTGTTCGCGGCGGATTTGTTCTTCGCCACGCCGGTTGGCGTAATGCACGCCGAAATCGGCGCATGGCAATTCCTGATGCAACCGGGTGCCTGGCGGATCGTTCTGGACCTGTTCCTGATCGGCCTGTTCGGCGGCTTTTATATCGTGCCGCTGTATGCGCTGATCCAGACCCGTTGCGCGCCCAGCCATCGCTCGCGCGTGATTGCCGCAAACAACATCCTGAATGCGCTGTTCATGGTAGTCGCGGCCGGTATCGCGGTGGCGGCGCTGAAGGCGGGCATGACGATCCCGCAATTGCTGTTGCTGACCGGAGCGCTCAACGCGGTGGTTGCGCTCTACATTTATGCGCTGGTGCCGGAATTTCTGTTGCGCTTCATCGACTGGATGCTGGTGCACTCGATCTACCGGCTGAAGACTTCCGGCGTTGCCAATATTCCGGAGGAAGGGCCGGCGTTGCTCGTGTGCAATCACCAGAGCCTTGCGGACGCGCTGGTCATTACCGCCTCGTGCCGACGGCCGATCCGCTTTGTCATGTATTACGCCATCTTCAACGTGCCCGTGCTGAGCTTCATTTTTCGTTCGATGAAGGCAATCCCGATCGCCGGTTCGAAAGAAGCGCCGGAAGTGCTGGAGAAAGCCTACGACGAGATCGCCGCGGCGTTGGCCGATGGGCAGCTGGTCTGCATTTTTCCGGAGGGACAATTGACCCGCGACGGCGAGATCGGTCCATTCCGCCCGGGCGTGATGCGCATCCTGGAAAGCACGCCGGTGCCGGTGATCCCGATGGCGTTATCGGGTTTGTGGCGAAGCATCTTTTCGCGCAACCGCGACAAGTGGAAGGTCGCGACCCTGTTTCCCGCTGTCTCCTTTACGGTCGGGCCGGCGCTCGGTCCCGCGGCGGTGACCCCGGAAGGTCTTCACGCCGCCGTGCGCCGCCTGGCCGCGAGCGACAGCATGATCAGAAGAATGCCCTGAAGTCATCTGCGTTCACTCCCGCGCTATCCCGACAGGCGCTGCTATTTGCGCCGCCTCTACCCGGACCCGATGAGCGGCGAGCCGAAGCGGGGAACCATCACCGCGCCCGACGGCGGCATCATGGGTGTCCACAGTTTGTCTCGCGGCAAGCCGATCAAGGCCGCTGGCGTCGTACCCAACGGGCCGGACTTCGGCGCTGCCGCGTCCGACGCCGACTGGCAATTCGTGTATCTGCCGGCTGCGTCATCGCCGAATCCCGCAGGCAATGCGCCGCCGTCCGCCGGCGAAAACGCCGTGCCTCCATCGCTCCAGGTTCCCGGCATGGGCAAATAACGCCGCCGTTCCAGCTTTCTCCTGATGCATTGCCGGATTGACAGCATTGTGGACCGCATGCACGCTGGCGGTCGCCCGATCGCCACGTGGCGCCAGCGGAGGAGAAAATAATGACAACTGCGGCAAATCAGGACACCCTGCCAGCCGACGCCGAACACCGCAAACAACTGCGGCGCGCAGTCATCGCCAGCACGGTCGGCACCACCATCGAGTGGTACGACTTCTTCCTGTACAGCATCGTCACGGGGCTGGTGTTCGCCAAACTTTATTTCCCGGAGTCGGAACCGCTGGTCGGTACCCTGAAAGCTTTTGCAATCTACGCGGTCGGGTTCATAGCGCGGCCGGTGGGCGCAGCCATCTTCGGTCATTATGGCGACCGCATCGGTCGAAAATCGACCCTGATTGCCACGCTGGTCTTGATGGGCGTGGCGACCTTTCTGGTCGCTTTCGTTCCCAGTTACGAGAAAATTGGTGTCTGGGGTGCGGTACTGCTGACGTTGTTGCGTTTTCTGCAGGGCGTGGGTGTGGGAGGCGAATGGGCCGGTTCGGTACTCATGTCGATGGAATGGGCGAAGACCGACAAGCATCGCGGCTTCATCGCGTCCTGGCCGCAATTCGGCGTGCCGGCCGGGTTGTTCCTTGCGAACCTGGCGGTGCTGACATTCAGCTGGCTTTCCGGCGATGAATTTCTGGTCTGGGGCTGGCGGGTGCCGTTTTTCCTGAGCATCTTCCTGATCGGCATCGGCCTCTACATCCGCTTGCGGGTCCTGGAAACGCCCTTGTTCGCCAAACTGGTGGCCGAGAAAAAGATCGAGCGCACGCCGATCATCGAAGCCTTCAAGCAGCATCCGAAAGAGATCCTGCTTTCCGCCCTGGCGCGGCTGGCGGAGCAGGCTCCGTTTTATATCTTCACCGCCTTCATCTTTACCTACGGAACCGTCCATCTCAAGACCTCGCGAGACCTGATCCTGAGCGCATTGCTGGCCGCATCGTTGCTGTCGTTCTTCACCGTGCCGTTCAGCGGCTGGCTATCGGACCGCATCGGCCGCCGGAAGATGTACATGATCGGCGCAGCGACCATGGGCCTGTTCGCGTTCGTCTATTACGCAATGCTGAACACGATGATCCCGGAATGGATTTTCTTCGCGATCTTCATCTCCCTGGTCCCGCACAACATGATGTATGGTCCGCAGGCGGCGATGATTGCGGAGGCATTCACCGGCCGCTTGCGCTACAGCGGCGCATCGCTTGGCTATCAGCTCGCGTCCGTCATCGCGGGGGGTCCGGCGCCGCTGATTGCCGCGGCGTTGTATGCGCAATACAAGTCGGGCTACGCCATTGCGGTCTACATACTGGCGTGTGCGGTCGTCAGCCTGACGGCAACGTGGATGCTGAAGGACTACACCAACAAGGACATATCGCAGGAGTACGACGGCAGATAGTCCTGCGCGCGCCGCAGCGATGCGGCGTGCGCCTCCCCGCTCCGGAGTTCGTCCGCATCTGCGATGCTGCATTGCAGCGCCCGCGTTATGTGGAGAATGATCACTCTGCTATGTCCGCAACGGGGATGCTGAAAGCTTCGCGTCCCGCTACCATGGCGTGCATAAAATAATGCGGGGGAACGGCATGGCACAGCAGACTTTCGGATTCATCGGCGTCGGTCGCATGGGAGGACTGATGTCCGCCCGGCTGCTCGATAGCGGACACAAGGTCGTCGTCTACGACGTGGCCGAGGAAGCGGTCGCAGCGCTGGTAAAACAGGGCGCGCAACGCGCCGCCTCCGCCGCGGAAGTGGCGGACAAGGCGGACACGGTGTTCCTCAGCCTGCCGAATCCGGAGATCGTGCAGAGGGCGGCACTGCAAACCGGCGGTGTGATCGAAGGCGCGAAAGTCAAACGCGTGGTTGATTTCTCGACCATCGGACCGCGCACGGCGAGCCTGGTCGCCAAAGGACTCGCCGAACGCAATATCGTCTACGTCGACGCCCCGGTGAGCGGCGGGCTCAAAGGCGCGCGCGAGGGCACGCTGGCGGTCATGGTGTCCTGCCCGAAAAATGTCTACATGGAACTGGAGTCCATCCTCAAAACCTTCGGCAAGCCCTTCCATCTCGGCGAAAACGCCGGCCAGGCGCAGACCATGAAGCTCGCCAACAACCTGCTTGCCGCCGCCGCCATCGCGCTGACTTCGGAGGCGATGGTGATGGGCGTCAAGGCGGGGCTCAATCCGAGGGTGATGCTCGACGTAATCAATGCCGGATCGGGACGCAACAGCGCCTCGCAGGACAAATTCCCAAAGTCGATACTGCCGGGAACTTTCGATTTCGGTTTTGCCACCGGCCTGTCGTACAAGGACGTGCGCCTGTGCATCGACGAAGCGGAAGCGCTCGGCGTGCCGATGGTCTGCGGTGCCGCGGTGCGCCAGATGCTCGCGGTCACCAACGCGATGTACGGTGCCGATTCGGATTTCACTTCGATGTGCAAAGTCATCGAGTCCTGGGCCGGCGTGGAAGTGCGCGGTTAGCGCGCACCGGCCGTCCCATTTGAACGCCGACCCAATCTGCCTCGGGAGAACACCATGCCCCTTGCCACCCGATCGATGAACAACCCCGTCATCCTCGAAGCCCACGAGCCGCTCGCCGCGCGCATGGCGAGAGCCGTTATCGCCGTATCGGCGGAGAACCTGCCGGCGGAAGTGACGGACAAGGTGAAATTGTGCCTGGTCGATCTCATTGGCTGCGCTTTCGAGTCGCGCGATCTGCCCTGGAGCCGGCAGGCGGTGAAAATCGCTGAGCACGTGGACGGCAAAGCCGGCGGCGCGTCCATCATCGGTTGTCCGGGCTCCTTTGCCTTCGGGGACGCGGCGTTCGCAAATGCCGTGATGGGACACGGCCTGGTACGCGAAGACATGCATTCCGGCAGCATCAGCCATCTGGGCATCGTCGTGCTGCCGGCTTTGTTGGCGCTCGCGCAATATCGCCGCGTTAGCGGGCGCGATTTCATCGCGGCCGCGGTGGCTGGTTATGAAGTCGGCGCGCAGGTCGGGCGCGCCGTGATGGATGCTGAAGTGGCGAAGATTCACCGCCCGACCGGTATCACGGGTCCGGTTGCCGCTGCGGCGGCGGGTTCGCGCCTGTTGGGGCTCAGCATCGAACAGGCGACCAGTGCCATCGCGCTCGGCGCCAATCTCACTGTCGGATATAACCAGTGGGCGCATACCGGCGGCAGTGAAATGTTCTTCCACGCCGGGTTTGCGGCGCGCAACGCGCTGAGCGCGGCCCGCCTCGCCGAAGGCGGTGCTTTCGCGTCGCCGTCCGCGCTGGATGGCGAGGCGGGATTGTTCGCTGCGTTACGCAAACGCTCGGCGGCGTCGAAGGTGGAGTTGTTCAAGTTGGCGCCGGAAATCCTGTCCGTCTATCACAAGCCGGTGCCCGCATGCAATTTCGCGCAGACCGCGAGCCAGGCAGCGCTCAGGATCGCACGCGATGGCAAAGCGGCGATCGATCGCATTGCGTCGATCACGGTGCGCGTGCCGCGAGCCGGTGCGCTGTATCCGGGCTGCGACTACACGGGGCCGTTCGCGCACATCCTGCAGGCCAAGATGAGCATCCAGTACAACGTCGCGGCCGCGCTGATCGAAGGCGGCGTGTCGGAAAAGAATTTCAAGCTGCTGAACGACGCGCGGCTGCACAAGCTGATCGGCCTGATGACTCTGGAAGTCGACGATGAGATGACGCGGGCCTATCCGGGCAAGCAGGGCGGCGAAGTGGAAGTGCGCAACAGTAGCGGCACGACCCAAAAGTTGCGGCTGGACGACGTCGTCAATGCCACATCCGCGGACGTGCGGGAACGTTTCCGTGTCGCGGTTGAAGGCGCCGTGGGCAAGACGCGCGCGCGGGAAATCGAAGATTGCATCGAGGGGCTGGATCGCAGCGATGACGCCGGTCGGCTGGCAACTTTGCTGCGCACGCCGACTAGTTGAAGACCGGTTAGTCTAGGCCGAAGTGCTCACCACGAAGGCGCGAAGAACACGAAGTTGCACGAAGAAAAACAAAAACTGGATGCCGGACGAATGTCGCTTGGGTATGTGAGTGGGCAGTTGCGTAGGTTCACCACCGGCGTTATCACCGCCAAAGAACAATGACCTCTTCGTTCTTGCCTTTCTTCGTGACCCTTCGTGCTCTTCGTGCCTCAAGGGAACACTCATATGCACCCGCAGGGGTGTGTGCCGCTCGCGGCGCGTGGTGCGCGGTTCTGTATCGAAAGCTTTGGATCTTTGTGATGGCACTCATCGGAACATAAGTGGCGCAATTTACTGAAAACTTCCTGCAGGCACTGATCGCGGGGCTGCTCACCGGGTCGATCTACGGCCTGATGTGCGTGGGCCTGAGCGTGATTTTCGGCGTCATGCGCGTGATCAATTTCGCCCACGGCGACTTCATGATGCTCGGCATGTACGTGGCCTATTACGCCTTCGGCGTGCTCGGCATCCACGCGGGCTTCGGTACGACCATCGGGCCTTACGTGGCCGCTCTGATTGCGGGGCCGGTCATTTTTCTCGCGGGCGTCCTGGTGCACCGGCTGCTGATCAGCAAGGTCACCGGCATGCGCGGCAGCGCGCTGCGCTCCGAAGGCCATTACGCGCAATTGATCCTGACGCTGGGCCTGGCCCTGATTCTGCAGAATGGCGGCCTCTACCTGTTCGGCTCGACGCCGGTTTCCATTTCCACGCCACTCGCTTCCAATGCGTGGTCGCTCGGCCCCCTGTATGGCGACAGGATCGAAGTCTTCGTCAATCAGGGGCAGACGGTCGCTGCGGCCATCGCCGCCGTCGTGGTGCTCGCCTTCGTCCTGATCATGAGCCGATCGCGCCTCGGAAAATCGCTGCGCGCCGCAGCCGACAATCCCGAGGCCGCGACTTACATGGGCATCGACGTCACCCGATCCCATCGGATCGCGTTCGGCTTCGGCGTGGCAATCACCGCGATCGGCGGCGGATTGCTCGCATCGGGCACGTCTTTCCAGCCCTACGTCGGCCTCGAGTACGTCATCGTCATGTATGCAGGCGTGGTGCTCGGCGGACTGGGCAGCGTGTCGGGAGCCTTTCTCGGCGGGCTGACCATAGGTCTGGTACAGCAGATGTCCACGTTGTTCCTGCCGAACCAGTTGCAGAACACGGCGATTTTCGTCGTATTCCTGGTCATCGTGCTGGTGCGTCCGCAAGGGCTGTTCGGCACCGCGATGCGGCGGACCTGACATGCTCGGCATCGATCTTCGCCGGCAGGCTTTGCTGATTGCCGCATTCGCCATCGCGTATGGCCTGCTCGCGATGTTCGTCGAGCATTCCTACTATCTGCTGATCCTCGCGGTCGTGCCGGTGTGGGCCGTAATGGGCCTCGCGTGGAACCTGCTGAGCGGGTACAGCGGCTTCGTGTCCTTCGGCCATGCCGCATTCTTCGGCCTCGGCGCCTATTTCGTCGCGCTGGCGCAGATTCACTGGGGCCTGTCTCCCTGGTTCGGCATTCCCTGTGCCGCGGCCGTCGGGGCTTTTGCCGGCCTGGTCGTCGGTATTCCGACCTTCCGTCTGCGCGGCCATTATTTCGCGCTCGCCATGCTGGCCTACCCGCTGGCGCTGCTCTACGTGTTCGAGTGGCTGGGCTACCAGGAACTGGCGCTGCCAATGCAGCGCGAGCACGCTTTTGCCTACATGCAATTCGAGGATCACCGCATCTACGTTTGGCTGGCGCTGGCACTGCTGATCGGGGCAATGGTGCTGACCGGCCTGGTCGAACGCTCGCGCTTCGGCATGTCGCTGGTTGCCATCCGCGAAGACGAGGCCGCCGCCGAAGCGGCGGGCATCCGCACGCTGGCGTGGAAGCTCAAGGCAATCACGCTGAGCGGCGCACTGGCTGGCGCGGCCGGCGGGTTCTACGCCGTCGTGTTGCTGGTGGTCACGCCGCCGGCGGTATTCGGCATGCTGGTGTCGGCGCAGGCGTTGATCGTCGCCATGTTCGGCGGCGTGGGCACGCTATGGGGTCCGGTGATCGGCGCGGTGGTGCTGGTTCCGCTGAGCGAATTCCTGCATGCACGACTCGGCAACGTGATTCCAGGGATTCAGGGCGTGGTTTACGGCATTGCGATCGTCGCCGTGATCCTCATCGCGCCGGAAGGCGTGTTCTGGAAGGTGAAGGACATGGTTTTGCGCCGTCGCACGCAGAAGACTCCGATCGTGGAGCGGCCCGGCGCCGCTTTCGCCACGCTGCCGCCAAGACAGAAAAATCCGGACGGCGCGATCGTATTCGAAGTGCGCAACGCATCCAGGGCATTCGGTGGACTCCAGGCCGTGCGCGATGTCAGCATTCAGGTCATGCGCGGGGAGATACTCGGCATCATCGGACCGAACGGCGCCGGAAAGACCACGTTGTTCAACCTGCTGAACGGCTTCATCCGGCCCGACCAGGGTCGGATCCTGCTGGAAGGAAAGGATATCGTCGGGCGGCGGCCCTACCAGATCTGCGCGGCGGGAGTGGGCCGTACTTTCCAGGTGGTCAGGCCGTTCCGGCGCATGAGCGTGCTGGAAAACGTGGTGGTCGGTGCCTACGTCAATGCGGCCACGGATTCGATGGCCCGCGCAGTTGCCGAAGAGGCGCTGGTCCAGGTTGGCTTGCAAGGCGAGGCGCAGCAACTGGCGGGCACGCTGACGAACAAGCAGTTGCGGTTGCTGGAGATCGCGCGCGCGCTGGCCGGAAAACCTAGGTTACTGTTGCTCGATGAGACGCTCGCCGGACTCGGTGCGGGCGAAGTCGAGGAAGTCATCGCCGTGGTGCGCAAGCTCGCCGCGCAAGGCATCACCATCGTCATCATCGAGCACACCATGCAGGCCATGGTGCGCCTCGTGGATCGCTTCGTCGTACTCAACGAAGGCGCACTGCTGGCCGAAGGATTGCCGGAAGACATCACGCGCGATACCGCCGTGATCGATGCGTATCTGGGCAAGCGCTGGAGGGTGGCAAATGCTTGAGATCGAATCCTTGAGTGCGGGCTACGGGTTGGTGCCGGTCCTGAATGCGGTAACGTTGCGTGTGAAGCCGGGAGAGTTCGCGGCCATCGTCGGTCCCAACGGCGCCGGCAAGACGACGCTGTTCAAGACCATTTCCGGCATCGTGCGCCCGACTTCAGGCAGCATCCGCTTCGAAGGCAGGGACCTGTTGTCGGTGGCGCCGCCGGCGCGCGCGCACCTGGGCATCGCGCATATACCCGAAGGCCGCCAGGTGTTCCCATCGCTGACGGTGCTGGAAAATCTGCAGATGGGCGCGTACACCGAAGCGGGCCGTCGCGCGTGGAAGGAGAACCTGGAAAAGATCCACAGCTGGTTTCCGGTGCTGGCGGAACGCACCGGGACGCTGGCCGGCGCCCTGTCGGGCGGGCAGCAGCAAATGCTGGCGATCGCGCGCGGCCTGGCTTCGTCGCCGAAGCTGCTGATGCTCGACGAACCATCGATGGGGCTGGCGCCGGCGGCTGCGGACGAGATATTCGAGCGTATCGTTTCCATCCATTCCGGCTCGGGCCTGACCGTGCTGCTGGTGGAACAGCGCGTGGCGGAAGCGCTGCACTTCGCCGACCGCGGCTACGTGCTCGAGGCCGGGCGCGTCGTACTCGAAGGCAGCCATGACGAACTGAAAAGCAACGACCGGATACGCCAGGCGTATCTCGGCATGTAGCGGTCAACGATAACGGAGGAGGACAACATGCGTAACGCAATCCCAAGAGCAAGGCGGGCGATCGGCCTGGTACTGGGCCTCGCGCTGGCCGCGACATTCGATGCCGCCGCGCAGACCAAGGACGTGGAGGTCGGGCTGATCGCGCCGATGTCGGGGCCGTATGCCCGCCAGGGCCAGGTCATGAAAATGGCTGCTGACATGGCCATCGAAACCGTTAACCAGCAGGGCGGCATCAAATCGATGGGCGGCGCGAAACTGAAGCTGGAAGTGTTCGATGCGGGCGACAGCGTCGAAAAAGCCAAGAACGCGGCGCAACGCATGGTCGCGGATGCGCCGAACCTGGTCGTGGCCACCGGGGCCTATCTGAGTTCCTTTACGCTGGCGGTGACCGAGGTGACCGAGCGCGCGCAATTGCCCGTCGTCACGTTCTCCTATTCGGACCTGATCACCTCGCGCGGCTTCAAATACGTGTTCCAGACGTCCGCGACCGGCGTGCAGCAGGCCGAAGGATCGCTGCCGGCGCTGATGGAGATGGCGGAGAAAGCTTCCGGCAAGCGGCCCCAGACGGTCGGCATCGTCATGGACAACACCGCGGCTTCGGTGTCTTTCGTCAAGCCGATGCGCGACCACCAGTTCGACAAGCTCGGACTGAAGCTGGTGGTGGACGAGACGTTCACGCCGCCGCTGGCGAACGCCACGCCGCTGATCCAGAAGGTGCGCTCGGCGCGGCCCGACATCCTTATCCTGCTGCCCACGGTGATTTCCGACGCCAAGCTGCTGCTGGAGAAAATGAACGAGTTCGGCCTCGGGCGCGGCAAGCTGCCGACCATTGCCAATGGCGCGGCCATCCTCGACCCGGACCTGCGCAACAACATGAACATCGAACAGCTCGAAGGCGTCATGGCCGTGGTCGCCGACTGGACCACGAGCGCACAGAAGGATTTCGTCGCTGAGGTGAAGAAGAAGACCGGCGAGCCGTGGGCGACCCAGCATTTCGTGACGACCTACGGCGACATCTGGATATTCAAGGCGGCGCTGGAGGCCGCAGGCAAAGCCGACCGCGAAGCCGTGGCCAAGGCCTTGCACGCGATGAACCTGAGCGGCGGGGCGGCGAATTTCTTCCCCGGCAACGGCAAGCTGAAGTTCGACGAGAACGGCCGGCGCGAAGGCGCCAGCCTGCTGATCGTGCAATGGCAAAAGGGCGTGCCCATCACCGTGTACCCCGCCAGGGACGCCATCTCCCCCCCGATCTGGCCCAAACAATAGAGCAACCCGTTAGCCACAGAGGACACAGAGGTCACAGAGGAAAGCAAAAGCGAATCACAATGATTGAAATAGGAGGCGGAGTGGAATGCTGGCCGTTTGCATTTTCCGCTCGGCGCCACTCTTCACCGATGTTGTTATTTTTTGCGCTTCTCTGTGTCCTCTGTGACCTCTGTGGCAAATGATTTTTGATTCAAATATGAAAGGAGCAAGAAATGAATGACGATCTGTTCAACAAAGGTCTCGGCATACGCAAGTCTGTGCTCGGCGCCGAGTTCGTGGAGAAATCCCTTGCGGCGGCGGACGACTTCAACATGCCGATGCAGCGGCTGACCACGGAATACTGCTGGGGCGCGGTATGGGGCAGGGAGGAGTTGCCGAAGAAAACCCGCAGCATGCTGAACCTGGCGATGCTCTGCGCGCTGAACCGGCCGCACGAGCTCAAGATGCACATCGGCGGCGCCTTGCGCAACGGCGTGACACGGACCGAGATTCGCGAGGTGCTGCTGCAGGTCGCGATCTACTGCGGCATTCCGGCCGGCGTGGACGCGTTCCGCGTGGCGAAGGAAACCTTCGCCGAATTCGATAAGAACGAAAAGAAATAAGAGCCCCCTCACCCCAGCCCTCTCCCCCGCCAGCGGGGGAGAGGGAGAGGGACAACCAAGCGACCATTTGGTCGCACTTGTATTTGAGCACCTTCTCCGCAGGGGGAGAAGGCGGGGGATGAGGTGGTGATGGAGAGTTTGATTTGGAGTATTCGACATGACTGACGATACCTACGAAATCTACGCGATCAAGTACGCGTGGTTGATGCGCCGCTCCCCTGACAACTTTATCGGCGGCGATGCGCACGACACGGAGATGCCGCTCAATTACTACGTCTGGGTCGTATCGAACAAGGAGCGCAGCATTGTGGTCGATACCGGTTTCAACGAGGCCATGGCGAAGAAGCGCAACCGGCAGATCGTCAAGCCGGTCGCGCAAGGCCTGTTGGCGCTGGGCATCGAGCCGGAAAGAGTCAAGGACGTGGTCATCACGCACATGCACTACGATCATGCCGGGAACATCCCGCTCTTCGCCAATGCCCGCTACCACCTGCAGGACAAGGAAATGGATTTCGCGACGGGTCGCTGCATGTGCCATGGCTTGATGCGGCACGGCTACGAGGCCGACGACGTCGTGCATCTGGTGCGCTGCGTGTTCGACCAGCGCGTGCAGTTCCATGACGGATCCGCCGAGATCGCACCGGGCATCGAGCTGCATCACATCGGCGGCCACACCAAAGGCATGCAGGCGGTGCGCGTGCGCACGCGCAGGGGATGGGTGGTTTTGGCGTCCGACTCCAGCCATTTCTATGCGCACATGGAACAGGACCGCGCGTTTCCCATCCTCTACAACCTGAACGACATGCTCGAGGGCTTCAATACCCTGCGCCGGCTGGCGACTTCACCCCGGCACATCATCCCCGGACACGATCCGCTGGTGATGGACCGCTACCCGGCTGCACGCGCCGGCATGGAGGACTGGATCGTCAGGCTGGATGCGGATCCGACGAACTGACGGGGAAATCGATGGACAAGCTCAAGAACAACGTGACGCTGGTGACTGGAAGCGGCCGGGGTATCGGCCGGGCCATCGCGTTGCGCTATGCCCGGGAAGGGGCCAGCGTCGCCGTCGCCGATGTGGATCAGCAAAGCGCCAGGCTGGTGGCGGATGAAATTCAATCCGCAGGCGGAACCGCCGCCGCGTTCGCGGCGGATCTCAGCGAACCCGAACAGAGCATCGCCATGGTCAAGCGCGTAGTCGAGCGCTTCGGCCGCATCGATGTCCTAGTGAACAATGCGGGCGTCGTGCGCGTGCGGCCGCTACTCGAACTGACCCCCGAGGACTGGGACTTCGTCAACGACGTGAACGCGCGCGGATTGTTCTTCGCGCTGCAGGCGGGGGCGCGACAGATGATGGAGCAACCGGCGCTCGTACCAGGTCGTTTGCGCGGCAAGATCATCAACATCGCCTCCATCGCCGGCCGCGGTGGCCGGCCCATGTTCGCAGCCTATGCCGCGAGCAAGGCCGCGGCCATCAGCATCACGCAATCGGCCGCGCAAGGCCTTGCACCGGATATCACCGTCAACGCGATTTGCCCGGGCGTTGTGGACACCGAAATGTGGCGCACCATCGACCGGGAGTGGACGCAATCCGATCGGCGGCCCGCTGGCGCGGCGTGGACAGATCGTATTCGTGGCATCCCGATGGGCCGCCCGCAGGTGCCGGAAGATTTGACGGGCATGGCGGTGTTCCTGGCGGGCGCGGATTCCGATTACATCACTGGCCAGTCCTATCATGTGGATGGTGGCCTCGTGATGAATTGAGGCCGGCGCCTGTCATCGCCTGGGTGCCCAGCGTCCTTCCGCGACCAATGCATCGACCTGTTTGCGCACGAAGCCGACCAGCGCCCTGGCCGCCTTGGTCACGGGCCGTTGCGTCGACGTTGCGACCACCAGTGATCGCGTTATTACCGGTTCCACGATCGACCATTTGCGTATGCGTCCTGCTTCGATCAGGTGATGCACGCTGGAATACGACAGGATCGTATAGCCGATGCCGCTTTCCACCAGACTCAGTGTCGAGGGCATCGCGTCGATCTCGACTTGCACGTTGGGCACGACGCCGATTCCGGACAGAAGGTCGTCCACCAGCAAGCGCAGGCCATGGGGCCGGCTCGGCAGGATCAGCGGAATCCTGGCGAGCTGCGACGCGCTCACGGTGCCGTCGCCCGCGCCGGCCGGATCGCTGACCGGACCGAGCAGGAACAATTCGTCGGTCAGCAGCGGCTCGGTGACCAGCGCGCTGGTGCGCGGTGCGTTGTAGAGCACGGCGACATCGATGCGCCCGGTCGTCAGCCATTCCAGCACGTGGCCGCTGAAACCTTCCATGACGCCGAGCGAGACTCTCGGAAACTCGGCGCGGAACTGTCGTACCAGCGAGGTCGTCAGCACCGCGCCGACGGAGGGCGGCATGCCGATCACCACGCGGCCGGCGGGTGCTGAACCCAGCGCATTGATCGCGCGCCTTGCGCCCGCCGTGGTTTCGAGCACGCCGCGCGCATGTTGTTCGAGTATTTTTCCGGCTTCGCTCAGCACGATGCCGCGTCCGGTACGATGGTAGAGCTCGGTGCCCAGTTCCTGTTCGAGCGCCTTGATCTGCCGGCTCAGGATCGGCTGGCCGACACCAAGGCGAACGGCCGCGCGCGAGAACGCGCCGGTTTCCGCGATGGCGATGAAATATTCGAGTTGCCGCAGTTCCATTGCAGGTCTGGGTCGGTCGGTGGAATCGGGCCGCGGCGTAATCCGGATCGGCTTGCGAGCCGTTGTACAGACGTTAAGATGATTTCATTTTACCCCAGCGACGCATGCCGCTCGCCTGGACGATAGGGCGCCATGTTTCTGCATCTGGATCTCCTCGCGGTACTCCTGCTCGGCGTGGTCGCCGGCACGCTCGGTGGCGTCATCGGCTTCGGTTCGTCGATCATGCTGATGCCGGTGTTGGTCATCCTGTTCGGTCCGCGTGAAGCCGTGCCGATCATGGCGGTGGCGGCACTGCTGGCGAATGCGTCGCGTGCGGCGGTGTGGTGGCGCGAGGTGGACTGGCGCGCTTTCGCCGCCTATTCGGCAGCGGGCGTTCCGGCCGCCGCGCTTGGCGCGTCCACGCTGCTGACCATCCCCCAGCGCTGGATCGAAATCGCCATGGGCCTGTCGCAACCTGCGCATCAATCTCTGGCAACTTGCGCTGGCCGGGGCGGTGGTGGGCTATATCACGGGCATCGTGGTATCGACCGGCCCGATCAACGCGCCTTTCTTCCTGGCGTTCGGACTGGTCAAGGGGGCTTATCTCGCGACCGAGGCTTTGGGTTCGCTCGCGGTCTACATCAGCAAGACCATCGTGTTCCGCAGTTTCGGCGCGCTGCCGTCGGAGATTATTTACAAGGGCCTGATCATCGGCAGTTCGCTGATGGTGGGCTCATTCGTGGCGAAACGGCTGGTGCTCAAGTTGAAAGCCGAACAGTTCAGCATGCTGATCGAAGGATTGCTGCTGGTGTCCGGTCTGACCATGCTGGGCGCGGCTTTCCTCGCCCACTAACAAAAGTACATCTGACTTTCCCGAGGGGAGATAGGCAAGCGGGGCGTAAGATTGAAAAAGCGTTCACCGCAAGGGACGCCAGGGACGCGAAGGAAAACGAGGGAGAACCGACCTTGATGGGAGAAAGCGGTGCCTGCCATATCGGGCACGGTGGGACTTTTGCACGTTACTTTGACTTTCCTTCGCGTCCTTGGCGTCCCTTGCGGTTAATGATTTTCTTGACGTGGACACCCATCGCGATGCCGCAACTATCCCCGGCGACCATGTAAATATACCTGCGATCTACAAAAGCAGGGCGACACAAAAAATCAGCTAGGCGGCCGACAGGGTTGCCGCGAAATGCGGGTAAGTCTCTGCAATGTCGCTGCGGATGCGGTTGCGGATGGCGGCCAAGGTCGATGCATTGGGTGCGGGCGTGGCCGGCACAAGGGCAGGGCAATCGAATTCGAAGCCGGTGTGGTCGCGAATTTCCTCGACGCTGTGTCCGGGATGCACGCTGTCCAGGCGGAAACGGCGGCACGCGCGGTCGAAGGAAAACAATCCCAGTCCGGTGAGCAGCGCGTACGGACCGCCGGGCCGGTGCACGCCGGCGTCGCTCACGCCCGGCGCGCTGATGAAATCCACCTTCGGCACCATGACCCTGCGCGTGTGCTCCTCGCGAAACAAAATAACGCGCGGCACCAGGAAGTACAGGTACGCCGATCCGAAGGAACCCGGCCAGCGCGTCGATGTGTCCGGATAGTCGCCGGTGCCGACGAGATTGATGTTCGCCTGGCCGTCGATCTGCCCGCCGCCCAGGAAGAACGCGTCGATCCTGCCCTGCGCGGCCAGGTCGAAGAGTTCGACGCCGCCGCTGGTGAAGAAATTGTTTTTCAGTGAACCGAGCACGGTGACGCGCATCGCGCCGGCGGATTGCGAACGCGCAAGCAAGGCCCCCGCGCCGGGTATCGGCGAAGAGGCGCCGACCGCCACGTGGGCGCAACCCTGCAGCAGGCGTGCGATGACCGTGATGAGCAGCTCGGTCCGGCTGGATTCACTCATGCCGCGGCTTGTACGCCGCCGTCCCACTCGGCGAGGAATTGCGCGATGCCTTCCGGATTGCGTGCCAGCGTCATGTAACGGCTGATTGCCGCATCGTCCATCGGATACAGATCGGCGAAAGCGAGCGGCCAGGCGCCGCGCTTCGCCACGGCGATGGCGGAGACGTAGATCGAAGGCAGTACGGCACCGCCGCGCGCGGGATCTTCAAGCAGGTTGCCGTCGACAATCTCCTCGACCGTCACCAGCGTGGTCTTCGCGGCATGCGCCATCAGCAGCACCTCGCGTTCCTTGCCGATGAAGACATTGCCGAAGCGATCGGCCATGCGCGCATGGAACAGGGCGACATCGGGACGGATCGCCGGCAGCGCGACGATTGCATCGTTTTCGCCAAAGGGATTGTCGATTACTTTCCAGTCGGTGCGATGGCGCAACAGGTCGGTGCCGATCAGGCCGCGCAAAGGGATGAAAGGCAGGCCTTTCTCGGCAGCCTGCAGCGCCGCGTAGATTGCCGGACATGTGGCATCCATGACCTTGACGCTTCGATTGTGAATGGCCCCGACGAAGCATGGCGCAGCGCCGAATTCGCCCATGGTCACCGCGGAAGTCTCGATAGTGTCGATCGCCCCGGCGCCGATCAGGATGTCCGCCTGCAACCCGCTCGTGGGCACACATACCAGATGCAACTTGCGAACGCCGCGGCGGATGAGTTCGCGTGTCGCGGCCATGGCCACGCCGGATGTATCTTTCGGCACGGCGAGCAGCGCGCCATCGGCAATGGCCGCCGTGAGCGTCTCGAGGGAAATCAGGGAAGTTGCGCTCATGACCGGCGTGCCTGGATCGAAACGGAGCGGCCATTATGGCGCGGAACCTCGCAGAGGTCTAACAGTCGTGCTGGCGGGCAGTATCCACTAAAGAAAAATATTCACCGCAAAGGACGCCAAGGACGCGAAGGAAGGTCCAGGTCAAAAGCTAAGGAATGGGTATAAACGACAGCTCTCGTGAGCCTGAGTCGGCAGGCAGCGTGTTCTCCCGTTGTGGTCCCGTATTCCCTCGCGTCCTTGGCGTCCTTTGCGGTGAATACTTGCTGAGTCTCAAGCCGCAGATGCCTGCTCTATCCACAGGAAAATAGGACGCAGCATGACGCATTTCATTGCCTGTTCTCTTGCAGCGCGCAGAGAGGGGGGCGTTCGAATTCCCTTAAGCGTGCCGGACGGGATGAATCTGGGCGATGGCATGAAGCTGTGGAACTTCCTTAACGTCTTAGTCTGCGGCGGGCCGTCACTGACATGATATGAGGCGCGATGCGTCCGGCCAGTCCGTACCGCCTAGAGTTTATGCGCGTTTCAAGCACGCCAAGTCTCTTTCGTGCTTATCTAAGTCTTCCCGCAATTTGCTGACCGCATCTTCCTTCATATTGATGAGATCTAAACGGGAAATGATCCGAACCGGTTGTTGGCCAACCATCCCAGGCAACGCCGATGTCGCAACGCTGTTGAAGTCGAATCCTTTTCGAGGAGTCAGAATCTCTGCCCAATACTGCCAGTTCTTCAAAGGGACTTGAATTGCTGGCCTAGCCAACAATTCGACCGAGGCGGCGAGAGGAACACCCGCCACGCGCAACGCATCCACAACCCTCTTGGCATTCTCAAGCGAGGGCGAAATCAGGAGATCAAGATCATCATACTGTCCATGATCCCGGCAACCATGGGATGCTACCGCAGCCCCACCGACGACCAAAAAGTCAACGCCTGCCTGCGTAAAGTGCTGAAGCAGTTTTTCGTTCTCAGCCTTTGCCAATATGGGTTGTAGCATCTCAGTTGAGGTGTGATGACGCGGACGTCCACGTAAGGCAGTAGACAAACCTGCCAACTATTACTGCCAAATCTTGCAGGTTCCGTAGTATTGCTCAGCCATCGACTTACCCGAGAATGTCACATGCCTCGTATCCACGGCGATAAAATCGTGATCCTCTCCGTAGACTGGGAACACGGTTGTGATGTCAAAGACGGCTGGCGCTATCTCGAGGAACGATATACCGACTTCGCTCACTGAAACCTTGATATCACCGGCGCCTTGCTTGCCGATTATTCGTGCGGATTGGCTCTTGATATTTATCGAGTCGAACTGGACTTCTTGGTCCATACGAGCAGGGGAAATCTTGGGTTTGCTTCCGGTCCATTCGGTACTCGTGCCCGGGCCGAAGTGGCATTTGAGACTCCGCGCGGCGTAGAGTTGCGTAGTCGAGTCGCCTTCCGCGCGTGCCAGCGCGGTAAACGTGACCAGAATCGCCATGATAAGGATATGCAGACGCATGACACATGCTCCTTCTTTCGGTTGCCTAACGATATGGGTGACTTTCCTAGTTGAAAAAATGTCAACTAGACCAATTGCGCTGACAGTTTCTTAGCCCTCGTTGAGGTAACACGAGGGCTTAAGAATACATACCCAATCCAGAACCGGGTTAGTTTCCTTTTTTTGATCTCCACGATAGTATGCCGCCATATCGCAGCCATCAAATCAAGCTGAGCCACTACCCGCTGGCGGCCATGCCGCCTTCAGCTCCACTCCGGTTTTGCGGCGAGGATGATTTTCGGGTCCAGTTGCACGGACTCGCGTTCGTCCGCCACCCACACTTGTCCGTCCTGGATGGTATATTGCAATTGCATGTTGCGGGCAGCGAGCCCGGCCAGGGCCCGCGTACCCGCCTGTGGCAGATCGATCACCGTGAGCTTGTGGGACCGCGCAAGCTTGTCGCCAACCTGTTGCCACCAGAGTTGCGCGGCATGGCCGCCGTAGCTGTAGACGAACACCTCGTCGGCGCGGCCGCAGGCCTTGCGAACGCGTTTCTCGTCCGGCAGGCCGACATCGATCCAGGTCTTGATGCTGCCGGTCAGATCCTTGCGCCACAGGTCCGGTTCGTCGTCGGTGCTCAGGCCCGCGCCGAATGCCAGCGTCTCATCGGCATTCAGCGCAAACGCCAGCAGCCGCACCATCATGCGCTCATCGGTTTCCGACGGATGGCGGGCGACGATGAGCGCGTGATCGTGGTAATAGCCGCGCTCCATGTCCGC
>WNFL01355992.1_pt1 | contig 42155 bp, 46 predicted proteins | sample 5400361 | NCBI WGS metagenome assembly WNFL01 (sample SAMN13153351, study PRJNA577476) | soil metagenome | isolation source: 40 cm soil on Douglas fir-dominated hillslope | place: USA:California | collected 2013-09-17 | reverse complement strand
AGGACCACCCCCCAGTTATCAAACCCCATCGTACGATTGGAGAGTGGACACAGCACAATAATCCAAAAATATCTCTTTGTTATTACCGATTTCTCTGCTGCATTTCAGTGATATATATCCCAGATCTGGAGAAGCGCCTCGTTCAACTAGTGACTATTTGTGAGCACAAGAAACAATGTATGATTGAAGCAAGGTGTCAATAAAGCACGCGGCGGGGGGCATGTGGCACAGGGCATCGGCGGACCGGCGGCGCAGCACTAATGCTGTAAGGATCCGATCCTCTTCGACCTTATTTCTTATGTAGACGTCCGAGTACAATCGAATCCCTGTTTATTGAAGGAGACAAGCGTGTACTAGTTGAACGTGCGTGGTAAGAATTGTGTGGTAGAGGAGTAAAATCGAATATATGGGGACAGGATTCGCAAGCGACAGGGTTAAATAGGAATGGGAGGTAATATGAAATAGTAAATGAAATAAACCGCAAGCGAGTCCTTACAAGGACGTGTCTGGCCGTCGTAAGAGAGGGCGAAGACGTGATTGATATTGGACATATTGCAACGTGTCAGGAAGTGGATCGGTTGGAGCTCTCCAGTGCTTGGGCAGCCTGGGTCGCAACCCGAATATGAGGCGCAACGGAATTCGGGTATACAAGGACGGACTCGCATGTTCAATTTTGCATCGTTAAGCGTTTGTAACACAGCCCAAACAAATGCTATCTCATCGTGCCATGGGGCGCAGAAAGCGAAGGCGAAATTCTGTATTTAGACATCGCTTCGGACAGCAACCTACGAGCGACGAACAAATATAGGCAATTTACAATATCCAGGGTTGTGTGAATCGCATCAATGTCTCAGCTTTGGCGCCATCTCATCGTCTGACGGTGCAAGGCGCCCGCGGTTGGATTAGCCGCCGTCCCACGCATGTAGGCCACATGGTACCCCCAAATGTAAGGTACTAGAGCACCTTTGGATCTCTAGATCGTTGTTCATTCGACGAGTGACTGGCGCTCGGCTAGCTGTCGAACCTTCTCTCCTTCTCGTTCTTTTTGGCGAAATCTGCAGAGAGCATTGATATCACGGTGCTGCTATGTGGATTTGAAACTCGTGCAACGTGGTGAGTTTTCTGGCGCTTCAAGTTCGTTCAGAGTTGATGAGGAGGCTTCCCAGTCGGACATCCCGGATTACTGTCGGAGTAGTTAACAGTGGGAAAGAGAGTGTCAGAGATGGAAGGACGAGATTGTGTGGACCCGGATTGTGTGCGATTACATAGCACGCCCCAACTTGACAAGAAGCTGAGATCGTTTCATCGACACGGATTATCGACCAGTAATACAATACAGTTACAACAATCTGATTCATGGAATGAGGGACAAAAGTCGAGCAATTCTTATTTTAAACCACCGGCGGAAACATCCGTTCTACAAGTACCCAAATGCCTCAACCACGAGAACACCGAACACACTTCCAAAAGCACAATATCTCCAGGTCTTGTGATTATGCCCAACGCACCGTGGCTACAACATGTTGCCCACTGGCTGCATTTTCCTGTTTGATATTCCTTGCCTTACTCCAACTACCAAAGGCCCCCTCAAAAGTCGCTCTGTCAGCCGAAATCTCCACACCGCGTATTTCAAGTATCTCCATATTTGGGAGCAGTAAAGATTCTCCGCCTTCACCTTTCTTCGCGCTATCATCCGTCAGCAAGGCCAGCATCAGAGGATGTGCATAGAACGGGCGTATGGAGAGATATTTGATGCCCGGTAGGTGGCTTAGGTGTTGAGCTAATTCAAGTTCAGGTTTCTCAGGAAGCAGGGGATTTCTACGAAAGGCCCACGTGTGTATATAGGGCCTCCAGCGAGGGTCAAGATCAAGGCGCTTTATTTTCCCACCATTCAGCCGGCAGAAATTGCCCCACGACCGATGGTCTGATCCTTCTAGTAGGAATTCGAGGAGCGACAATTGGACGAGGTTAGGAAGCATGAATGAAGTTTGCAGAGCCTTCAGTGACCCGCAGAGAGCCATCAGGGGGATCTGGAGGCATGTCACTGCTTCGCATACTCCAGTTGAAACGAGAAGAGGGAGAGGTTGAAGATCTATAGGATCTCCAGGGGTTGTTCGGCACTGAATGCTGAGGTAGTGAAGCTGGGGGATGTTTTGAAGCAAGGACGGAATGTAATGCATTGGGGTAGTTGGCGGCCTGATAAACTCTAAAAATAATTCGAGCCTTTGGAGCATCGGAGCTGGAAATTCGAGAGTCACATGACAATCTTCAGCAAACAGCTCCTCGGTCCTGGAGAGAAGTTCTTGGGGTAGTGATATAGGTAGAAAGTCACTTTGAAAATCCAATAACATGAGAGTACGAGGAGAGGGGAGGATCTTCATTGCCTGCCCTATGTGTCCTCGGTACTCGAAGACAAAAAGAATAAGTGTGTCTAGTTTCACGTTACTGGATTTGATGATTTCGAGTGATTGAACGCCTCCCACTCTCGGAAACATAATTAGGATGCTCAGCTCTCGATTCTTGAGAAGGCAGACATAATGAGCAAGGCGAGAGGCAGCATGGTTCTGTTTTCCTCGTGCTATTATATATTTTGACCAAAGTTCTGGTGTATGTGTCGCAACCGTTCGCCAACGGTGGCAAACCGCTGTAAGAGTGAACATCGGATCAGTCATGTATTTCATTTCCTCGGGTGCAGAGACTCTTTGACGTATCCTATCCCAAGAGAGCTGGACGACGTGAAGGAAGATGGCCTGAAGGCACGTGTCGGGCAGTAGTATGAGAGGTTGGAGCCGCGATTTATACTGTCCTAACAGGACCTGTAATTGGTCCATGTGGGAAGTTTGAGACGCTATCATGGAGTTTGTATGGGAATACGCTGCCTTGCAGCCTGCGATGTCCCCCTCTAGGACCGCGATCCGCGAGCGAAGGACAGATATAGTCGATTCACGCATGTCTATGGATACCTCAATTGCATTAATATCGTTGCTCTCCTGCTCGACCAACTTTCGGGCCAGTTCGTCATCTGACGGCGTCGCGGTTGGATTGAATGATTGTTTGCTTATGTGAGCCACGTGGGACTGTGGTTGTACTCTGGAAATAAGGCACAGATGCGCCTTCGTAAGGAGATCTCTGGATCGTGTCCATTCCAGCAGCGACTGGCGCCGCGTGCCGAGTTCGGCTTCCATCTGTCGCTGCTCTTCGCTCGTCTTTTCGAGATCTTCACTAAGCATTTCAACCAGAGCACGGGAAGTTGAGATCTGAGATTCTGTAAGTGCGACGACTTTTCGCAGTGCCGCCAGTTCTCCTGCAGTCGGAGCTGAGGAAGCTCTCCGTTCGGACATCACAAATTGTTGTTATAGTGGCCAACTGTTCGAATATGGGGTGGTAGAGATGGGTGAACAAAGTGGGTTGGATTCAAGTTGATGGGATTACGTGTATACTAAGATCGTTCCCTCAAATCAAGGCAATGCGGATCAGTGAATACACCATTACAATGCATTTACATCAAGTTAATAAATGAACGAAGAATAACAGCTCAGGAGCTCTTATTGAACTCCTGACGGGCAACTCCAGCATCGTGTTGGGCGTTACTGCAAACAGGACCATTCAATCAGCTATTATATGGTACAGGTAAAGGGAAGACACCTACCCAGAGGTCTGTTGCGTCTTATCGCCAGTAACAGCTCCGACGACGGCGTCCTTCTTCCCCTCGAGACGGTCCATAGTGCCCTCAGCATATCCGCGTGCCTGTGCGGCCTTGGTCTCGGCTTCTCCGGACAGGTGCTCTTCCTTTCCGCTCTGCTGCCAGGAAGTCGCCCCAGTCAGGTTACCAACAGCCTCGACGACAGTGCCCTTGACGGAGTGATATTGCCCAGAGGCCTTGGATGGGACATTTTCTGGAGAGAAAAATACAAGTCAGAAAGATAAACCACGAAAAATGGGTGAAGTAAAACACACCATTGGTGGCGTTGGTGAGGTTGGCGTTGGTCGACATGATGCTCGTGTAGTTGTGAGTGTGTAGTGTGTAAGAGTTTGTTTGGGATGTGAGTGATAGTTGTGATTTCGGGCGAAAGGAACGCTCTTTATATACGGGCCAAGGGGCCCCACTTACACTTTCGTCATCAGCGCGTGACCTGCAATGTACTATAGTCATCATCTCCGATCGGAAGGTCTGGATCGAGGAGGTGACGTCAGGAGGCTGGGCGGCAGCGCAGGTGTTATTTGTTTTCAAATGAAGGGGTTGCTATTACATCATACGACAAATGTAGCAAATTATATCAAAAGATTACTATATAGCATATCTATTAGTGGGAAACCCAAGGCGTTGGTCGCACGCACCATTCAAAGAACCAGAATATATGGGGTAGATATCGCAATATCATTGGAGCTGGGACGATTCAGTGACTGTAGTCTATTGAAGTAGATCGTGCTGCGCACCTTTAATAAACCGAGTGAGCGGTGAACGTCAATTCCAGCCATATCCCACGCCCTTTCCGGTCGTTCCCAAAGCCTCGACCATTCCCAGGCATACTTCGGAGCTGAATGTGAGCAGGAGTCAGTACATCCACGGAACTCGGTGGCACCTCCCGTCAACTACGCGAGCAACGAAAGCTACTCACGGATTATCCACTCGTCCACTCGAGATTCCCAAATAACTTTGATTTCCTCCACACCCAGTCTACGTGTAGTCCTATCCAAACGCTTTTGTTCAGATATGTCCAGCTTGCAGCAAATATACAACTGCACGAGCTCCAGCTCTCGGGCGAGCGGGAGAATTAGCGCCTCCAGTTCCTGAATATCGTGAGGGTCGAATACGCCTAATGTGAGACGCTTGAGGCCATGCGGTACATAGTCGGTCCAACCAACGTGGGAAGTTGGTTGCGTCGGGGCGAGCGTGAGATAATTGAGGTTCGAGGCTTGCGAAAGGTCGTAAGTTAGTGAAGGGGTACGATAAATTTCCAATGATTCGATGTGCTTGAGTAGGTGAGCAGGAAGTGGTGATTCGATGAAGGTGCAGATGTTGAATGCGAGGGACTTGAACACAGGTGGGTCGGGGTGATGAATATCCCATCCATGGTCGAAGATGCAGGAATTAAGTGTGAGGGATTCGAGCGAGGCGGGGCACTGGAGTACCCCAGCGGCGCGGTCAAAGGTGAATGAGGTGAGAGTCGCAGTGCGTAGGTGACGGTGCGCCTGGAGGGACGGGAGGGAAGCGCCGTCCACTGCGTACGAGTTTGAAAGATGCAGATCCGTGAGCATAGTACCCGATGGGAAACGAGGTTCCCAGAACATCCCAAGGGTTTCTTGCGTCGCGGCGGTGGAGTACGCGAGACAGGTCAACGCGGGGGAGCACCTGCTCACTATTCCCTCCATTATCTCGGCCACGACGCTGGGGAATGGTTCGCTGATCCTCCTTGACCGTCCGACGTCTGCGCGGGCGGGCAATCGGAGAGTTTTGATCATGTCTCCCAATGCAGGGCCCCTCGCGGTTTGCAACGTCTGTAACAGGATCCTGGCAGCATGGAGAGAAGATACCTCTACCTCTTCGTACAATAACTCCGTCGCGGGACCATTCTACTTCCGACAAACGAGTGGTAAACCTGCTCGAGGGTCGGCAGGAGATACTGCTTTACTGGGCTCTCCAGATCCGAGGTAGGGGTATATGATAGTGTCTCTGTATGGAGCGGGCACGAATGGGATCCAGCGGAAGATTTCGAGCAAGAGTTCTTGTGGGAGGCGTTGGGCGACCGGTTGCTTGTGAGATCTGTTCGGGATAAATTGACGAGCTGTGCTTGTAATATACTGGCAGAAACTGTAGATCATATTCGTTGCGTGTGCGTCGTCGTTGTCGTTGGCGTTGGCGGTGATGACACCCGGTGGGATTGATTGGGGCGGGCGCGAGAAGATTAGACTGGTCTTACTTATAGGTTTTAGGTTAGAGTAGTGTATCGTGGGGAATAAGCATAGAGAAACCCTTTGGAGGTCCAGCCGGCGGACAAGACCGCCTCCAGCACACAGCCGCGGTTCGGGCGCGGGAGCAACAAGGGTCGGACTGCGCATTTATTGTGTAGACCACGAGTGCCGCGTTCTCAGTATGACCCCGTACAAGACGCCTGGGAGTCTTTAACACAGTACGTCGCCCAGATCTATTGGAGTTTGACACCTGAGCTAGCCTGACTCGCATGTCCATGTGCATGTCAAAAGCCAAAACCATCCCATTCTCATTCTAGTCTAAACCCTCGCGCTATCGTGCGGGTTCCATATCCTCATCATCGTCTTCCTCGGATTGTCCCTTGCCCCCTGCCGCTATACTCATAGCAATAGCACGCTCGATGGCCTCTTCCTCGCTTATATCCTCCTCACCCATATCAACATCACCACCAGCCTCCCCAGCCTCCCGTTCAGACAGGGCCAATGCTTGTGCCAAGAGCGCCTCCTCGTCTTCGTCCGCACCTTCCATCGCAGTGTCCGCTGCTATCACAACTGCTCCAGCATCAACAGCTGCAGTTGTTCCTGTGGCGCCTTGGGCAGATGAGGGTTCTTGCCCTGCACCAGCGGTAGCGGTAGTGGTAGCGGTAGCGGTAGAAGCAGCTGCTAGTTGGCGCGCTTGTTCTTCCTCCGCTGACAGACGCAGGGCCTGCCAATCGACTTGGTGTCAGATGGCGTGCATAGAATAACAACAAAATTGCCTCACCATCGCCAATTCAGGATCAGACGACGGGTCAAACCCAAACTCGAAGCTCTCGTTCGGTGCCGCGCCGGGCGGTACGGCCTCGCTTGGATCCCGTAGTATTGGTGAGGTGATGATGATGTCCGACATGAGGTGTGATCCAGGAGTGATGGTCAAGAAATGGCTGCAGGGGGATCAATCAGATATTGTTCTCAAATCCATGATGGTGAAATCGCGAAATAAAAGTACCTATTCTCTCCACTCTGTACGGCGTCCACCAACGCCTTTAATCGCGCCTCATTCAGTTCGTGCTCCCCAAAGCTGACAACGTCCAGTGCGACGTTGTTTTTCTTCAGCTTTTTCCCTACTTTCACTAGGTTCTTCTCATCTACAGAGTCGCCCAGAGGTGAGCCAACAAACGCAATGATACGTTGGCGGAGATTCTTGTTCTGGCGGTGTTTGAGCGCGAGCTGAGCGACTTGGATCGCAGTCACGAGGTCGATCGATCCGGCAAGTCTGGTCGCATGTAGTGCTGATAAGATCTTCCCTACGTCTTGGGTCGGCGTTACCAGAACCTCTGGGCTAGCGAGGGTCAGTTCGGGAAGGGACTCATGAAAGGAGAACGTAGAGAGAATTAGAAAGCTTGAGTATGTGTCCCATTTCAGCACATAATGAGTAAACATATGTCCTCCGGACGCTTTCTGTAAACCCAGGAGCACCTTTGCAACAAGGTTACGACAAGGCTCGCTCTGACCTAAAGGGTCTCCTCCTTGGACATGCGCGGAGTAGGTATCAAACAGGTAGAAATGGTGCCCCGGTGGTAATGATCCCCCGAAACGGTGCTGGAATTCGAACGAGCGAAGTCTGAGGAATAGCACTGCAACTCCAGGAGGAGACCGACGATAACCAAGTGTGGGTACCCAGAATATGTGTGGGGTTGCGTGGCTCGCCAGATGTAAATATTATCCGTTGAAATCTCGCCACTCAGCCTGCGGCCACTTACCCTTTTCCGGCCATGGTCATTACGCCCGCGGTATTTTCCGGATTAGAATCAGTCTTGTGACCGAATACAACGGATACTGCGTCCGACTGCGCATCAAATCGATTTGGAGCGTAGTCGCCGTTGCGCATATACTCCGAGTTGTCGATCCTAGACGCGTAATGATTCGTCAACATCATCCCAAACGCCACGAAGACGTCTAATGAGGATGGCATACACAAGCATACAGGCTTCGAGTGGCATGGCGTACGCGTTCAAGTCCAAGCAGCGATTCCTTTATCCCCCAGCTTGACTTTTCCAACTTTACTTTACTTTCCGATATCGATGAATATCTTCAGCGACGAGGTAACAAATAACTACTCTCACCCTTAGGAATCGTTTCTTACATTTTGGTCGTCGTAGGCGACAGAGGAACGCGCAGAATCGGCGCGCCTTTCGAGTTTTGTGGGGGCCATGGCCATCGGCGACGTCGTCAAGTCGACACTCGGCCCTAAGGGGATGAACAAGATCCTACAGTCCGCTTCCACTGGCGAGATCAGCGTCACAAATGACGGTGCCACCATCCTCAAGTCGATCCAGCTCGACAATGCAGCTGCGAAGATTTTGGTCAACATCTCAAAAGTACAAGATGATGAAGTCGGAGATGGGACGACCACCGTATGTGTACTGGCGAGCGAGTTGCTGCGTGAGGCGGAGAAGCTGGTTGCAAGCAAGATCCACCCGCAGACTATCGTGGAGGGGTACAGAATCGCCAGCAAGGCGGCACTTGAAGCACTGGAGCAGAGTGCCATCGATAATGGGTACGCGATCCTTTCGTATCCTCATCGGTTCCTGACCACGCCCCCAAGTGCGGACAAGGAAAAGTTCAAACAAGACCTGATTAACATTGCACGAACGACCATATCCTCCAAGGTACTCGCACAGGACAAGCAATACTTTGCCGAACTCGCTGTCGATGCCGTCCTCCGGTTGCAAGGATCTACCGACCTCGATCACATACAAATAATCAAAAAGGTTGGCGGCAAGCTACGTGACTCGTACTTAGACTCTGGATTCATCCTCGACAAAACCATTTCCACCAACTGCCCGAAGCGACTAGAAAATGCCAAAATCCTCATCGCGAACACTGGTGCGTCCTTCTTTCCTCTTGGTTTTCGTTTGCTCTCATCTTCATACTGCATGTCGTATAGCAATGGACACAGATAAGATTAAAGTCTTTGGTGCCCGTGTACGTGTAGATGGGACGGGCAAGCTGGCGGAGCTCGAACGTGCCGAAAAAGAAAAGATGAAGGCCAAAGTTGCGCAGATAGCCGCTCACGGAGTCAACGTCTTTGTCAACCGGCAGCTGGTGTACAACTATCCCGAGCAGTTACTCGCTGAGTCGGGAATCATGGTGATCGAGCACGCAGATTTCGAAGGCGTGGAGAGGTTAAGTCTTGTTACTGGTGGAGAAATCGTGAGCACGTTCGATGCTCCGGATAAGGTAAAACTTGGGCGGTGTGATTTGATCGAAGAGGTTATGATAGGGGAGGACAAGGTGCGCTCGCCTTCTTTCGATCCATTTCTTCCAATGGCCTGTCATGACTGACAATTTTGCATCGTAACATGTAGTTGATCAAATTCTCCGGCGTCGCCTCACCACGAGCGTGCACCGTAATCCTGCGTGGCTCAACAACCCAAATGGTCGACGAAGCCGAACGGTCCCTGCACGACGCTCTCTCTGTCCTCTCCCAAACCGTGCTCGAGACGCGTGTGGTCCTCGGTGGCGGTTGCAGCGAAATGCTCATGGCATGCGCCGTGGACGAAGGCGCACGTACGGTAGTGGGAAAGAAAGCGATCGCAGTTGAAGCCTTTGGACGGGCACTCCGCCAGATCCCGACCATTCTCGCTGATAATGCCGGCTTTGACTCGAGTGAGCTCGTTAGTCGACTTCGCGCGGCGCACTTTCAGGGAAAAAGCGAGAGCGGTCTCGATATGGATGAGGGAGATATCAAGAGCATGAAGGAATTGGGGATCACAGAGAGCTATAAGCTGAAGAGGCAGGTCGTGCTTAGTGCGACCGAGGCGACCGAGATGATCGTCAGAGTCGATACAATATTGAGGGCGACACCGAGGAAGCGAGAGAGGATGTGATCATGGTTAGGATAGAAAAGATATTCTGCCGAACTGTGGGGAGAAGCAGAACATCTCGAGCCCATGTCAAATCTTGCGACATCTCACCATTTGAGTGTAATTTCGTGTAAAGTGTAGGATGACCACTACATGAAATTTCATTCAGCTCCATCGTCTTGGCTATTGCACTTGCTCACTGCCAATATATCACACTTGTTGAATGCGATGATCGAGTTGCCTTTTGAGGAATAGTAATTATAAGGGAATTATACCTTTATCAACAGGAGGTCAAATGGAACCGATGAAGACGTACGTTCTACCGACATCAGCATACAAGATTTATGAAGGAAATGAAGAGATGCTGAATTCAATTAGAGATACCTAGAAGGTCTCTTCCAGCAATTCCCTCAGGATCTATTCAATGTAAGGGACACCAATTTCTTGCGGATCTTGAAACAACAGCCGGCTTGCCGATGAAGGTAAAGTGCTAATGAGACATTGGGAGCATCTCATGTCAGTAAGGCATCAAATGTGCGACTCCCAGATCAGCCAACCACCTGCACCTCTAACCTAAATGAATAATGACTCGCGTCCAGCTTGAATCTCCAGTCTAATATATATAAACGCGATCATTCCCAGCGATGACAATGAAACCAACCTAATTCCTTGCTTGGGACTCTTTAAAGCCGACGTTTCGGCATTTTCTGAGATGTTTCATTGGGCCTTATTCAATGTGCCTGGTGCTCGTCGCCGCGATAGTATATATTGAGTAGGTCAACAGCAATACTATACCGGCGAGGTGGCCGAGCGGTCTAAGGCGCAAGATTCAGGTTTTCTGACATCTTTCAGTCCCCATTCTTGTCTGTAACAGGGCGTGGGTTCGAATCCCACCCTCGTCACTTTTGGAGGAATAAACGGGTTTTATTTTCTTTGATGCACTCCGCTCACATCTAAGCTTCCGTTCATTGGACTCTTCGGTCGCACCTACATTCACACGAGAAGCACTCTCAGAATTATCTTGATGTTTTCGATCTGAGCTGGATGCCAACTCTCAATCACACTCTCAATGACGAAGTGATCAACCTGGCAGACAATTCAGGCGGCCAACAAATCATTTCTCTCGCGCCTTTACATTTCCAGACAAGACACAACTGCAGTGTTGAGTCGACCTGCTTTTCTTCTGACACTCTAAGAACGCCCCTTCCAAGTCTTTCGGACAGTTTCATTCTGTTAGGGACCGCAGGTAATTTGGAGGGGGCCTAATATTGGCAGCAAAGCGGCAAAAGGAGCATTCTGTGAGTGCGAACAGTACTCTGAGAACAGTCGCGAATCGTCATCAGCCACTGCACAACCGGTGGATGGCCTGCATATGCAGAAGGGCACCACCGACCACATTTCGGGGAAGGATTGCGATCCTTGGTGCTGTTATGGGAATCGCGACCACGGGGTAGGAGGGTGCATTGAGGCTGAAAGCCTGTGGCTGGTATGTGCTTGACAATCTCACACAGTGATGCTCAACAGGACTTGGGTAAGGTTCACCAGGAGCTCAACAAGGATTTGATTTATCCCAACCTCGTGTAGATGTACTTTCCAAGTATGTGGGGCGGCGCTCAACGGAAAGTAGAGTGTATCCCCTCGCTCTGCAAAGCCGTCACCGATGAGCCCCATCTCGAAAGCCTCCCTGCTGCCTTTATTGAACCACCCTCCGCTTGTGCGGTGCATCAACTGCAACGGGCCTTCAAAGGATGAGAGAGGCGCGATGGCTACCATGTGATCGATCAGTTCCAACGGAAGTTCTGGGTTCTGTTCCTCTTTAATGGAACATTAATCTCTATTGCAGCGTGGAATACCTGGGCACCACGCTAGTTCGGCCTCGAAAGCTCGTATTGGCGCAAAGTATGTTCTAAACCGGCGTGCTCAGCTCAGCGAGTGACAAGGAACGCGAGCGACGTATGCTAGCTTTTCATTATTTCAAAGGTGAGGTGACGAAGGCAGTCCCGTCGAGCGATATATTCATCAGTTGGAGACCGCGTAGAAAATTAATCCTTGTTCCTAACCACGACAGCCCTACTACCAATTCCAAACCAGAATGGACCCAGTACTATCGTTTGTTATACATGAGGTCCCCCCAATTGAGATATTGGAGATGGTATTCGAGGAACATGCCATACCGCAATGGGAGGCACCTGCCATTGATGGACAAGTGTGTCGTTTCTGGAGACGGGCCGTCCTCAATACTCCACGAGCATGGGCGCATATTAAAATCCCCAAATATCATGTGCCCAGCGTGGACGAATTGTGCTTGCGGCTCCATCGATCCAAGCCCGCGCCTCTCCACATTGATACCGGTGCAGAAGGACAGGACGCCTGTCAAAGACTGTACGACCTATTCAGTTTCCATCACATGAGAATCGCATCTCTGTGAACGCGGTGCGGCAGCCAGCCTTTCTTCCGAGGGCGAAACTTTCCATGCATGCAACTTCTAGACATCGCGCATTGGTACCCAGTTCGGTGGGGCTCCATGCCCAAACTTCAGTCTCTGCGGTTAGGTACCCCTTTGCTGGGTATGGTGCCATTGAGTGAGCTCCCTCCACTGAAAATGCTCACTCTCTCTTGGCTTATATGCAAATCGGTCCCAATCACTCACGAAACTGGTCCTTAGCAATGTCCTCTTTGTCGACGAGATCATGGGCCCAGTGACTTTCCCTTCCCTGACTTACCTCTCTCTATTGGGTGTGAGGGGCTTGAAACCTTATGTAAATGCTCCCCGCCTTGTAACTTATCATGAAAACGGGTTCATGGCTGACGAGCCATTCAATACCTCGCTACCCTCACTGGTGGAATATGGAGTGTATAATCCAAACGCCAGCAATTCGGACCCTGCAAAGTTGCACCTCTATTTCCCCAATGTCCTACGACTGGCTATCCGAGCGGGTGAACTTGTGCTCCTTTCATTTTTTACCTCTCTTGCCAACCAACCGCATTCACTTCTTGCGCTGCACTGCAAACAATAAGTGCAGGTGGCATGCGTGTGGGTACGTACGTACGTACATATCAGATCGCAGAAAGAGTCCAGGAGGAGATAGGGAGCCTGGTTCTGGTACGAAACAAGGCTTGTAATGGGAATATCGTGCTGTGTTTCGAAACAGTAGCGTCATTCCAAATCCCAATTTTCTTTGGAGCAGTAAGTCATTTCTCTATCGAGTGGTCCTGCATTTTACTGATGCATATACTAGTCACCGGGTCTTGCCAATTGAAGACCGTCAGACCCCAAATCATCGCCTGCTCACATCTTCTGAACTATGAGAGGCGCGTAGCTGTTGGTTGTAACTCTCGTGTTCATTTTTCTCCCGAGGGCCGTGTATTAATTATGGTTTCCTCCTTTGACTGGTACCTGCTCTACTTCATTGCCCAAACTTACACTGAGAAATGCAATCTGGTTGACATATGTAGTTCCCCACCAACTTGGGCCTCTCTTGCATTGCTTCCTACGCCTCGACGTTCATGCTGTGACCCTGGTGAAATCGGTGGCCTGTGACGTGGTAGTCCTTCCCACAGAGACCCATTGATGTGACGAGCGCGCATCGATCTGTGATCATGTTCTGGGGGCGCTCCCCGGTCGTGTAATTGGCACCGGAGTAGGATTTACCCAAGAGTGCGGTCGCATTACGACCTCCGCATCTCCTACTCGTCCATCTTAGATGGTCCGATGTAGTCACCCTTGCTCACTGTCAGGAATCGAGGTTTTAGGTAAAACCTTTCATCACCCATGCCCGCTATTACCCGGATTGCCGAGTTGATTGGAGGAGAAATGACATACCCTCCGCGTAGCGATTCAGGATGAATCGTTAGCTACGACGCTCTGTCATGGACTTACATTGTTTTCCCGACCATGATTGTTTTTCCATTAACGATGTATTTAATTCGTAGTTCACGAATACAGTGGAAGTTGAAGAGCCTTTCGCGAAAGCTGAGACTCACGGCCGAGTGGGCGACTTAGACCGGACATGGTCAGGCCAAGTCCCGCTTTGGGCAACATTTCCAATGATGGCGGTTTCCAGATGTTCACCGATTGATGAAATGCTCCCAACAGAGATCTTCAGCCTTGTTTTTGAAGAACACACTATACTTCATTGAAACGCACAGTTGCTGGCGGCCTAGTATACCGCCTCTGGAGGGAGATTATTCTTCACGCTCCTAGAGCGTGGTCGCATATTACAGTCCGCAAGGTGCAGGTAGGGCCCAGTGTCGAGGCTTCGCGCCAGTGGCTGGATCCGCGCAAAGTCGCCGCGCGTTCAATTCGAGCATGACAGCGAGAAACCTCAGCGCTTGGTGGCGTAATATCACACTAACATCAGTCACTGTCCGCTGGTTTTTGAAAATTTGAAGATCCAAACGTAGCTGCGATCCTTATTCCCAACCACGACAGCCCTACCACCAATTACAAACCAGAATGGACCCAGAATCATCACTTGTTATACACGAGACTCTCCCAACCGAGATATTGGAGATGATATTCGAGGAACACGCCATACAGGAATGGAGGGCACCTACGATCGATGGACGAGTGTGTCGTTTCTGGAGACGGATCGTCCTCAATACTCCACGAGCATGGGCACATCTTACAATCCGCAAATATCATCCGCCCAGCGTGGACGAATTGCGCTTGTGGCTTCGTCGAGCCAGCACAGCGCTTCTCCACATCAATACCCACGCCGTAAGATGGCGCGCCTGTGAAAGGCTGTACAATGTGTTTAGTGACCATCACACAAGAATCGCATCTTTGCGAACACGATACGGCAGCGAGACTTTCTTCGAAGGGCGAGACTTTCCGTGCTTGCAACATCTAGACCTCGCGAATTGGTACCCAATTCGGTGGGGGTCTATGCCTAAACTTCAGTCCCTGCGGTTGTGTGACAAACAATTTCATATGGTCTGTATGGTGCCATTGGGTGAGCTCGCTCCACTGAAAATGCTCACTCTCTCTGGGCTTAAATGCACATCGGTCCTGCGGCACTCCCAATCACTCACGACACTGATGCTTCACAATGTCAGTCTTGTGGACGCGATCTCGGGCCCAGCGACATTCCCTTCCCTGACCTACCTTTCCCTATTCGGTGTGAGCGGCTTGAAACCTCATATCAGTGCCCCCCGCCTTGTAACTTATCATGAAGAAGGGACCATGGAAGACGAGTCATTCCATACCTCTCTACCCTCACTAGTGGAATATGGAGTGTCTCATCCATCCGCCCTCGTGTTGGAATATGGAGTGCCTCGTCCATCCGCCGCCGGGTTGGATCCTGCAACGTTGCACCTCTCTTTCCCCAATATCCAACGACTGGCTATGCGAGCGGACGAATCTGAACTCCTTTCATTTTTCACTTCTCTTGCCGACCAACCGCACTTACTTCCTGCACTGCAAACGATAAGCGCAGGTAGAATGCCTTCGGATACATATCAGATTGCGGAAGAAGTCCAGGAGAAGATAAGGAGCCTGGTTCTGGTGCAAAATGAGGGTCGTAATGGGAATATTGTGGTGGAAACAGTAGCGCCGTTCCAAATCCCAATTTTCTTTGGGGACGTAAGTGATCTTTCTATCAAGTGGTACTGTGCGTTGCTGATGCATGTATTAGACACCAGATCGTGCTACCTGAAGACTCTCCGATCGTAAGTCCTCGCCTGTTCACATTCATCTCCCAAACTATGAGAGGCGCATAGGTGTTCTAGTGGTCAATTTCTTCATTCGGCTGTCTATCAATCATAGTTCCCATATTGACTTACTTCATTCCGTGAATCTAGATTGAAAATGGGAAGCCCGTCTAGGTCTGTGGTTCCCTTCCATCTTCAGCGTCTCCTCCATTATTTGTTACGCCTCACCCTTCATGATCAAGCCCTTGTTGTATCCCCTTGTTGTAAATCGACCCTGGAGAAATCGACCCTTGGGTTCTACTGTTCCCCAGTCATTTTGAATCTCGTATATGTTACTCACTCAGCACAAAGAAATACACTCAATTTGTTCTATCCGCCTAAAACTCATTTGGACATTCTGTCTGCAGGCTAGGGTACGATTGGGCGGACGGCTGAACCTCATACTTGTGTAAATGTGTATCCCTTATTTCATATTATACGCCGTATATTCGCTCATGTAAAACGGAACTTGAATGTCTTTTGATTGCCCGCCCAAAGGACGGTAGTTGTCAAAAGGAGGTTTTAATGACAGCATTCAATGTGTAAGGACTCGCTTGCGTCTATTTTCATTTACTATTTCATATTACTTCCCACTTCTATTTAACCCTTTCGCCTGCGAATCCTGTCCCCATAAATTCGATTTACTCCTCCACCACAACACTCTTACCCGCACGTTCAAACTAGGACACGCTTGTCTCTTTCAATATACAAAGGGATTCGATTGTACTCGGACGTCCATGTAAGAAATAAGGTTGAAGAGAATCGGATCCTTACACAATGACCATTGTACGCCATATAGCCTCCAGGTTGTTCAGGCGCCGATGGCTCGTATTCCGATGCGTTCAATTTTTGCTTTGGCTACTTGTCCCCCTCTACCGCGCGCGAACAGTTGTGAGCAACATTTCCAATGACGGCGGTTTCCATATATTCACCAATTAACGAAATGCTCCCGACGGAGGTCCTCAGCCTTGTTTTCGAAAAACATACTCTACTTCATTGGAACGCACCCGTCGTCGACGGCCTAGTATGCCACCTCTGGAGCCAGATTATCCTTCATACTCCTGGAGCGTGGTCGCATATTATAGTCCGTAAGGTGCGGATCGGGCCCAGTGTAGAGGCTTTGCGCCTATGGCTGGATCGCGCGAAGTCGTCGCCCCTTCATCTTCAATTCGAGTATGACAGCGAGGAACTTCAGCGCCTGGTGGCGCAATACCATACAAGCATCAGTTACCTTCTTTGGTCATGTGAAAATTTCAAGGTGTTTGATGATCGCAGTTAACTTTTCCAAACCTGCGTTGCTTACACATAACCTCGTGGCGCGAATGCTCACCGAAATTCGGCGCTATGGAACGTTTGGAGCATTTGAACTTGGGTTCTATGCATCCAGATACTCTCGATGTCAAACGAGTTCCGCCTTGAAGTCAATCACTACCTATCCCTCCCGGCTTCTCCTGCGTTCACAGGCAACCCTCACCAGCTTAAATTTGAAAGGAGTGCACATACACATCCCTACTATCCTTGATCTTCCCAACCTTTGACAAAAAACACCGTGCAAACACCGTGTAGATACAAAGTCTACGATCTACGCTCTTATATACATGACGTGATGCATGTGATACTCAACGACGGCGCACAGATCGGAGCAACTTTAACAACCTTCGCTATCTTGGTGTTTTCGAAGTCACCGGAATTCGGCCCATCATCAATGCCCCAAGGCTGAAGGTCTTCTGTGAGAGCGACATTATTATGGGACAATGGTTTTCAACTCCAATGGCCTCCGTTATCCAATACAGCGCTTGCCACAGAGACGGGCCCTTAAAAGTAGATGTCGCTACTTCGTACCCGAATATTCGATTCCTGTCATTGCGACTATTCCCGCGTCATGTCGCGGAATACCTCAAAAGGTTCGATTGGCAGGAATTCGAGAATGGCGATCGACTGTCCAAGCTAGAAGTAAGTTAGTTGAATTACGGTATGCATATGCTCCACGCAGCAAATTCAGTACTAGGGAAGCAACCCTTCTCCAAGGAAGGATGCAGCAAATCATAGAAAAGCGAGAGCGAGGATCTGGGCTGAAGCTGCAGATATGGTTCAAACATGGGGCCGGGGGGCCGTTTAGTCTCCCCATGAGACTCGCTGAGGTGCGCCCATTTCACCACCAAGGCACAACATCTCATTCCCCTTCGTTGAAACCAGATACCCGAGTTCTAAACTCTTCAACCGCACGACAACTCACAGAGTAGCCTGGGCGTGTATGACCCTTTTCGTCAAATTAAGGGCTCCTTTTTTTCAACGCAGCGCCGCAGTGAGGGCATTATATTCGGAAATTTGAGATGGCCTGCAACAAATGATCCTTTCGAGATCAATCGACAACTCAAGCGCCTTGCATTGGCATAAACCGAGTGGGTGAAGTGGAAGGTACGCTATGAATGAGTCAATAGAGTTCCTCGTACGCACTCGTCCTGAGTCCAGGTTCGTTCAGGCAGAAAGCACCTGCGGGGGGAATTTGTATAGCTTCGGTACTCATATATTAGGTATTTTGTTTTATTGATCAATGTCCCTTTGCGCCAGAGAGAAAATGGCATTTGGGCAGGCCCCTCCTTCATCCCGTTAACCCAGCTGGGATGTCCTTCGGAGAATAATAAAACAATTGTGCCAACTGATGGTGGGAGTGCAGAAGTGCACTTACCACCAGAGTTGGAAGTGAGCTCGTACCTTGAACCTTGAACCCGATCATATTTCGAGCCTTTTCGGCGTGTCCCTCTCGTAGCCAGTCAAAGTCCCATCTCGAGCGAAATCTCATGCGTGCATCTTTGCGATTATACAGCGCTGTTCAGCCGCGAAAGCCGAGCATCCACTTCCTGGGCAAACGCACCCCCAGTCCGTCCTCTTCCTTGCCCATCTGCGGTATATCGAATCGCTCACACTCACCCCCAACATCGCATTTCTCCTCTCAAACTGACCCCGACGCTCCTCCGACGCCTTCCACGCACGGTTCACTCCCTCGTTCGTCACAAAATGGATTGCTTCAACGTTCCCCAAACGCCGTTGAAAAAAACCCCGGGGACTATCATGTATCCCGATTACAACGTGTTTCTACACCACGTCGTCATCCAACAACTATGCTGGCCGACATTTTGGCCTCATCCATGCACCCACCTCCTGAACCACCACCACAATTAAAACCCCTGTCATCTCTGCGACCATGGGAACGCGTCTGGTCGGGTCCACAGTGGTACACCCCCCGGCCCCCCATCCGTCCGCGCCGCAAGAGGTCAAAGACCGCTACGGCGACTTCGTTGCCAAAATCCAAGCTACTTTCCAACGACGACCCGGACCCGGACCAACTCCCACTGCAGGTGGAGCTGACCCCGCAGCAACGAAAAGTACTGGCGCTGCAACAGGAGGCTCGACGTCGAGTAGATCTTATAGTGAATTTTGGGAGGCGCCTGCACAGTACCGGGAACGACTAGAGATGACGCTATTGGAGGAGGAAGCGATCATGGTGCGTTGTTCCCCACTCATTAATGTTGGCGCGATCTAACGCTGGTTTTACCTAGAGTGGGGGAGCCACCTTAAGATAGACGCACTTAGACAATAGTCCTCCTTTGAAACGCGATGATCCTGACCGTTCCTCGCTGTACCTCGGGATTTACTCTTTCACTCGTCATTCCATCTCCTTTGGCAGCCGCATACTCCCGCTACACCATGGAGCGACCTATGAATGCTCATATCCGAGTCAATTAGTTGCACTACAACACAACGCGATATAACCAAGACTACGTGCATCTAGTACAAATTGCAACAAGATATGAAAGGCAGAATTGATTTCTCGACATTTACACTTGTGTTTCGCGCCCCTCGTGCATAAAGAAGACCCTAGAGCTGATGTAGAACGGTGTGGTCAGGATATATATCTCTAAGCGGTTGGTAGCGCTACATACTCTGAACAAGAACCCAAGATCTTCAGGCGTCAGGCGGCCCATTGCAGATTCATCAGTCGACAGCTACGTGGAAAACGCATGGTTCAATAAAGAGGTATAAGAAAATGGTCAACAGGCAAGCGGCCTACCGTTGCATCCACCATTGCGCTCTTTTTCTCTTGCAGCTGGACAATCCTGCTCTCAATGCTATCTTCGATCACCAGTTTGATGGCCTGCACCGGACGGTGCTGGCCCAGCCGATGAATTCGATCCATGGCTTGATACTCGACAGCAGGGTTCCTAACCCTTCGTCAGTCCCCACGAACAAGTACGTACGACCGAGAAATGGAGAAGTGGGAACAGAATACGGGATGGACGGAAGACTGAGTCCGACATACCACCAGCTGTCCATGAGGTATACCCTGGACGCTTCAGTCAAGTTCAGCGCGACTCCTCCGGCCTTTAGTGACACCAAAAACACGGTGACGTCGACATTGTTCACTAAAGGAAGGTGGTAAGTGAAGGAAAGAGAGAGTCGGGAATTGCGTACTGAAAAACTTGATAGTTGCGTCACGAGCTTGAGGACTCATGGTACCTTCGAGACGACAGAGCTGAAAATGGACTGTCAGGCTTGAACAGGGCAATATATTAGACGTTGATAACTTACATTGAACCCAGCTTTCTTCAGCCGATATGCGATCAAGTCCAAGAAGTTGACGCTGCAAATAAGGTGTTAGGACAATATTACTCGACGCAGGCCCAACTCGTGCACTCACAACTGACTGAACACGATACTCTTCGTCGTACAGTCCTGCCTACGGAGGTTACTTAACTCCTCGACAAGTGCCTCAATTTTCGATGAACTTCTCCATGTCTCCAACTCTAAGCGTCCAAGGATGCCTTGACGTGCTTTATTCACAGAATCCCCCGCGAGCTCCAAAGCTTCCGCTTCAAGGTTGACCGAAAGTGGGATGTGGCATACAGGGCAGTCAGGGTCGCTTCCAGACGCCGCTTCACAGTATTGTTTTATACACTCGCGGTCGAAGATGTGGTGGCACTTGGATTCGATTGCGTCCTCAGCTATGTCGTTGCAGAGCCGGCAGACGGTTGCCTCCACCACATCGGCGGAGAAGTGCAAGTTGGTCTTACTCTTGAGGACTAGATCGGGGTGGCACGCCTGAGGCCAAGATGAAGCGAAGCGCGGGCTGATAAGTAGAGAAAGATAAACATACCATTTGCCTCATACGAGTGATCAATGAGAAAATATTCGAGTAATCTACCATTCTGGTGAGCAAGTCTCCGGTGGAGGTCGAGAAATACGTACTGTTGAGCAGGGTTCCCTTCTCTACATATGTTGAGAACTGCCTTGTTGCATCCGTAAACAGTGATAGGTACAGCTCCTTTTCTTCGGGGCTAAAGTAGTCGCGACGGACGATGACTGTTCGTGGCGGCAACCCAAGCTCATCTGCACGTTCGAGCTTGGTACGACGGAGCATGACACGATCGAGAAGGATACGAAGCTTCTTAAACGCAATTTCTCCCGGGCCTGAGAATGCGTTCTGCGGCGAATGTTAATCCACAGGAAGGAGATGCGTCAATGCTGAAGTACCTTTTGGATTGGCCCAAGGATCTCGTTGTTCCAGAGGCAGACCTGACGTTGAAAAAATGAGTATGGCCTTGCCCGCAGATAACGAAAGCCGTACGTGGTGCATAGGGCTATGCTTGCAATCTGTATGGCGATATATCAGTTAAAAACACCACCTAGAGCACTAAGCACGCACCGTCGCAACACTTCTTATCCGAAAATCTCCAGTACAAACTCTTGCAATCGCATTTTTTGCCTTTGATAACCAGGAAGTCAACAACCCGGAGCTTTAAGCGATGAAAGCACATACAGAAATAGTATGCAAAGGGGTCTCCACCCAAAAACCGAATCAGCGAGTACAACTCCCCGACCCGGTTCTGCAGTGGCGTTCCGGAGAGACACCACTTGTATTCTGATTGGAGTCCGAAAGCGCCTTTGGCAGTATTGCAACTCCGCTCCTTGATATTGTGTGCCTCGTCAAGCTACCAAATAGGGGTTTGGTTGGTTCAGCACCGCGTTTGCATCTTTGCACTTGAAGGCCAGGTAGTTCAAATACTTACAATGATCCTAGCCCACTTTATTGCGTGCAATGGTGAAGCCTCCTTGACCCTCTGGCCCTTGCGTTGGAAGCCCGAGTGCTGTTTTCGGTACGAGCTCTCCAGTACAGCATAAGTTGTAAGAACGACATCAAAGGACTTGAGCTCCTTCACTTCCTTAGTCCTGGTTGCACCGTGGAACACGTTAACTTTCAGCCCCTCAGTGTGTGCTTCAATTTCATTCTTCCATTGAATGATTGCGACCGTAGGCGCGACGACCAGGTTCGGCTTGCGGTGATCGCTCACGAGCAATGCAAGTGTTTGTATCGTCTTCCCCATGCCTAGTAGGTCGTAAGGTCAAGATATGGAATGAAATTTAAAAACCCACCCATCTCATCAGCGAGCATGCCACCTTTCCACTCGCTGTTTTCCTCTTGGTCGCGCATCCAGAGCAACGACTCCTGCTGGAACGGTAAGAGTTTGACTTTGAGACCGGGCGGCTGAGCTGCTTTCTGCTTCGCTTCGATCGCGGGCTTTCGTTCTAAGTCTCCCCAGACAGTGCGCAATTCGGGGTGATGGAGGTGCAGCGCAACCGATGTCTTCTCGGCCTGAGAAATTTGTTATGATAGATCTGAGTGGGAAAGCGAAATGGACCTGCATGAGTGAGCTTTCGTCCTAACTTCCTCGCCATAGCACGCTGATGAATCTTCACTGGATCGTTACTCTGAGAAAGTGCCTTCCTCTCTTTGGCTGTCAGTTCAGGTGCGTCGAAGTCGCCGGCCACCTCCAAGCTCTCGCTCTGGGCATCTGAATCATCCGAATCCGCCGTCGCCTTGCATTTGCCCTTGGTTTTTCCCCTGCCTTTCACTTTGAGAGGGATGTCATCATCCGACAGGTCCAACAGACTATCATCGTCGAAGTCTGGCAAAGGGGGCACTGCAGCTCTGGATGATCCGGCACCTCTACTTGACTGGGCAATTTTGCGCTCTTGCACGGCAGTTCGTCGGGATTCCTCGAGAGCTGCTTCGAACATGGCTTGTTCAACCTCGTCCTCATCGATTACTTTGCTGCTAACCATGGGCTGTCTCGATTTGTTCTTCTTGAGCGCTGGGCGGAAGGGCGAAAGTGACTTAGAACTATCAGAATCAATATCGGATATTGTTGCAGAGTCTCCTTCGGAGTCTTGCTCGAATTCAGACTCAGACTCAGACTCATCCTCGTATTCAAGAGAATTGCTCGTCAAGTACTCCTCTTGGTCGTCATCGGTCATGGCCGTGCTAGAGACACCAATGCTATTGGAATTTCGTGGGATGGCTTTGCGCGTCCGAGCGAGCGACTTCTGTAGGAGCGCGATTGTCAACAAAAAAGCCGCTGATAGGGTGGCAAAGGCGAGTACGGGATTCAAGTCTTCTAACTTAACGGAAAGATATAGTAACATACCAGACGTCCCGACCTATTGGCCTCGTTTGCAGGAGTGGGAGGAGTGGGCGGGACCTGGGCAAATCGATCAGCACATCGTCTGAAATGTCCGCATGGCGCGCAAGGGGCGATGAAAACACACTGAAAGTTTCTTTGTGACGGGGATCTCAATGTAAGCATGGTTGGTGATGGCACGCCGTTTGATAGCACGGTTTGCCACCTTTTGGAGAGGCTGCTCTTCGTCCTCTTCCATTGCCAAGGGATCCCCGTCATCGCTAGATTCCCGTGCACGTTTATTGGTGGCTTTTGTAGGGGCCCGGGACCGAGTCGAGCGCCTGGGAGCTGACTTCTCAGAGTCGGCCTCGCTCGTTGCTGGGGTCGATCTCAACGACTGCTCGGCCGTACTCAATGGTACTGAGCCTACAGTGCTAGAGGGTGAGGAAAGGGTCTTCCTACGGCGCGGCGGCATAGCGAGGGCGAGGCTGGAGGAGGGAAGCAGGGAAGCAGTTCAACTAGGACGTGAAAGCCAAACACTAAGGCAAATGATGATAGAATGGGCCGCGGAGTGTCGATGCAGGTGTCGAATTGAACTGAAATATTGATGCTTAGATATTAATCAGGCAACGCATAGTACCGGTATCCAGTCGGTTGAGATCCCCACTTCGCTCTTTCACAGCTCACCGCTCACCGCTCAAGTTTCCCAACGGCCTCGAAGCAGCGCTCTAGCATGTCTACTACCCCTCAAATGCAGTCTGGCACCTTACCCAAGACCTTGCTCCGTAACTTGATCCGGAGAGGGTAGGCCGAATCCCAAATTGATGCTCGCCAGACATATCCTAACTTGTCCTCAAATGTGCTTCATTTGATTTTACTGCAGTACACCGGCAGTTATCGTACAAAAGCCATACGTTCAACAACGGGTTCAGATTTGGCTCGCAATCTCCCTGAAGAAAGAGTAAGCGAGGACTTGGAGGATGGACCACACCTCTACGGTACCCGATTCGCTGCAAGTACCCATCATGGCGACAATTATTTGTGCTTATCAGTCGTCCTGAAGGTCGCACCCCGACATTATGGATAGCAACTTGAGGCTTGCCGAAACCTCATTGTCATAAGCTATTCTGTATCAGCGTCTCATGGCTTTCCGCTCAGCACCCTGCCAGGTTCATTCTCGCTCGGAGGAGAAAAGTTCGATCTACACCTCCTGCGTGAGGGACTCGTACCAATTCAGGGTGTCCACGTGCGCATCGACAAGCGGAACGGCGCGTAGTTCTAATACGTCTGCCTATTCGATGTTTGGAGGGAGCATTTTTCAAGCACGATACTAGGGTTGACGCCAAATTGTATCGAAGAAGCTCACGCAGGCATAGATGAACAAACCAACACGTAGTGGTTGTGGTTCTTCACGTTTGGCGCGCGGTCGCGGGTACCAAAGGTAGAGCATCCTTGACTTTCAAATGTTGTCACTCAAATGGCGAAGAACCTCAAATCCGAGTTGAAGAAGCAAGCGGTTTGATCCCAGGTTGGTCTGCCCCAGGGATCATTCACTGCACTAAACGTGGCTGGAAAAGAACTCAGGACCCTTTCTCACTGTTTAGTGCCAAATGAGGCGCCCATCAAGTACCAGAAGATTCTCTCAAAATTCTTGCACCTCTACCTACCCAATCTTTCTCGTATTGCACGTTTTTGGATGTGTTGTTTCTGTACGTACCACTGCTGTCAACTGCCCTTTCTCATCTCATTAATCTCCACCTTTCCACGTCAGTATTCAAGGAGCCAACTCCCTCTAAGCAGCGCTCCAGTGTGTCCACCACCAGGCGCACGATACCCTCTGTCGACAAGGCCACATTCGACCGTAAGGCTCACAACAAACATCAAGCGTGCACCATATTCCTTCCACCAAATATGGGCGCTAGCTGCACTGGGTGCCCCTCTTGAGGAATACTGCCATAAGACAGCATAGCGGTGGACGGGTCTCACGACATAAGCGATGAGAGCGGCTTGGAAGGGAATGAGGACTGAATATGGGATAACCGTAACTGGAAAATATAGCCATTGCGTAGTTGTGCCGAAACCCACCGCTCACTCATTTTTCATTGCTCTTGGTCGCGGATTTCGGTCATAAATGCAGCTTGCATTTAACACGTTTTTGGTAACTCACCCACTTCGAGACGACGTTAGGTTTATTATCGAAGAGCGAAGTATATGAATATCAAGATAACTCTGTGGATCATTGATGTCAATACGCGGCGTGGTCGGGGCTAATTCCATCTCTCCCAATATTGGTACACCCGGTGAAACCACGATCCTAGCGGGTCCACAGCCCCGGCCCGCGAATCGCCTCTCGATTCCTACTAACTCGTCTCCCGGCCCCAGTCCCTCTAATGTGTGTTTCTCCTCTGATTATGGTGGCATGCATGCTCGGCCAAGCAATGATTCATTCATGATTTCCGTCCTTGTCTGACGTCGATGCGAGGTCAACATGCAACAAGCTCGCCGTGTACGGTCCACCCCACAGCCTTTCAGGACACTAGATCGTTGATCGGATACCCCAAATGACTCTTCAAAGCAAGCAGTGGTTTAAAATGGACAATCGGTGACGAACGCACGCGCATAGCCCCGCGATACTTCCAGTACTCCCACCCTCCCACCTAACCAGCTTTTAAGGCGACAAATCGATGTATCGCCGGTATCAGTTAACTGAAGTCACCAAATATGCGAGGTCTGGTATCCCCGAGAGTGGCAGGTGGTCAAATTTTGCTGTCAGCGTCAGCCACCGAGGCTGGAGCTCCATCCCGTTGTGCCCTCTCAGTCCTGAGATATATCATCTCAACTTCTTGTTATCATCCTTGAGCTTTCCCTACAAAGCAATGTCCCCTCTCCGTCTCTTCTGCAGCCACTCTGGAACAAACACAGGCGTCTGTTTTGAGTCCATTATCGCCCGCAGCTGGTATATGGCACACGGAACCCTGTCCCATGCAGATCTTGATGAACTTGGATGGCTGTCCCTGATTCTCTCTGATAACAATAAAGTGCGTATAGCACTGCTCCATGTGGAGTACAGTCACCATTGCTCCCAAATTATGGGTGATCACGCTGCTCTGGCGACCCTCGAAGAGCAATACCATAAGTTGCAGTGCTCCATTACGCCTATCTCTCGCCTTCCTGTAGAGATTCTCAGGGAAATCTTTTATATTGCTCTTGACGTGGGGGAACCACGAACAGGATTGACGCATGTTTGCTGGCGTTGGCATAAAACTATTGAAGGCATGTCAAATGCTTGGACTTCCCTTAAGTTGCGAGCCTGTACTGCACCAGAAAGTGTGCAACAATTGTTGCACCGGGCAGGTAGACAGCCATTGATTGTGGAGATTGACTGGGACGATACTGGAAACATAGTAGAAGACCTTAATTTATCACTGGCTATTGCTGCTAAAAGTGCATCTCAATGGGAGACCCTGACAATCACATCCCTGCCCCAATCTGACCAAGGTGTTCGAGATATTCATGATCTCTTCTCATTTCGTCTCCAACCCATGAACCAACTCCAGCACCTCAGAATTATGCACTCAGCGTCCTCCCCTCTCCTCAACCGGCTTCTGCAGATTGTTGCCAAAAGTGCAGTAGCGGGCCTTGCTTCTGCGGAGATCCACTCTCCTCTTGCCATCCAGTGCTTCCTTCAGCCATCCCAGATCTCTATATTCGATTCTCTCACCACCTTCAGTGCTCGGCTTCCAAAGATGAGCGAACCATTCGACTTGCTCCCTCATTTCAACCAGCTTGAGGTACTTGAACTCACGAACATACTTCTCCCTCTATATGGGTCCAGACCTCTCCCTCTTGTTGACACCCTCCACCACTTGCTCCTCCGGGCTGTCTCTATTCAATGGATGGAAGGCCAAGTCTTTCCCCGGCTTAAGAGGTCTACTATCATCAATCCCCCCATTAGGAGCCACCCTCTAGTGCTGGATGTTACCCTCCCAGCTTGCGTTGCCTTCCAAATTACCAACAAAAATATCTCTCTTATTAGGAAGTTCCAGATGGTCAATGTTGACTCCTTGGTAGTGACGAGCAATCAATGGTCTGCAGGTAGAGCCCATGAACAGATGGCACATCTCCTCAGGGCGGTCTTTGAAACCCCATTAAAACTTCATGCTCTACATCTTTCCATTCCTTGCAAGGAGAAGATCCTACTTGCGATGTTATCGTTACTCCCAAGCATGGAGGAGCTGAAGATAGACCTTCCCAGGCCATCTGCATTGAGCAAACACTTCTTTAAAACACTCCTTGCGAAACCGGATGGCCAAGTTGACTGGAAACAGTTAAATGAACTGAAGAAGGGAAAAGGATGGAGGGCCGTGGTCTGCCCACACTTGAGAATTATGGAATTGAAGTATCGACAATGGTTAAGGCAAAGTGATGACCTTGACTTTGTTGCGCCATTATTTGCTATGGCTTGGTCAAGAGCAAGAACAGCAACTCCTTTGAAGCTGAATGTCCATTTCAAGTCATCTCATAATTCTTGGAAATCATTTGAATTGACAGCCCAATCCTCCATGACTATTTCTAGACTTGAGATCCCGTCACTTTTGCATCTTGATGGGCCTCTTTCATTTGACCTTCTTTACCGATGCTTTGTCAGTGTCACCCACCTTCCGCTAAAGATATCAACCTGGAACAGGAGGGATATCTATGGGACCTCTCTTTTTAGCCTTTGTTGTCGCCATCTCCAAGTCCTCAAAATTGATGGTCATGGTGAAATTCTGAATGTACTCCCCTCTTTTCAACAACTCAAAGAGCTCTCTCTAACCAATGTCAAAGTCCCACCTCTCACCCGTTCTGTTTACCTACATTTGGTCCATACCCTTAAAACCTTGTCACTTTGCATGTCGTCCCTTTCCTGGATGGATGGGAGAGTTTTTGTCCTCTTGGAGAGTTTTGCTGTGGATGAAGATGGCTGGCCTCTAGCATTCGAGCGAGGGGTTGAGATGCCTGCCTGTACCCACATCGTATTCAGGCAGCACAATCTCAAAATGTTGCCTATACTACAATCCAATTTCCAATTTCCATTTCTGGATAGGTGGGAATTTGTGTGTCCCTGGGAAGACTCGAGATATGACAAGCGGGGGATCAGTGCACTACAATCAATTCACGCAAAGGCTTTTTATTTTCAAATTTGGGGGAATTGTCAACAACTACTGGGTTTATTAGAATCCAAAGAGGAGATGGAACAACTTGAGCTTCAATTTGGTATCTCCGTTCATCTACAAGATATCTTGGCAAGGCTTTCTGTGGTCAATCAGAATACCAAGAGGGTGTCCTGTTCTAACATGAAGGTGTTGGGTCTGCAATGCTCACGGATTTCGTTTTATACAAAAGATATAGTTGCCAAATGGTGCATGAAGATGATGGATAAGAGAAAATTGGCTGGCTACCCCATGGAAAAGTGCTGCATTTGGTGGTCTGGGTCCCGAGAAGGGGGGCCCCCACTGGTACTGATTGCGGAATGAGCAAACGGAATGGGAGATTGAGAGTAGTCTATTCGCTTCCTGATTTGCCCTTGAAAATCCAGACATGTTGCTTGTACTTATCGAGAAATTGCATCCAAGCATCAATCCCTTGTTTGTCCATTTGTTCAAAGCACCATCTCATCGGCATATGCACTCTTCAACAGTAGCGCCATCAAGCACCACAGCAGCAATAGCAGGGGTAATCCATCCAGTGCTCAGTGTTAGGTATCTGGTTCTGCATTCTACTCTGTGCCAAAATGGAAACCTACGGACACAAAAAGACCGGTGGGAATATGAAGGCGGCATATGTAAGGAGCTCGGAGAGACGATGCAGGTGTTCCCCAGCCAGAGCGAGGTGCTCACGAGGATTTTGAGTGCAGCGTCGTAAGAGGTTCGCATAGAGTCGGAGAAGGAATAAATGGCTGGATCGGTACCCAAACCGTGATGCTGTAGAGCTAGGTGACAGACATGATGAGCGCTGTGAGAGGCAGCCGGCAAGAGTGTAGCTGCATGGTATTTGAATCATCACACTTTACGCATTATTTGGGCTTGTTTGACTGACGTAGATAGGAGAGCTTGTTTGTTTGTATTTATAGGCACAACTCGGTGAGAGGTTCCTTCTTGGTTCGTTCTCTCTCTCACCTCGTGCGTTAGGTCTATCAACAAACCGAGGCCCCCTCAGGTGGGAGATAGACCGAGTTGAGTAAAATCGGACAATCTGAAGGAGTGAAAAACTCTATCAACCAGCCAGTGAACAAGTGCGGAATGCACTGACATGCTTGCCCATGAGTAGTTCATTTCTATTGAAGACCTCAACAACATTAAGAGCCACACAAAACAGAAAGCGTGAAGCAAACAGCCATTTTCTAAGACTGTCTTGGTATTAAAGTGGAAAGTATTATATATTCCCGGGCCACACATGATTCGGGGAGAGGATTGAGTGACATTTTGGGCCCCATGATGAGTACAGTACGTTCTATATGAGTTAAATTCCTTGTAGACCCTTGCTGTAGTACTCTTTGGGCTTAAGCGAATATGACAACTGTAAGGATCCGATCCTTCTTCGACTTTGTTTCTTATGTAGACGTCCGAGTACAATCGAATCCCGATTTATTGAAGGAGACAAGCGTGTACTAGTTGAACGTGCGTGGTAAGAATCGTGTGGTAGAGGAGTAAAATCGAATATATATATGGATACAGGATTCGCAAGCGACAGGGTTAAATAGGAGCGGGAGAGAGAGAGAGAGACATCTATATTCTTCTGTGGTTACAGGTACACGTTACAGGACCAAGACACCACCTGGCCAGCAGCCTACGAATCCGTGCGCAGGGGACATGACAAGAAGGGATTTATCTACATGGGGTTTCAAGTATGGTCTCCAAGGTGCGCAGCCTGGTTTGGTATGAGATGGTATGTTCTCTCTTTCTGTTCGTGTTCGCTGTGGTGGCATTCCCTTTGGATGAGGCTGGTCGGAATTAAATGGGTGTGGTTGGGCTGTGGGTTTCTATTGCTCCTAGTTCGGCTGTTTATCTGTCTTGCAGATGTTGGTTTCTACAGGATTCCTTGGGCTTTCTGCTTCTGGAAAGCCTTGATCTCCCCTGACAAATTTGGCTAGGGCGCCTATGCCCTTTGTTGTTCCGAGGATTGTCGCGAGCTTGTGGTCTGGGGCCCCTTTATCGACTAAGTGCCCATGCTCTTCGTGGATTTCGCATTTGAATAGTATGTGATCGCGAGTTTGGAGTTCTGTGCCACACGGGCAATCAGAGGGTTCCTGTATGTTGCGTGTAAGGTAGTATTCGCCAAAAAATATATAAAATATATGAAATAAAATAGGAGCGGGAAGTAATATGTAATGGTAAATGAAATTAGCCGCAAGCGAGTCCTTACAACAACCAACCTAATATGTGGGCCGGGGGAATAAATAGAAGCGCTCACTGCAGGATCTATTGATGTAGCTGTTATACTTGTACGTCCCTCCAAAACAGGGATTTCCTGTGCATGGTTAACCTGGCCGGCGTTAATGTATGTTTGCCCAGCTAGATGAGATTTTTGTACAAGAATGGCAGTGAATCAACTACGACTGCTTTGTTTATTGGAAGTTTAATTTCGAGCTAATAAAAAGAACCCCATCGTCAAGAGTATCCTCGATCATTGATCACGGGGTTCTTTGGCCCAGGTCCAGCAGACTTGACACCTTCTCAACCTAGTGAATTCAGCAGCACTTATGGGTCGATGAAAAGGGCGAAGGTATTTTCTCGCACTCGCCGCAGAGCTCAACCCAACTGACGACCCTTCGGGCGTGATCGGTGCATGCACCACACAAGCGAAACGAGAATGTCTGCCCATCCTACATCCCTCCCGACCCTCGTGCTCCTGAAGGAATGCGCCAAAGCTAGTTCCTTTGAACACCTAGCCCGTTACTGGACTCCCACTCATAACATCAGAATATTTGCACAGACTCTCGCCGTGGGAGAGACAGCGGAGGCGACATTGAAACACCCGCGCCATCGACTCGACCTGAATCTGATTCTCAACTTGAGCGACGGTTTGTTCCCGTTTGTTCTCGCCCGAACCCCTCACTAGTGGCCAGTAGTGAAACTTCCGGGAAACCTCAGTTCTGCCCCGACCAGCCTCCTAACAGTGCTAGCATAGAGGAGGAATGGGAGAATGGGGGAGGAGCACTGGAGCGCTGAGTAAATGTGCAGCTGCTACTGTTGCCATACGTAGTGCTTGTTGTTAAGAGGATGGGGTTTGTGGAAGAGTTTAACGGCATATGTGTATGCAACTATAGAGCGAATAGACAAACAGGAGACATACATCCTAGTTCTCATTAGACACAGGTACGACCTCTACCCACACCCAGAAGCCCTTGAACTACTCTTCCATTCTGACTTCCCCATTTTCCGCAACTAAGACCAGCAAGGCTGGCTTCTTCCAGTCAGCGTAGTCCCACCATATACAGCACTTTTCAATTGGATGTCCAGCCGAAATTCTCTTGTCCATCATCTGCATGCACCAATGTTTAACTTGTTCCCACTTGTCATATTCCAAGTCCCAAAATTGAAGGTGCAGTACCTTCATGTTTGGGCAAGGCATATGCTTTGTCACTCCATTGATTTCTGAAAGCCCAGCTAAAATTCCTTGTGAGTCAGAGAGAGAAGAGAGCTCGAGCTCAAGTCGCTCCACTTCATCTTTGGATTCCAAGAACGTCAGCAATCCATGGTAATAAACAAAAATTTCAAGATGAAAGATCCTCGCTTGGGTCATTTGTAGGGCACCGATTCCCCTCCCATCAAATTTAGAATCATTCCAGGGATGCCAAAGGCGCCACATGTCCAGGAGTGGAAGTTGAAAGCTGGACTGTAATAGAGGTAGCACCTCGAGCTTGTCTTGCAAGAATATTACATGGGTACATGCAGGCATCCGCACCATTTGTTGGAATGATTCCGGCCAGCCGTCTTCATCTACCTCAAACGACTTCAATTGTGAAAAAACTTGGCCATCCATCCAAGAGAGGGTTGATTTATAAAGAGATAATTTTCTGAGGGTGTGGACCAAAGGGAGATCAACGTCATAGGCGATGGGATGGACCTCGATCCTGCAGAGTGAAAGCTCTTTGAGTTGATGGAAAGAGGGGAGAACATTCAGCGTCTGAGTCTCTTTAGCCTCAAGGTTGAGGACCTGTAGGTGACTGGAACATAAAGGAAAGCACAGGGATTCATAGGCATCACTCTTCCAGGTCTTTGTCTCCAGGGAATGCAGAGTGACACTGGTAAAGAAGTGTTCAAGCAGGTCAATTGAAAGAGACTGGTCAGAGTGAATAAGTGAGGGGATGCCGAGTATGGAAACGGCCATTGTCGATAGAGAACTCAGTTCACATGACTTCCAAGAACCCTTCGATGACTTGAAATGGACATCCACCTTCATTGGAGCTATTGTTCTCTTTCTCGACCAACTCAGAGCAACCAGTGGTGCAAGGAAGTCAAGACTGTCACTTTGCCTGAGCCATTGTTGATACCGCAACTCCAAAACTCTCAAGCATGGGCAGATCACGGGCCTCCACCCCTCACCCAAATTTAGATTTTTGGACTGATTCCAGTCCACTTGGCCAATTGGCTTGGCAAGGAGGGCTGTGAAGAAACGTTTGCGCAATGCAGATGGCCTCGAAAGGTCCAGCTTCAGTCCCTTCAGATCCGGTAGTAGTTGCAACACTGAGAGCAGGAATTTCTCGTGACAATGAATGGAAAGGTGAAGGGTATGGGGATGCAGGGGTGTCTCAAAGACTACCCTGTAGAGATCTGCGATCTGTTCATTGCCTCTCGCTGTGGACCATTGATGGCTCTTCAGCACCAGTGAATCGACATTAGGAATCTGGAACTTCCTGAGCAATATTTCCCTACTTGCAATTTCAAAAACAGTGCAGGCAGGCAGGGTAACGTCCAGAAGTAAAGGGTGGCTCCTTATGGGAGGTGCAATAATGATACAGCCCTCGAGTTTGGGAAAGACATGCCCCCCCATCCATTGAATAGAGACAGCTCTGAGACGCAAATGGTGGAGAGTGTGAACAAGCGGGAGAGAGTCTGCCCCATATACGGGGAGAAGCATATTGGTGAGTTCAAGTACCTCAAGGTGTGTGAAATGAGGGAGTAAATCAACGAAGTGGCTCATCTTTTGAACCTGAGCTTTGAAGACAGTGAGAGAGCCAAAGATAGAGGCATGGGATGGCCGGAGGAGATACTGGATAGCATGAAAAGAGTGGATCTCCATGGAAGCGAGGTTCCCCACTGCCGCTGTAACAACATTCTGCAGAAGCTGGTTGAGGAGAGGAGAGGAGACCGATCGCATAATCCTGAGGCGCTTGAGTTGGCTCATAGGTTCCAGGTGCCCAAAAAGAGGGTAGTTAACAAATTGAATTTCTTGCCCGGATTGGGGCAGAGACGTGATTGTAAGGGCCACCCATTGAGATGCCTTGTTAGCAGCCATAGCTACTGCTGAGTAAAGACTTTCCACCCTGCTTCCAACCTCTTCAATATCGATCTCCACATTCAATGGTAGGATCCCTGCCCTGCCTAATAGTTGCTGCACTCTCTCTGGTGTAGTCCAGGTTCCCAACTCAAGAGAGGTCCAGACACTAGACATTCCTTCAATTATTGCACTCCATTGCTGACACACGAGCATCAGTCCAGTTTGGGGTTCCCCGAAGTCAAAGGCCATGTGAAATATATCTGTGAGAATCTCAACAGGAAGGCGATGGATGGGTGTAACAGCGCATTTGAGCTTGTAATTCTGGTGCTGGAGGGCCTCGCGAACGGATTTATCATCATCATCCGTGAGTTGGGAGAGGCGCTGACTGTACTCCACATGAAGGACTGCTGCACGTACTCTAATGTTATCATAGAGAATGAAAGACAGCCATTCAAACCGTTGACCGAGGTCCGCATAGGATGCGGGACTATGAGCCATGTACCAGCTACGAGTGAGGACGAATTCCAGGCATTGCTCTGCTTTCGGTTCGGATTCGCTACAGCAGAGATGGAATGATGACATCACTATGTACCCAATAGCCTACAGATGGAGCGATGAGGTTTTGGGGGAGCGAAAGAGGTATATTGGAGGCTGTGATCAGGCAGCTGTGCTTTGTCACTAGGTCGGGCCAGGTGGCCGACTTACATTTGCTTGAATTGAGGAGGCTGACGGGCGTGCAGATCCGGGCAGAACTATTGAGGCGGGTCAAATGGGACTAGGTGAGCTGCCCTGGGTGTGAGCAGGTGACGGACGGCGATGAATCAATGTGCCTGATCCATACCCGAACAGCTCGGCTCTGAGCTTCCTCACAGATGGAAACGGACCCAGGTGGATGTCTATCATGAATCTGCCGGCCAAGCACCTGCAAAGACCTACCCGAAGGGTTGCCCGTGGCCTCAAAATTTTCTCTCAAAGTCCGCACTTTGCTCGCCCCCACATCCGGCAGTTCTTTTAGGTTGGTATTTGTGAAGAAATTCTCTTATACATACTAACCTTTCGTTTTGAGCCTCGAATCTTATACGTCGTGCTACCACTATCGTAGTTGCCGTTTCCATCGTGGTACAGCGATGGGTCGAACCGAAGCGGACTACAGGAAGGGGGAAAAAGAGAGGCGTGAGATGGCGTACAAGATTCGGCACAGTCGTGACGCACAAGAAGCCTAATATGCGGCACAAGTCTGGCGCGAACGTGAGGCTGGAACTCCTCAAGGGAAAGGGCGAAAATTCATCAACACAAGCAGAAAATATCGCCACGGGTGTTATCCACCTCCTCCCCGTCCTCACACTCCCCTTCTTGATACTCTTTCGGCCGCTCTCCCTTTCTGCTTTCTGTGCATCCCTCAATGTTGAGGGTGTCGCACTGAGTTTCCCCATATTGGGGTGTACGTGTGTGCCTGGGTCGAACAATATTAACTTCTAACAAGCTACAGAGAAATGACCGAGTATTCGGGTAGCATCAGGCATAACAAGCTCATCAATGCCATCTCCTTGCACGCGGGTGACAATTGACAAGTCGGCATCCTTCGATAGGAGGTCTATTCATTGCGAATAGTATCCAGTTACCGCCCTGTGGGAAGGACAGCCGTGCTCAGACTATGGGGAAACGACTGTCACGAAAATGAAACAGCCGCCCGTTGGCTCTGCTCGAGTGCTATTCGTTGACGTGGCTCGCCTTCGCATCTCCATGTCACCACTCAAGCAGGGGACGCCTCTAGGCAGCACTAGTCTGCGTGCCTAAATATCTCGCTCGCGGTTTAGGTGGGTCCAGCCGCCAAGTATATCCGCCAGTGGAGATTACGGTGTGATATACTTGCACTCGTTCTATACGGTGGTTATCTGGTGGTGGATTTAGGGTCAAACAGCGCCATACGTCGAGGACGTTTCTGTCCACAACTCCACCATTCGAGGCAAAATTTTTCTTGAGGCTCGTCATATGGGTGAGATCGGGCTATGCGTACTGCGACGAGGTCCGCCTTAAGATCATTACAAAGAAATTGTATTACAGCTTGAGCCTCTGCCTTCGTGGTCTTACCGGACGACAGTAGATAAAGAGGACACAGGTTGCTAACGACGAGCATTATATTGAGAATATTAATTGCTGAGCCCAAATCGCCGGATCGCTCAACCGGCGTCAGAACAAGGCGACGCTGAAGAAATAGATTATTAAAACGTATGAGTAGGTGCCTGTGGTCCCTGACTGCGTCTATTCAGATGACACTTGACAGTTTAAGTATGCATCGGGTAAACTTTGACGGGAACCCAGATTTTGTCACGTTTGAGCCCATGTCAAAACCCACTTGAGCACAGGGATGATAGAGGAGAATGTCCTTCCATTCCTTCTGCCTTCTTCCATCACCGGTCAACGGGAATCGGTGCGCCAGGTCTAGGTTGCGTGGCCCCGCGCTTTCAAGAGTAGGACGAGAACGCGTCACGTGCGCTACAAAGCTCAAGGGTTTGTGTCCAGTGGGGAAATCCGACATTTCAGACCAAAAACCCTCTTCGCGTCTCATCTGCGGCAGCATCTTGGCTTCGGCTCCCACCCAAAGTTCCTCACTCCACTCGACACGCAAGTCAGGGTTGCTGGCACGTGGGCGTCTATGAACAATTCGGTGAATGGAAGACACCGACAGGCTCTTCCCAGGGTTTAAGCTTGGACCTCGCCGCCCCAAGCGATAGCAGAACCTCCGATCATATCAAGGTCTAGCATCACCACTCCTGCCTCCTCAAGTCCAAATGGTTACCACAACGAATGAGCAGGCAGGAACGGCTTCCAAGCCAGCCGAAACTCCACCCTTCGACGACTTTCAATCCCTCCTCGCAGCAGTTCCATCTGCCAAAGCAGACGCCCTGAAAGAGCGTATCTATGACTGGCTTGAGAAGCGAGAGGAGGATGCCACAACCGCAATCGAAAAGGCTAAAGCGCGCCTGACCATCGTGGAGGAGCAAAATCGAATCGTGCGCATGGAACTACAAGATGTAGAGAGCGATCGCTTGAGAGGAGAAGTTGCTGCTACCAGACAGGCGAAAGCGGAGCTGGTCGCCGAAGCAATGTCGGCGCTTAACCCACCAGACCCCGCTGCGCCAAAGGAAGGGGAAGAGGCATCGGAGGATGAAACCGACGATCAAGGGGTAGTCCCTGCCGACTACCAACAACCCACTGACAGCTCCGCGACGACACATCCCCTCCAACCTCTTGGCGCAGATATCGGCAGAAAGGTGCATGCTGGAGATACTACCGCCCTCGATATCGTCATCAAAGAGCTGTTGGATGAGGTGATGCAGCTGAGGGAGGGTGCGTCCGCCAATGTCGCGAGAATTATTATGCTCGAAGATCAATTGCAAGTGGCCAACAATGAACTCGCGACCCAAAGTGTCGTCTTGGATGAGGCTATGCTTGCACAAAAGGAGCAATATAATAAGGGAGGATGGGGAACGGAGTTGAGCACCTTGCAAGGTACCTCCCAGCCTCCGGTCAAACCCCCTCTAAGGATCTGGGGAGAGGAGAAGGAACGAGACTTTCAGAGGTTATCCGACCCATGGACAAGAGGAGACGTACCGTCGCTTAGTTCACAGTCACCCGTCGATCGCCGCCTCACAGATCACGATCTCGATCCAGCGCCCATTCGCGGATATCTCGACGATGATTCAGACGTACCTCCCCATGAATTCGATTCGTGCTTTAAGCAGTACAAGGACATGATGCGTTTACTGCAACTGAAAACGAGCGACGAGCCAGTTGCGTACCACGAGATTCCTTGGCCGGTCCTCCCATATACTCCGGAGGGTAACTACCCAGTTCCACGTTGGAGGTCGCGTTATGCCGAGAAAGAGGACGTCGATAGGTTTGTGGAGGGTTTCATGGCTTCACCCCACGTAGAGGGATCCATGAAGGACGATTGGTTGGACCTGCTAGTGTATGCTTTTGACGATAACACCAAGGAAATTGTTGAGACCATGGTCGGCTTCCTCGGCTAAAATGTACGACTGTTTTTGTGCCTCGCTTCGACCTCGTCGCTATGATAGTTTGATTCAATTGGGCCACCCTATGTACATGCCAGAGTTTGGTTGCCTGTAATTCTATTTCTGTACTCATTACAGTAGACAGATGGCCTGAGCTTGCGAACTACTGGCACGCCCTGAAAGGTAAATAGGGAAATTTGCAAAATACAAATGCGCCCAATGAAACCAAAAGGTTCAGGCTACTTTGTGAGCCGTCGAGCGGTCGAAAACCGTAGACTTCAGGTTCTGTTTTCAATGAAAGTGAACGAGGTGAAGGCCCTCGGTGGTGAAATGGGCACACCTCAGCGAATCTCGATGAGTAGTCTGAACCGCTGCTCATATCTACTCCTTATCTACGGCTTCAACCCAGATCCTCGCATACGCTATTCTATAATCTGCTTCATTAATTCCTGGAGAAAGCGTTGGTTATTGAGGACCGAGTAGAATACGCCCAGATTCAACCACTTCTAGGCTGGAGTCATGGTCATGCGTTCCTGGCATTTCCATTTATGGCCGGACTTTTCCGATACCGGCCACACTCGACCTTCCGCTTGCGACTAGTCACCTGCTCATCGTAGGAAAGTAGGTGAGATACGAAATATCGATGGGCGGCGCCACTGTATTTGATTGTCGGAGATTGGTTCCCTTCATTTCACTTTGGACTAGTCGCGTCTCAACGCGACATTAATATGGTTCGCGTTTTATTTCTAGTATTTAAACCCGTGTACTTTGTAGTTAGTTCTCCAGTTTGAGGATCAACTACAGTACCGGTCTTCCTTCTCAACACTTTTCTTTTCTCACTCAAGTTCGTCCCCGCCATGTTTTCCAACGGGCGTCATCGTGGATCCGACTCGTGCGGCATACGCCATAGTAAATCCGACTCCGACCTTCGACCAGTCCCGGCTTTGGCAAGTAAAATAAACACCAGTCAAGGAGGTAACTATAATTTTTACACGGCCTTTGGGAGAAAAATGAACATGAGAGTCGAGTTACCACTACAGCGATGCACCTCTCATAGTCTGGGACATGAATGTGAAGAGGTGAGGACTTTGGATCTGAGGGTCTTCAGTGAGCACGATCCGGTTTCTAGCATGTGCGTCAGCAAATCACAGGACTACTTGATAGAGAGATCGCTTACCGCCGCAAAGAAAACTGGGATTTGAAACGGGGCCGCTCTTTCGAAATACAGCACGATATTCACATCACAAGCTTCATTTCGCACCCGAACCAAGCTCTCTATCTTCTCCTTGACCCCTTCGGCGATCTGATTTGTACGCCCATGCCTTCCACCTGCGCTTATTGTTTGCAGCGCAGGAAGTAAGTGTGTTTGGTTGGCAAGAGAGGTAAAAAATGAAATGATCGCAAGTTCACCCGCTCGTATAGCCATTCTTTGGACATTGGGGAAAGAGAGGTGCCACGTTGCAGGATCCGAATTGCTGTCGTTTGGATAATACACTCCATATTCTAAAAGTGAGGGTAGGGAGGTATTGAACGACTCGCCTGCTAGGGACCCGCCTTCGTGATAGGTTACAAGGCGGGGAGCATTGACATGATGCTTCAAGCCCCTCACAGCAAAAAGAGAGAGGTAGGTCAGGGAAGGGAAAGACACTGGGCCCGAGATCTCGTCCACAATAATGACATTGCTAAGCATCAGTGTCGTGAGTGATTGAGAGTGCCGCAGGGCCGATGTGCATTTAATATAGAAGAGAGCGAGCATTTTCAGTGGAGCGAGCTCACATAATGGTACCATACACAACTTTTGGGTACCTAATAGCAGATACCGAAGCTTAGGCATAGATTTCCACCGAATTGGGTACCAATGCGCGACGTCTAGAAGTCGCATGCATGGAAAATCTCGCCCTTCGAAGAAAAACTGGCTGCCGTACCGCATTCGCAGAGATACGATTCTTGTGATATGGTCACTGAATAGGTCGTACAGCGCTTGACAGGCGTCTGGTTCTCCTGCGCGGATATCAATGTGGAGAGGCGCTGTGCTGGATCGATGGAGCCGCAAGCGCACTTCGCCCATGCTGGGATAAGTGTGGATTTTAAGATATGCCCATGCTCGCGGAGTATTGAGGACGATCTGTCTCCAGAGACGACACACTAATCCGTCGCTGGTAGGTGCCTCCCATTCCAGTATGGCGTGTTCCTCGAATATCATCTTCAAAATCTCAGTTGGAAGGATCTCGTGTATAACACGGGATGGTGCTGGGTCCATTCTGGTTTGAAATTGGTAGTGGGTCTATCGTGGTAGGGGAGAAGGAACTTGACAACAACAATATTAATGTCCATGCCCGCGTCACGTCCAGATGACAAATTGGCTTTGCACGGCAGTGGTACCGAGGTTGGGTGGCACCGACACTGCCATTCGACATTCAACACGAATACTGACTTTGGTAATAGTTTCGAATTATCCCAACCGCCCATCTAATCTAAGGCAAGCAAGATTTGAACCGAGGCGACTTCATTTATAGAGGACCTCACTCCCATGATAGGGTATTTGCCCACACAAACCCGCTCCCCGCCAGCGACTGGCACAGGCTTGGGGGCGTTCGGAAAAATACTGCGGGACTATGCCGTGATGAATATGCATCTCACTCTGCTTACTCGGGTTTGCCGCCTGGCCTTGTGGATCGGCCACGGGAGTCTAACCAGGCAATATCGGCCTCGCGGATCGGCGTTCGGGGCATGCACAGGAGCCGACGGCCGATGACGACGGCGGTGACGACGAATCGCTGCCACCACTATTGTCAGAAGACTGCCCGTTATATTTGGGCCGTCGGCGTGATGGCGGTAGTGCCAAGTTCGTTGTGGAAGACGACACGGGGGCCCTCCAGACGCGTTCTCTGCCACCGGGTGGCATCCACCTATCTGTTCACATGGCTTATATCGGGTAATTGGCCCTCGTTACTTTGCCTCGCAGACTATTTGTTTGTGCAACACCCCCGTCCTACCTCTCTGACTTTTATTGCATAACCATATCCGTGATATCAAGGAGACTCGAACCTTATTCAAAAGAAATTTGTACGTAGGCACTCGTAATTCTCGATCGATCGCTCAGTTCCTTCGAATCCCTTTGATACCAAGCGACGACGGATACAAAACTCACGATTGCCTGATCCTTGTAGCGTGCGTGAAGCAATGGGGGTACCGGTGGAAGGACGGTATAGATAATGAAATGCAGAGCCTCTCGTCGCATGACGTCTGCGAGTTAGTTCCGCGTGTGTCTGGCATGCGCAGTACTCTCCGACTCGGGTGGGTCCTTACAACAAGGGCTTGATCATGAAGGGCGGGGCATGACAAAAGATGCAGGAGAGGGTGAAGATGGAGGGGAACCACAAACTTAAGCAAGTTTCCTTTTTCAACGTACGTTCACGAAATGAAGTAAGGCAAGAAGGGAACTATGATTCATAGACAGCCAAAGGGAGAAAAATGAACACGAGAGTTCATAGTTTGGGAGATGAATGTGAACAGGTGAGGAATTGGGATCTGAGAGCCTTCAGTAGGGATGGTTTGGTAACTAATATATGCGTCAGAAACGCACAGGACCACTTGATAGAAAGGTCACTTACCACTCCAAAGAAAATTGGGATTTTGAATGGCGCTCGTGTTTCGAAACAAACAACGACATTCCCATCACAAGCCTCGTTTCGCACTAGAGCTAGGCTCTCTATCTCCTCCTGGATCCCTTCCGCGATATCATAAGAAATCTCCTGAATGTTACCCGCGCTTATAGTTTTCAGTGCAGGAAGTAAGTGCGGTTGGTCGGCAAGAAAGGTAACCATGGAAAGGATCACAAGCTCTTTCGCTCGTATAGCCAGTCGTTGGATATTGGGGAAAGTGAGGTGCCACGCCGCAGGATCCAAACTGCGGGCGGCTGCATGATACACTCCATATTCCACCAGTGAGAGTAGAGAGGTATTGAATGATTCGCCTACTATGTCCCCTTCATGATAGGTTACGAGGCGGGGAGCTTTGACATGAGGTTTCAAGCCCCTCACACCAAATAGTGAAAGGTAGGTCAGGGAATGGAATGTCAATGGACCTGAGATCGCGTCCACGAAAAGGACATCGTTAAGCATTAGTGTAGTGAGTGATTGAGAGTGCCGCAGGATCGATGTGCATTTAGCACCATAGAGAACGAGCATTTTCAGTGGAGCAAGCTCACTCAACGGCACCATACCCGACTGGCTATCACTTAATTGCAGAGACTGAAGTTTAGGCATAGATCCCCACCGAATTGGGTACCAATGCGCGACTTCTAGAAGTCGCATGCATGGAAAGTCTTGCCTTTCGAAGAAAGACCGGCTGCCGTACCACGTTCGCATAGATGCGATTCTAGTGTTATGGTCACTGAATAGATCGTACAGCATTAGACAGAAGTTCTGTCCTGCCTCGCGGGTATTAATGTGGAGAGGCGCTGTGCTGGATCGCTGGAGCCGCAAGCGCACTTCGTCCATGGGCACAGAATTATTGCAGATTGTGAAATGTCCTCATGCTCGTGGAGTATTGAGAACGATCCGTCTCCAGAGACGACACACTCGTCCATCGATCGTAGGTGCCCTGAATTCCAGTATGGCGTGTTCCTCGAATACCATCTTCAATATTTCGGTTGGAAGAATCTCATGTATAACAAGTGGAAGTGGTGGGTTCATTCCGAGTTGGGATTGGTAGTAGGGTAGTCG
>WNFL01254712.1_pt1 | contig 42298 bp, 35 predicted proteins | sample 5400361 | NCBI WGS metagenome assembly WNFL01 (sample SAMN13153351, study PRJNA577476) | soil metagenome | isolation source: 40 cm soil on Douglas fir-dominated hillslope | place: USA:California | collected 2013-09-17 | reverse complement strand
CCACGTGCTCGGCGAGCAGATGGAGCGACTCAAAAAACTAGCCGACGCCGAATCGGCGCCGCGCGGCCACTGACCGTGCGGCTGCAGTTTCCCGCCGACAGCGTCGTATTGGTCTCGACCAGTTCCTTGTAGAGCGCGCGGAACGCGACCTGATCGGGTCGGAGCGCCGTCATTGGCGCCTCCTGCGCGACCGCTGCCCCGTTGATCAACGTTGCCAGGCCGATCGTGCAGAGAATTTGCTTGTGCATCATGAATCCCTGGTTTTTGGGATGCTGAGTGAAGACCGATTCGTCGAGTCGCAATCGCAATCAATGCTCGCATCCGCGTTCTACCGGCGCAATGATCCCCGTTGGGTCACGGCGCCGCTTGCGACATGATTGCCAGCGTACGTCCTTCAGGATCTTTGAAGAAGGCCATCCATTCCTCGGTCCCATCCGCGTGCTTGTGGATCATGTGCGGCGCATTGATGAACTGCACGCCGCGCGATCGCAGACCGTCATGGGCTGCGGCGATGTCCGCGACGCGCAGGTAGAGAACGGATTCTGACGAAGCGCTTTCTGCTTCTTCGGTCAGCATGAGCCGGATGCCGCTGCAATCGAAGAAGGCGAGCTTACCGAATGTGTAGAGATGGGGAATGCCGAGTACCTCGGCGTACCAGGTTTGCGATTCCAAGACGTTTCGGACGGATCGCGATATTTGACCAATCGGTCCCAATGATGTCGGCGCATTCACGGCGGTCTCCTTGTGTTTCAGGGCGCTTTGCTTCGGTGCTTGGTGCCAGTGTCGCAATGCTCCGCGATTGGCCAGCCCAAGCTTCGCAAGCACGTTGGCGACGTGATACTTGACCGCGTCGATACTGATACCGCGGCGTTCGGCAATCTCGCGGCTGGTCATGCCATGCTTGACCGCATGCACCACCCGCCATTCCGCGGGCGTCAATAAGTCGTCGTGCGACGGTCGGCCGCGACGGGTGGGGGTAGCCATGGCGTAATGCTAATCCGTAGCGGACCGATTTACCCTCCCCCCAGCGTATCGTCCGTTGATTTGCCGGTTCTTCGTCCCAATAGCGGTGGAGCCGGTCTCTTCGGCGGAGTACGCGTTGACGCTTCCATCCTCAGATATCGACCGAAACGCGGAGTCCGTGCCGCCCGCGGTGGTCTTTCGCGGCTCGAAGCTGCTCTGTCGCGAGTTCAGCTTGGTGCTCGAAGCGAGGGGCGTCGAACATGAGGTACGGGAGAGCGAGGGCTCTTGGATCTTGAGCGTGCCGCCGCTCTTGGTCCACCGGGCGTATGACGAAATCAGCCGTTATTCCGCGGAACGCAACCTGCCGCGGAGCACCTCAAACCGGATTGAGCCGTTCTCGGGCGCGGCCATCGGCGCGATCGGCTACGTGCTGATTCTATTGGTGACCGCCTATTGCGCCGGCATTGGCTTGTTCGGCGCCGACTGGTTGTCGTCGGGCGCTCTCGACGCTGCTGCCGGGCGGGAGTGGTGGCGGGCTCTGACGGCACTGACTTTGCACTTGGATCAAGAGCACCTGATGGGCAATCTCTTGTTTGGCGTGGTCGCGGGGATTGCGGCCGGTCGATTGCTGGGACCCGGCGTGGCATGGGCGAGCATTCTGGGGGCGGGAGCGCTCGCCAACTATGTGGAAATACTCATCGCACCGGCCGCACATCGCGCGGTGGGCGCTTCCACCGCCGTGTTCGCAACCTTGGGGCTGCTCGCCGGATTGGCGTGGCGGCAGCGGCTGACACTGCGCGAGCGGCGCTGGTACCGTTGGGCACCTCTGATCGCCGGGATCTGTTTGCTGACCCTCTTGGGCGCAGGTAATGCGCACGTGGATGTGCTCGGGCATGCGCTCGGATTTCTGTTCGGGGTCGGTGTTGGTTGGATATACGCGCGCGCAGGAGTGCCCCGCAACCGGGGCAAGCGCCTGCAGATCGCCGCGGGCGCCGGCGCCGCCGCGCTGGTTTGCGCGGCGTGGTTCTTGGCGCTGAGCCACGCCGCGTAGGCAGCGGCCGATCTCTCAGGCTTTCGGGGCGACTCCGCCCGGGGTGAGCTTGTCGATGGCCTGCGGCAGAATCTGCGACAGCTTGGCGGCCAAATCTTCGGGTGTCATTCCGATTTTGGCCGCGAGTTGTTTCACGGTGTCGGAGCCGAATGCCTGGTGAATCTGATCGGCGGTGATGGGTTGATTGGCGCCGGTTCCCACCCACGAACGCACCGTGCCGCCGAGTCCTTGTTCCTCCAACTGCGCCACGATCCCCTGAATGCCGCCGTGCTTTTCGATCAGGCCATTCACCACGGTTGCCATTTCGGCACCGACCACGCCGCCCAGTATTCCGTCGAACATTCCCATGTTGAGCTACTCCTTGGGTTGGAACTCATGCCGCCGGCAATGCGGCGTTGGGCCCCATGCGGGGCTCAACCCCATGACACCGAGCTTAGAAGGAAAATACCAGATTGACCGTGGTTACGGTGTCGACCTTCTTGATCGTGGGGGGAGGGTTCGTGTTGTCCGTGACTCCATAGCCGACGCTCAACGCCAATTTTTCGGACATCTTCACGTTGACCGCGACTTCGTCGTGCAACAGCGTGTTGTCCGAGCCCGCTTCCATGAGAAATTTGTCGGTCACGACGGTGGTCTTGGTCAGGGCGTGTGAGAAATCCACCCCGAGCGTGCCGATCGCCTCCCCGGTCGCATCCTGCAATTCGCGCGACGTCACGACGCCGTCCGGATCTCTGAATATGAGTTCAGGGCGTAGGCGCCGGTAGCCCACGCCGATTTGGCCGATCAGCTTGGTATCGGCCGTATTGATGAACTTGTCGCCCAGGCCGCCGGTGACGCTGGCCTGGTACTGGAATCCGTCGAACATGTCATGCTCGAAACGAAGTCCGCCGAACGCGAAGATACCGTCCGTGAACGTGTAGTTGGTTTGCATGCGCGTTTCCCAGCGCTCAGCCGACACGACGCCCGAGCTCTTTCCATAGAGTCCGCTGACATACGCTTCATTCTTCCAATCGCCGTCATAGCGAGTCATGTCGACATTGCCGTTGATCGATTCGGCGTCGCTGTTGCCGCGCGAATCCAAAAAGCCGAACTGCCCCTTGCCCATCCAAACGCCCTTCCACACGCTCAACGCGGGGCAGACCAGAAACAGAGACGAAGCGATGACACGAACATTCACCATGATGATCCTTGATCTGTTGGATTGGACGACGGGCGCACGCCGACCCGGCGTACGCCCTACCAGCGCCGGACGCTAAAAGGTCTAGGCGCGCTTCGCGAGCAGGTCGCGAATTTCCTCGAGAAGCACTTCCGATTTCGGCGGCGGCGCGGGCGCCGCCGGTGCGGCAGGAGCCGGCTTCTTGAGTTTATTGATGCCCTTGATGGCCATGAACAGCACGAGCGCAATGATGATGAAATCAAACATGCTCTGAATGAAAGCGCCGTACTTGATCAGCACCTCCTTGCCCGTGGGGTCCTTGCCGAGAGTGAGTGCCAAGTCCGAGAAATTGAAGCCGCCGATGATCTTGCCGAGAGCCGGCATGAAGACATCGCCGACGAGCGAGGAGACGATTTTCCCAAAGGCCGCGCCGATGATCACACCGACCGCCAAGTCGACCACATTGCCCTTCATTGCAAATTCTTTGAATTCTGCACTTATTCCCACGGCAATCTCCTTATCAGATGAGCGCGGATGGATGTCTATTCGTTGTTCTTGATGGTCAACGGGTGCGCCTCCGGGACGGAATCGCCAACATGGTACTGAGCGCAGGCGGTGCGGGCAAGTGATGTTGTTTCTCTCAGTGCACCGCTCCGAAGACTTTTTTCAGCAAACTGCTGGCTTGGCCCAGCGGATCTTTACGAATGGCGCGTTCTTCCTCGGCCATCATCAGAAACAATCCATCGAGAGTCCTGTCCGTCACGTAGGATTGCAGTGTTGCGTCCTCGGGTTTGAGAACGCCGAGGGCCACCGCCTTCTTCGCCACGGCATCGTAAGTCTCGCCCAGTTTGACCTTCTCGGTGGTGCGGCCGATGATGGGCGCGAATTTGGCTTTCAGCGGGACATACGTGGCCTGTTTGAAATACTGCGTCGCCGCATCATCTCCACCCGTCAAAATCCGTTTTGCGTCCTCGAGGCTCATTTGCTTGAGCGCCTGCTTCAGCAAGACTTTGCTCTCCGGCACGGCCGCCTCGGCGGCACGATTCATCGACGTGATGAGCTGATCCAATTCATCGCCGACGCCGAGCATGCGCATCATGCTTTCGGCTTTCGCGAGTTTCGGCGGCAGATCTATTTTTACCTTGGGATTCTTCAAGAAACCGTCGGTGACGCCGAGCTTTCCCACCGCGAGATTGATGCCTTGATCGAGCGCTTTCTTCAAGCCCGCCGATGCATCGGCATTCGACAGCGAGTTCAAATCGAGGCCGAATGCGCTGCCGCCCAACGCGCCGCAGCCGAGCGCCGTCACGATGAGGCTGCTGACGAAGACATGTAGTTTCATGGTCGTATCCAATGCGATGCGGTCGTATCCAATGCGATGCCGCCGGAATCAGCGCACTATGCGCCAAGTTTCCGGCGCCGCGCCAGCGGTGCGTCCATTGTAGCAATTACCATCAAAACTGCGCGTGCAGCCGCAGCGCAACCACCGACACCGGTCCGCGGTCGCGATTGTAGGCTGGGTGATTGATCCACTGATAATCGACGCTGAGATGCGCAGCCCCTAGAACCGAGAGCGAATAATACGTTTCGACGATTTGCTCGGGACCCGGATGCGGCAGCCGTCCGTCGCCGACCAGAATGCCGAGCCCGCCGGCGTTCAAGTAACGTTCGCGCGCGGCGGAAATGCCGTTGTTGATCGCGGCAAGACCCAGGGTGTCGCCGGCGCGATGCCAGCGGGTCCCTTGCAGCGAGAGTCCCGCGGACACAGTCCGGTCGATATCCGTGAATTCATACGCCTCCACATTGCCGCCGGCTTTGCCGAGGCGCGCAAAGAGGCCCAAGTCCCCGGCCAACTGCTGCTCGATATCGAGGCTCGCACCGGCGCGACCGCGGTACCTGCGCACCGCAGCGATGTCGACCGATCCGGTGCTCGCGGCGAGCCGCACGGCGTCATCGAGGAGTCCCATCCGGCCGCGGCTGTCGAAGACGGTGAGCGCTACTCGGCCGGGGAGGGCGGCGATTGCGTGGCGCCGCTCCAGTTCGATGAGGGTCTGAAATTCGTGAAAGCCGGGGTCGAGATGCGCGCCGTTCGGCACGGTGGACAGATCGAACAGGCCGCCGCGCAGCGTCCACACACCCTGGTACCACTCGGCCGCGGCTCCGGCGGCATAGCCCCAAGCATCCGCCGCATAGTCGAAACTGCCGGCGTCGATGGCGGCCCAATTCAAAAAATCGCCGCGTGCATCGTGGGCGTATTGATTGGCGTCGAAAACGTCCGCGACGCTGAATTTGCCGACGGTGATGACCACCCGGTTGGCGCTGCGGGAGCCGCCCAGTTGGTTGGCCGCAGCGTCGACTGTCCCGGAGGTGCCGTCGAGATTCAAAGTCTGGCGAAGAAATAAGCGCGGCAGCCGGAGATAGGGCTGATTCTTGCCGATCTTATACGCTTCGCCGCTGGGAAAACCTGCAGCGCCCAACGTGTCGTCGAGGCCGAAACCCTGGTCTATCTCACCGTTGATCCAGCCTTCGGCGCCCGGCCAGAGATGCGCCCCCAAATACACCGTAGCATCGGCGGTCTCCGCGCCGCGGCTGGGCGACAGACTATTCCTCCCGGCATAGGGGGCGTTGAAATCCGATGTTTCCTGTTCTACGTAGGTGAATTGCCCATGCACGGCGAAGAGCTCCGCGGACGGCTCTTGCGTCGCGGCCGCGGCGTCGACCCGGGGCGAAATGAATCCCGCGGCTGATAACACCAGCGAAAGCGCGTGCGCGCCCAAGCGTGGTGGCCGACAAAGAATGTCCCGGTTCACGCTTAGGTGTTCGTGACCTCGACGGTGACGTGCGATAACGATTTATAGTCCTTGAGCCGCGCCCGATAGTACGCACAGTCGCGGGACTTGTCCGTCAGTACGGATACGACGGCGCCCAAGTGTCCTGGGCCCAAACGCCACAGGTGTAGATCGACGAGCTGGTCCCCGTCCGACTCGATCGCTGCGCGCACCTTTGCGGTCATGCCGTGATCGGGATTCATGTCGAGCAGGATACCCCCGGTATCGCGGATCAAGCCGTACGACCAGTTCGCAATGACGAGTGCCCCGATGACGCCTGCGAGCGGGTCCATCCACATCCAGCCGAATCCGCGTGCCAGAACGAGACCCGTGATCGCCAGCACCGACACCGCGGCGTCGGCGAGTACGTGCACGTAGGCGGAGCGGATATTGTTATCGCGGTGCGCAGTGCTCGAATGACCGGCGTGCGCGCGGCCATGCGAGTGCTCTTCGCTCTCGCGCTCATGGCCGTCGTCGACGTGACTGTGGCCGTGACTGTGGCCGTGACCGTGGCCATGATGTTCGCCGCCGCCCAACAGCCACGCGCTCACGATGTTGACCATCAAGCCGACCACGGCAATCGGAATTGCCTCCCTAAAGTGGATCGGAATCGGCGACATGAATCGCAAGACGGCCTCATAGCCGATGAGAGCGGCGATCATCGCGAGCACGATGGCGCTGGTGAAGCCGGCCAGATCGCCGAGCTTTCCGGTTCCGAATACAAAACGCGGATCATGTGCATGCCGCCGCGCATAGGTATAGGCCAACGCCGCGATCAACATCGCGCCTGCGTGTGTCGACATGTGCAGACCATCGGCGACCAGCGCCAACGAACCGTACAAAGTGCCGCCCACGATCTCGACCAGCATCATGGCACTGCACAAGACGATCACGGCCCAAGTTTTGCGTTCGTTCTGCTCGTGTCCCGCTCCAAGGAAGACGTGACTGTGGCCTTCCGACTTTGCACTCATTGGGTAGTTTTCCATGGGTTCGCTCGCATCAGAGATACTTCGTGACTCCCTGAAACTCTTTGATCAATTCCCTGAACTCGCGCGGCACAGCCTCGGAAGTCTCTTCCATGCAGTGGTGAATATGGTCCTTGATGAGTTCTTTCTTGGCGTTGGCAATGGCTTTCTCGACGGCGTGCAGCTGCTGCGCTAGGTCCATGCATGGACGGCCCGACTCCAGCATGTCGATCACGGCCGCGAGGTGTCCTCGCGCGCGTTTTAGCCGTGTGCCGATCTCGGGGAACTTGTGCATCAGTTGAACTCCATTATTTTGTATCCTATCCCCCTAGACAGGATAAGGGAAGAGGCATAGCACTGGATGACCGGTTCGACGCCTTTGCAAGGCGCTCATAGGCCGTGGCTCGTTCTCGATGCCAAGCGCCCGCGACACTCCAGAATAGATGGGGAATATATCGCGGCGATCCGAAGTCTTCTTTCTCGAGCAGACAAACATCCGAACTCTCTGGCGCTCAATGACACGGCGCTTGCCCAGCAAGGCGTTCTGATTTCAAGAAGGAGGATAGTCACGTGACCTTGGGACGAGCTCGATTGTTGGTGACTACCGTCTGCATGGTGATATTGGGGGCGATGTACATCTATATCCCATCGGTTGCAAAAACCCGAGATCCGCCTAAGATTGTGGTGAAAGACTTTATGTTTATGCCGACGCCTTTGACGATCAAGGCAGGCTCGACCGTGATCTGGGCGAACATGGATGATGAGCCGCACACCGTCGTCAGCGACACGGGGCTGTTCCGTTCCGGTGCCATGGATACGAACGAGAGCTTCTCGTTCAAGTTCGACAAGCCCGGCACATATCACTTTACGTGTTCGATTCATCCGCGCATGGTCGGCACGATCGTGGTGCAGTGAATCAGGTGAGGCATCCGTGAGGGCTCAGCGCGAACGTTTCGGCGATGTACGTTTGCCGGATGCGCGGCGAGGGCTCGCAGCAATTGACCGGCGCGCAAAGGATTTTGGCTTACCGGGGAGCGCCAGAACGCCATCTTGAAATTTGCCAATGGAGGCGTTGAGCGCTACCGCGAGAGCGCTCTGCCCGCTGACGAGATCGGCCCATTTGAGCTCGACGCCGAGGCGATGACCTTTTTGGGTTATTTTGAGCGCATCAGGGGCAAGCGTGACGACGTAGTCGCGCCCGTTGATCTTCAGGGCACGTTTCAAGGATTTATCGAGTGGCGTCACTTTTTAAGCGTTCGGCGCGAACATCCGGTCGATCGCGGTGAAATGGCGTCGTGCATAGGCCAGTACCTCGGCGTCGGTGGGATGATCGGCGTTCTCGACGGCGACGACGGCGCGGCCCAATTGCGGGTGTTTGTTGCGCAAATAGCCCGCGAACTCCTGCTTGGTCTGCGCGGGTCCGATCACCAGAATCTCGTGCACGCCCTCGAGCGCGTGCGCGACCTCATCAAAATAATGCAGATCGGCGGGCGACTTGTGGCCGCCGTGCGTGCTCTTGCGGCTGTGCACTCGCTGGTGCTGGTCGTGCGCGTGGATCACCGTGTTCGTCTGCTCGGTCGACGTGAACTGCCAGACGGTCGCCCGCTGATGATCGATCCAGACGACGGCGTGATAGTGTGACATTTTTGTTTCCCCCGTGAATTTGAGCGATGGCGGTCGATCGGATGGTCTATTGTATTCGCCGCAAGCTGCGTACGCATGCTCGCGGGCCGCGGGCGCCCATGCGGACGTAGGTGTTTGTCCTACTCACGCGAAGGTAACCGATGCGCACTCTGCTCACGATCAACGCCGGTTCTTCGAGCATTCGCTTCGCCATCTTCGAGGCCAGTCAACCGCCGAAGCGGCTGCTGCAGGGGAAAATCGAGCGCATCGGCAGCGGCGATGCGAACATGACCGTCGATCTCGGGGTCGGCGCGGCGCCGATCGAGATCAAGACCGAGATCGAGGAGCATGGCACGGCGATCGACTTTCTGCTGGATTGGCTGGAATCACAGCCGCTGTTCAAAGCGCTCAGTGGGGTGGGGCACCGTGTGGTGCACGGCATGCTGCGCACGGCGCCGGCACGGGTCACGAAGGAGCTGTTGGACGAACTGAAGAGCATCATTCCGTTCGATCCGGAGCACATGCCGCGTGAAATCGATCTCATCGAAGCACTGCAGCGCCGCTATCGCCAGTTGCCGCAAGTCGTTTGCTTCGACACGGCGTTTCATCGAAGCATGCCGCGCGTTGCCACCCAACTACCGATTCCGCGCCGGTATGCGGCGAAGGGAATTCAACGCTATGGCTTCCATGGCTTGTCGTACACCTTTTTGATGCGGGAACTCGCGCGTCTCGGCGATGCCGCCGCGGCGCAGGGCCGCGTCATCCTCGCGCATTTGGGCAGCGGCGCAAGTCTTGCGGCGGTGCGGGATGGGCGCTGTATCGATACCAGCATGGGATTCACGCCGACTGCGGGATTGGTCATGGGCACGCGATCGGGGGATTTGGACCCCGGCCTGATGGCTTATCTTGCGTTGACGGATTCGATGACTGCGGCGCAATTGCAGGCCATGGTCAATCACGAATCGGGATTGCTCGGCATTTCCGAGACCAGCGCGGATGTCCGGGATCTCTTGGCGCGCGAACCGGACGATCCGCGCGCGGCGGAGGCGCTTGCGCTGTTTTGCTACCAGGCAAAGAAATGGATCGGTTCCTTCGCCGCGGCGCTCGGCGGCGTGGATACGTTGGTGTTTGCCGGCGGCATCGGTGAGAACGCGGCGCCCGTACGCAAACGCATCTGCGAAGGTTTGAATTTCCTCGGGATCGAGATCGACGACGACGCCAACGGCCGGCATGCGCAGCGTATTTCGACCGACACAGGATCCTCGGTAACGGTGCGCGTCATCCGCACCGACGAGGAGTCCGTGATTGCGTCGTTGAGCATCCCACTGCTCGGATTTGAATCGACATAGGAGACGCGACATGGAACAACGAGCAAAGGCGCCGGCGCTCGACGCGGAACTGGCGCGGAACATCGACGCCTACTGGCGTGCGGCCAACTATCTGTCCGTGGGGCAGATTTATCTTTGCGACAACCCGCTGATGAAAGAGCCGCTGGCGCTGGCTCACGTCAAGCGCATGTTGCTGGGACATTGGGGAACTACGCCGGGACAGAATTTCATTTACGCGCATTTGAATCGAATCATCAAGAAATGCGACCTGAACATGATCTACATGTCGGGACCGGGACACGGCGGCCCGGCGGTCGTGGGCAACACCTATCTCGAGGGTACGTACAGCGAGATCTATGCCAATGTCAGCCAGGATGAGGCCGGTTTGAAACGCCTGTTCACGCAGTTCTCGTTTCCCGGAGGGATTCCGAGCCACGCTTCGGCGGAATGTCCGGGGTCCATCCACGAAGGCGGTGAACTCGGCTACTCGCTGAGTCATGCATTCGGCGCGGTGTTCGACAATCCCGATCTCGTGGTGGCCTGCGTGATCGGAGACGGCGAGGCTGAGACCGGACCGCTCGCCACCTCGTGGCATTCAAACAAGTTCTTGAATCCGGCGAGCGACGGCGCTGTCCTCCCCATTTTGCATTTGAACGGCTACAAGATCGCCAATCCGACAATTTTGGCGCGCATCTCCCGCGAGGAACTGGAGCAATTGCTGCGCGGCTACGGATGGACTCCGCACTTCGTGGTGGGCCATGAGCCCATGCCCATGCACGAAGCCATGGCAGCGACATTGGATACAGTCGTCGAACAGATCCGGCAGATACAAGCGGACGCCCGCGTTCACGGCAAAACCGAGCGGCCGCGTTGGCCCATGATCGTATTCGGTTCGCCCAAGGGCTGGACCGGCCCCAAGTCGATCGACGGCAAAGCGAATGAAGGAACCTTCAGATCGCATCAAGTGCCCTTGTCGGACCCCGCGAAGAATCCGGAGCATCTGCGGCTGTTGGAACATTGGCTGCGCAGTTATCGTCCCGAGGAACTGTTCGATCGGCAAGGCCGCCTGATGCCGCAGTTGGCGGCGCTGGCGCCGAGCGGGGAGCGGCGCATGGGCGCGAATCCCAATGCCAATGGCGGCATGCTATTGCGTGATCTGCGGATGCCCGACTTTACGGACTATGCGGTGGACGTGCCCAAACGCGGCGCGGCGGGGATCGGCGACACGCACGTGCTGGGACGTTTTCTGCGCGATGTGCTCAAGTTGAATGCCGAGCAGCGCAATTTCCGCATTTTCGGCCCGGACGAAACACTGTCGAATGGTCTGGAGGCGGTGTTCGAAGCGACCAATCGCCAGTGGCTGGCCGCGACCGCCGACAACGACGAGTTCTTGGCGCGCGACGGGCAGGTCATGGAAATGTTGAGCGAACACCAGTGCGAGGGGTGGCTCGAGGGATACCTCTTGACCGGACGCCATGGCCTGTTCAACTGCTATGAGGCCTTCGTTCACATCGTCGATTCGATGTTCAATCAGCACGCCAAGTGGCTGAAGGTGACGCGCGACATTGCCTGGCGTCGCCCGATTGCCTCGTTGAACTACCTGCTTTCGTCGCACGTCTGGCGGCAGGACCACAACGGCTTCACGCACCAGGATCCCGGCTTTCTCGACCACGTGGTCAACAAGAAGGCGGAGATCGTGCGGGTGTACTTGCCGCCGGACGCCAATTGCCTGCTGTCCGTGATGGATCATTGCTTGCGCAGCCGCCACTACGTCAATGTGGTGGTGGCCGGCAAACATCCGGCCCCGCAATGGCTGTCGATGGATGCGGCCGTCAAGCATTGCGGCGAAGGCATTGGGATCTGGCAATGGGCCAGCAACGATCAGCGCAGCGAGCCCGACCTGGTGCTGGCCTGCGCAGGCGACGTGCCGACGCTCGAGACTCTGGCGGCCGTGTCCATCCTGCGCGAGCATCTTCCCGAACTCAAGGTTCGCGTGGTCAACGTCGTCGATCTCATGAAGCTGCAGCCGAGTTCGGAGCATCCGCATGGTTTGAACGACAGCGATTTCGACTCGCTGTTCACCAGGGACAAACCCGTCATATTCGCCTTCCACGGCTATCCTTCGCTGATTCACCGCCTGACGTACCGCCGCCGCAATCACGAGAACTTTCACGTACGCGGGTACAAAGAGGAGGGCACGATCACCACCGCGTTCGATATGACGGTGCTGAACGATCTGGACCGCTTCCACCTGGTGATGGACGCCATCAATCGTTTGCCGCAGACCGGCAGCCGGGGTGTTTATTTGCAGCAGCAGTTGCGCGATAAACTGATCGAGCACAAACGCTATATCGATCGCCACGGACAGGACATGCCGGAAATCCGAGACTGGCTGTGGCCCGATTATCCGGTGAGCTGACGCGCTGACCCAGGGCGCATTGTCCTACAAGCGCTGTCGCCGTCAGCCGACAGGCGCTGCGGTGCTTCGCCTACGCGGCTCGCGGCGGCAACACCAATAATGGGCAGCTGATCCTGCAGAGCTCCTACGTCACAGCCGAAGTGTCCGCAATCCCCGCCAACTACGACCGGTCTCACCAGACCGCCGGGTCGCCCTTCCCGCGCGGCGCGAATTGGGACGGCCAAGGCGTCAATTTTTCGCTGTTCTCCGAGAGCTCCGAGTCGGTCGAACTCTGCCTGTTCGACGCGTCGGGAAGCAACGAACAGCGCATCCGCATCCGCGAGCGCACGAGCGGCGCCTGGCACATTTACGTGCCGGGTGTCGGGCCGGGGCAATTGTATGGCTATCGCGTGTACGGGCCGTATGTTCCGGAGAGCGGACTGCGCTTCAATCCCAATAAATTACTGCTCGATCCCTACGCCAAGGCGATCGGGCGGCAACTGTCATGGGCCGATGAGCTGTTCGGCTATCAGATGGGAGATCCGGACGGCGATCTGTCGTTCGATGACCGGGACAGCGCACCGTTCGCTCCCTTGGCGGTGGTCACCGATCCCAGCTTCGACTGGAGCGGAGAGCGGCGGCCGGCGCATACGGCGCACGAGACCGTCATCTATGAGGCGCATGTTCGCGGCATGAGCCACCTACACCCGGATGTGCCCACGAAGCTGCGCGGCACGTATGCGGGCATGGCGTCAGAACCCATCATCAAGCATCTTCAAAGCTTGGGCATTACCGCACTCGAGTTGATGCCGGTGCACTATTTCCTGCACGATTGCCACCTGGTCGACAAGGGTCTGCGCAACTACTGGGGATACAACACGCTGGGTTTCTTCGCTCTGGAACCGGGTTACGCGTCCAATCCGGAGGATCCGCGGGACGTGATCCGTGAATTCAAGGAGATGGTCAAGGCGTTGCACAACGCCGGCATCGAAGTCATATTGGATGTGGTGTACAACCACACCGCCGAAGGCAATCACGCCGGTCCGACCCTGTCGTTCCGCGGCATCGACAACCTGGCTTACTACCGCACGGTTCCCGGCGACCCGCGGCACTACATGGATTTCACGGGCACCGGCAACACGCTGAACTTGGTGCATCCGCATTCCCTCCAATTGCTCATGGACAGCCTGCGCTACTGGGTTACGGAGATGCATGTGGACGGGTTTCGCTTCGATCTCGCGTCCGCACTCGCTCGGGAACTCAACGAGGTGGATCAATTGGGCGCCTTCTTCGACACGATTTATCAGGACCCGACGCTCGCTCCGGTAAAATTGATCGCTGAACCGTGGGATCTCGGCGAGGGCGGATATCAAGTCGGCAACTTTCCGGTGGGATGGATGGAGTGGAACGGCAAGTATCGAGACACGGTGCGCAAGTTCTGGAAAGGCGACATGGGTCTGCACTCGGATATCGCGACTCGCCTCGCCGGCAGCGCCGACCTGTATGAGACCACTCGCCGGCCGCCTTCGGCGAGCGTCAACTTCGTCACGGCGCATGACGGCTTCACGCTGCAGGATCTCGTGAGCTACGAGCAGAAACACAACGACGCCAACGGCGAAGAAAACCGCGACGGCAGCGACGACAATAGTTCGTGGAACTGCGGCGTGGAAGGTCCGACCGACGATGCCCAAATCATCGAACTGCGCGAACGGCAAAAACGCAATTTCTGGTGTTCCATGATGTTCGCGCAAGGTGCGCCCATGATCTCCGGCGGCGATGAGTTGAGCCGCACCCAGCAAGGCAATAACAACGCCTATTGTCAGGACTCGGAAATTTCCTGGTATCACTGGGATTTGGACGCGCCGCGCGCGGAATTTCTGGAATTCGCGCGGCGAGTGGTTCAATACCGCAAACAGCATCCCAATTTTCATCGCTATGCATTCTACGACAGCGATCCGGAGGCGCAGCATCCCGACAAGAACATCGTCTGGTTCAGGGCCGACGGCAAGCGGATGGTGGCCAAGGACTGGGAGGACGGCGGCTGGATGCGCACTCTCGGCATGTTCCTCAACGGCAGAGCGCCCGAGATACGCGACAGCAAGGGGCAGTGCGCCCAGGATGCGGACTTTTTGCTGCTCCTCAACGCCCATCACGAACCGGTGTCGTTTCGCATTTCCCACGAGCTCTATCCTTCGGGGTGGAAGGTGGCCTTCGACACGGCGCGCCCGACCCTGCCCGCGGAGTACGAGGCGGTAAAACGCAATCGATTGGTGAGCCTCGCCGCGCGCTCTTTCGTCCTTCTCAGCCATGAGCGGTAAATGGACTGCGAGCTACCGCCTGCAGCTGCATGCGGGATTTCCCTTGACGCAGGCGCAGCAGGTGCTGCCGTATCTGGCCGATCTGGGAATCAGCCACGTATACCTCTCGCCCTGCCTGCAGGCGGTTCCCGGCAGCCGGCATGGATACGATGTCACGGATCCCACGCGGATCAGCGAAGATCTCGGCGGCGAACGCGCTTGGGCCGGTTTCGTGGAATGCGCGCGCTCCCATGGGCTGGGCATCCTGCTCGATATCGTGCCGAATCACATGTCCGCATCGGAGCACAATCCGTGGTGGGACCATGTGCTGGCGCACGGGCCGTTCAGCGAATTCGCCGAGTACTTCGATTTCAGGAACCGGCCGCACCAACCCTTCCGCGTGCATCTGTGTTCCCTGGCGCGGCCATACGGGGCGGCCATAGAGGCGGGCGAACTCACGATCGAGGTCGCGCACGGGCGCCCGCGCGTTCGCCACTACGAGAACACCTGGCCGCTGGGGACCGCCTCCTGGGGCAGGCTGCTGTCGGCGGCCTCACCGTTGGCGGAGGACGCGAACTGCTGCTTCGGCGAGCTCGAACGATTGCAGATGATCGAGGAGCCCGATGCGAAGGATCGGACCGCGTACGCGAAGCATGCGGAGCGAGCCGGGGAAGAGCTTGCGAAGGCGCTCGAGCAAGGACGGCTGCAGGAAGCCGTGAATCGCACCCGGGCCGACAAGGAATTGCTGAACACGGTGCTGCAGCGGCAATTCTACCTGCTGCACGGTTGGAAGCTCGCGGGAGAGCTCGGCAACTACCGCCGTTTTTTCGACATCGGTACCTTGAGCGGCATCCGCATGGAACTGCCGGCGGTGTTCGCAGCCGCCCACGCGCGCATCGAAGCCATGATTGCCCGAGAGGAGATCGACGGCCTCCGGGTCGATCATCCGGACGGCTTGCGCGAACCGCTGGAGTATTTCAAGCGGCTGCGCGCGCTGCTGCCGAAGGGGCGAATTTACGTCGAGAAAATCTTGGAGAACGACGAGCGCCTGAAGGACGATTGGCCGATCGACGGCAGCGTCGGCTACGAGTTCCTCGCGAAGGTAAACCGCCTGTGGATGGACGATAAACGCACCGACGTGCTCACGGCCACGTATTTCGATTTCACCGGTCACTCCGTGAACTTCGCGGTGCTGGTCCGCGAAAAGAAACGCGCGATCATCGAGTCGACATTCTGCGCCGATCACGACCAATTGACCGAGGCCGCGCTCAAGATCGCGCGCGCCGAGTGGCAAACCCGGGACTTGAGTCCGCGGCAATTGCGCGAAGCCTTGGCGCGCTTGATCGTCGCACTGCCCGTGTATCGGACCTACAGGACTCTCAACACCCTGCACGATGACGACAAGCGCACGATAATCGAGGCCGTTCAAAGCGCGCGAATCGGCTCTCCGGAAATCGACCCCGCGAACTTCGATTTCTTGGCCGCGCTATTCACCAAATCCCGGCTGAGCGAGGCCGAGGCGGATTTTGTCGCCAAGTGGCAGCAGCTGACGCCCGCCGTCATGGCCAAGGGCGTGGAGGACACGACGTTCTATTGCTTCGACCGGCTCGTATCCTGCAATGAAGTGGGGTCGCAGGCGTCGCTGATCGGAATCTCGGCGGGTAAATTCCACGAGTTTTGCCACTCCCTGAGCGATCGATGGCCCAACAATCTGCTCGCGACCTCGACGCACGACAACAAGCGGAGCGAGGATGTCCGTACGCGAATTTCGATCCTGTCGGAGATCCCTGAACGGTGGGCGGAAGCTTTGCATCACTGGTCGACGCTGAATGCTCCCGCGTGGCAGAACTACGCACCGGATCGCCATGCGGAATATCTTCTGTATCAAACGCTCATCGGTGCTTGGCCCATCGATCAAGAGCGCTGCTGGCGGTACATGCTGAAAGCCTGCCGCGAGGCGAAGATCAATACTTCCTGGCACGAACCCAATGCGGCCTACGAGGAATCGATCCGCCGCTTTGTCGACGGCGTATTCCAGACGCCGGAATTCATTGCCAGCCTGGAGCGTTTCGTCGACCCGCTGATACTGCCCGGCCGGATCAACAGCCTGGCCCAAACTCTCATCAAGATGGTCGCGCCGGGCGTACCGGATTTCTATCAGGGCACGGAACTCTGGGATTTGAGCCTGGTCGACCCGGACAATCGACGCCCGGTGGATTTTGAGCTGCGCGCGGCATTGGCGCGCCGCGCGCGCGCGCTGACCGCGGCCGATGTGGCGGCGGAGTGGGATTCCGGATTGCCCAAATTGTGGATGACGGCACGCGTGTTGGCGCTGCGCCGCGAGCGCGCGGAAGATTTCTCCGACCAGAGCAGGTATCAGCCGCTGATCGCGCAGGGAACCCACCTGGCGCGCCTGCTCGCGTTCCGCCGCGGCGAGAACCTGATCGCCGTCGTGCCGCGCTTCATCATGTCGCTGGGCGGCGAGTGGAACGATACGCGCCTGCCGCTTCCCGGCGGCACCTGGCGCAATTGCTTCACCGACGCCGTGCTGCAGCGGGAGGCCATACCGGATGCGCTGTTCAGTTCGTTTCCGGTGGCCCTGTTGGTGCGGGAAGCAGCATGAATATCACGGTGTGGGCACCGTCGGCGAAGTCGGTCGAATTGGTCACGGCGGAGCGGCGAATTCCGATGCACCCCCTGGCAGAGGGAAACGCGGACACCTTTGGGACTTGGCGCGCCGAAGCCGACGACGCTCTTCTGGCCGACGGCTATCGATATTCGATCGACGGCGGCGAGCCGGTCCCTGATCCGCGATCGCTGTGGCAGCCCGACGGGGTTCATGGCGCCTCGCGCCGGCCGGATATTGCGCAGCTACCCACGCCGAGTTTTGCGGCGAAACCGCTGCGCGACGCGGTCATATACGAAATGCACATCGGGACTTTCACCCCCGAGGGGACGTACGCGGCGGCCCAGGCGAAGCTTGAGTACATGAGTGAACTCGGCGTCACTCACGTGGAACTCATGCCGGTGGCGACGTTTCCGGGCCGGCAGGGGTGGGGATATGACGGCGTCGATCTGTACGCGCCTTTTCCCGCCTACGGCACGCCGCAGCAGCTCGTCTCCTTCGTGCAGGCTTGTCATGCACGGGGTATCGGCGTGCTGCTGGATGTGGTCTACAACCACTTGGGGCCGGATGGAAATTATCTGGCGCGGTACGGACCGTATTTCACCGATCGCTATAAGACCAACTGGGGCGCGGCCATCAACTACGACGGGCCGCACAGCGATCCGGTGCGCCGCTTCGTCATCGACAATGCGCTGATGTGGCTGCGCGACTATGGATTCGACGGCCTGCGCCTCGATGCCGTCCACGCGATCTTCAGTTTCGATGCGGTCCATGTGCTCGAAGAGCTGGCAACCGCCGTCAAGGAGCTGGGCGCAAAGCTTGGCCGCAGCCTCGTGCTCATCGCCGAGAGCGATCTCAACGATCCGCGGCTGGTGCGCGCGCCGTCCCGGGGCGGCTACGGTCTGGACGCGCATTGGGCCGACGATTTCCATCACGCCGTACACCGCTTCTTCACGGGCGAGACCGACGGCTACTACGGGGATTTCCGGGGTCTCGAAGACGTGGCGACCGCTCTGCGCGAGGGATACGTGTATCAGGGGCAGTATTCGCCGTATCGCGGACGGCGCCATGGGCGCCCACCGGTGGGCGTTGGCGCGCATCAGATCGTGGTGTGCGCGCAAAATCACGATCAGATCGGCAACCGCGCGCAGGGCGAGCGCCTGAGCATGCTGCTTGGCGTGCCGCAGCTCAAGGCCATCGCAGCGATAACCCTGTTGTCGCCGTTCGTGCCCCTGTTGTTTCAAGGCGAGGAATGGGGCGCGCAGACGCCATTTCTTTATTTCACCGATCATGAGAACGCCGAGTTGGGCGGGCTGGTTGCGGAGGGACGGGCCAGGGAATTCAGCGGCTTTCGCTGGCAGGGGGCGGTGCCTAACCCACAGGAGCTCGAGACCTTCGCTCGCTCGAAGCTCAATTGGTCCGAACTCGAGGAGCCGCCGCATGCGGAGATCTTCGAATGGTATCGTCAGCTCATTCATCTGCGGCACGCCAATCGGAGTCGGCAGGACAGGCGGGGCCGGATCAAGGCCGCCGTCAACGCCGACCCCAAGGCAGGATCCTTGAGATTCGTCCATGGCGACGTGCTCTGCGCGTTCAACTTTGCCGCCACGCCGCAGCGGGTGCGCATGCCCATGGGCGAGTGGGACCTCGCTCACAGGTCCGATATGCAAGAGGCGACACTGGCGGATGAAATGCCGGCTCAGACGACCTTCATCTATAAGCGGCGCCGAAAGCCATAGACGGCGCCGAAGGCCATAAGCGGCGCCGAAAGCCACAAGCGGCGCCGATAACGCACCCGGCCATGCCTCGGTGGTCGTTCGATCACGCGGCCGGGGTTTGTGCCAGGGCGATGCCGGCGAGTGCGCCGATCACAACGACCAGCAGCGGCGGCGCGCGCCACGCGATCAACAGGATGAAGCCGATGAGCGCCACGCTGAAATCGCCCGTCGTCTTGACCGTACCGCTCCAGAGCGGGTTGTAAAATGCGCCGCCGAGAATTCCGACGACCGCGGCATTGATGCCGCGCATGGCTGCCTGTGCGCCGGCACGGGTGCGAAATGTTTCCCAAAAGGGCAGGGTGCCGATGAGGATGAGCATGCCCGGAAGAAAGATACCGATCAGTCCCAGTGCGGCGCCCGCCGCGCCGTGCGGCGATGGCTCCGCGACGGCGCCGAGGTAGGCGGCAAACGTGAACAGCGGACCGGGAATTGCTTGCGCGGCGCCGTAGCCGGCGAGAAAGGTATCGTCGCTGACCCAACCCGGCGCCACGAAGGCGCTCCTCAGCAGCGGCAGCACCACATGGCCGCCGCCGAATACCAATGCTCCGGAGCGGTAAAACGCATCGAACAGCGCCACCTCCTGGGTCGGTTCGAGTCCACGCAGCAGGGGTAGACCGACCAGTAGGAGAATGAAAATCACCAGCGACGCGATTCCGGCGTTGCGCGAAATGGGAACGGCAATGGCGCCGCTCGACGCGAGCGAGGGGCTACGGCTCAGCCAAAAGCCGGCGATGGCGCCGAGAATGATCGCAGCAATTTGACCGCCCGACGAGCCGCTGAATAGGACGATCAGTGTTGCAATGCCCGCGACGGACGCACGCTGCCGGTCGGGACACAGGGTGCGCGCCATTCCCCAAATGGCCTGCGCCACGATTGCGACCGCAACGAGCTTCAAGCCGTGCAGCAGGCCCAGCCCCATGGGTCCGCCCAGTGTGGTCGCGCCATACGCGAACAGCAGGAGTGCGGCGGCCGATGGCAATGTAAAGCCGGCCCACGCCGCGAGCGCTCCCCGATAACCCGCTCGTATCAGACCGATGGAAAATCCCACTTGGCTGCTGGCGGGGCCCGGCAGGAATTGACATAGCGCGACGAGATCCGAGAAGGCCGCATCGTCGAGCCAGCCGCGGCGCGCGACGAATTCCTCGCGAAAATAGCCGATATGAGCGATCGGTCCGCCGAACGAAATCAATCCGAGCTTGAGGAAAACCCATAGGACCTCGAGGGGCGAGTGGGATTGCGCTGCCGGGTTCATCGCCCGATATCGTACGCGATCTCAAGACGTATCGACGAGAGTCGCCGCTCATCGCCAGCCCGCCGAGGAGGCGCTCAAATGGGGGAGCCACTTGCGCCTCGACCGCAACTCCGTGTACTTTGTAGTACAAAGTAATATGGGACAGGCATGGCAAAGTTGAATCATGTATTGACGAGGCTGGTCGCTGCGGCGGCTGTCGCGCTGTTCGCGCAGCATGCCGATGCCGGCGGCCCATTTGGGATCGATCACGAATTGGCGCTCGATCAGAACGGTATTTGGGCGCGCAAATATCAGAACGCACTCGAGACCGGCGTAATCGTTTTCGAAGTCGCCGGGAGTCTATGGTTCGGGAACGACAACGAACTGGGGCATACGCTCTGGCAGACGGTCGATGCTTCGGTGATTTCCGGCGTCGGCGCGCAGTTGCTCAAGTACGGATTCGGCCGCGCTCGGCCCAGTCAGGGCGACGATCCCAATGCATGGTTCAAAGGCAGCCACTACCAAAGTTTTCCGAGCGGCGAAGTGACTCTGCAGGCCAGTTTCGTGACGCCCTTCATCGCGAACTACGCGCGGGAAAATCCCTGGGTCTGGTCTCTCGAGATATTGCCGGTGTACGATGCCTTCGCGCGAATGAAATCCCATGCGCATTGGCAATCGGACGTCATCGCTGGTTGGGCATTGGGTACTGCGGTCGGCTATTGGAGTACGACGCGAACCACGCCGATTTCCGTTCAGATCCTGCCGCGCGGCTTGTCCGTGGGGTTTTACAAGCGGTTTTAGCGGTTACGCTGCAGAATGCTGTGCCCGTACCCCTGACAATTCGAGCGCGACGATATGCGGATCATTCTGCGGCTGAGCGGTTGTGCAGCAATCCTGTGGGCGCTCGCACACTCATCCGTCGCCGGCGCGCAAACGGATGAGATTCAAGTGTATGACGCGGAGATCGCTCCGCCCGGGGTCTTCAATTTAACTTGGCACAATAATTTCATATCCAGCGGCGCCGGCACGCCGAGCTTTCCCGGCGCCATCGTGCCGGACAAGTCTCTCAATGGCGTGAGCGAATGGGCGTATGGGGTTGCTCCGTGGTTCGAAGCCGGATTGTACTTTCCGCTGTATTCGATCACTCGCGACAACGGTGTTCTCTACAATGGATTTAAACTGAGGGCCTTGTTTGTTTCGCCGGACGCGGCCAATCGCCAGGTATTCTACGGGGTCAATTTCGAATTCAGCTTCAACACTCAACATTGGAACGAGCGGCGGTATACGTCGGAAATCCGCCCCATCATCGGCACTCACGTCGGTCGCTTCGATTTCATCTTCAATCCCATCGTCGATAATTCTTACGACGGATTCTCCAACTTGGAATTCGTGCCCGCCACCCGCGTGGCCATGAAGGTTTCCGATACTTTCAAGTTTGCGCTCGAGGAATACGACGACTTTGGCCGCATCAGCCATTTTCTTCCGGGCTCCAAACAGTCGCACCAATTGTTCTCGGTGGTCGACATACACACCAGCCACCTCGACATCGAAGTCGGGCTGGGAGCCGGCCTTACCAGCGCCTCGGATCATCGGACTGTCAAACTGATTCTGATCAAGGATCTTTGACGGTCCCCGCGAGATCGGGCACCGACAGTGAGCAGTTGTTGACATGCTGTCAATTACTGTCTATTGTTCAGCCCGTGTCCTATATCACCGAACGCCGAGAGGAGGAAAAGGAGCGCCGACGCGCCGAGATCCTCGATGCTGCGGAGGCGCTATATGCCAAAACCGGGTGGGACGCGCTCACGGTTGATCAAGTGGCGCGCAGCGCGCGCCTGTCGCGTGCCCTGGTCTACGTCTATTTCCGCGATAAGGAAGAGTTGCTGTTCGCCATCGGCGAGCGTGCCACGCGGCTGCTGCGCGATCGCTTCATCGCAGCCGCCGCGAGTCATGCGTTGGGGCTGGACAAGATCGAGGCAATCGGTCGAGCATATATGGGCTACGCCCATGAATTTCCTCATTATTTCGACTTTTGTTCGCGCTTTCAAGCGCATTCCGTGTCGAGTGCTCCGGGCTCTCACGAAGGCGCGTGCCGTGTTCTGGGCGATGAGGTGATGGGCGTGGTGGTACAGGCTATCGAGTCCGGCAAGCGCGATGGCAGCATTCGCGCCGATATTGGCGAGCCGGTATTATTTGCGACCACGTTGTGGGCCTTCACTCACGGCCTCATTCAGCTGGCCATGGCCAAGGGCACCGACCTCGCGACGAGGTTCGGGATCGCCATCCCCGACCTCAGCAATTATGCCTTCGGACTGATTCGCGCCGTCGCGCAAAGCACCAAGGACTCTCGGCCACCCGGCTGAGTCATTTTTTTGGCTTCGGAGTTGACACATGTCTAATTTATCCACAAGCGACTATTTTTTGCGACGTGCCGTCCCCGGGACCCTCTTCGCGGTGCTGGCGCTCGGCGCCTGCCATCGACAGCCGCCGAGCGCCGCGGCGCCGGCGATGGTCCTGGCCTCGATCGTGCACCCTCAATCCCGTATCAGCGCCGGCGAGAACGTGCGGTATCCGGTCGAAGCGGCCGCGCGCTACTCGAACGCCATGTCGTTCCGTGTCGCCGGCAAGCTGATCGAGCGCGATGTGCGCCTCGGCGACTCGGTTCGCAAGGGGCAGGTGATCGCCCGTCTCGATGCGGCCGACGCGCAGAAGCAGGCCGCGAGCGCACAGGCCACGCTCGACGCCGCCGAGCACCGACTGGCCTTCGCGAAGCAGCAGCTCGATCGCGATCAAGCGCAATTCGCTCAGAATCTGGTCGCCGCAAATCAACTGGAACAGACGCAGGACGCCTACGCCGCCGCGTCGGCCGGGCGCGAGGAAGCGGCGGCGCAGCTCGTCTTGGCGCGGAACACGCTGCAGTACAACTCGCTGGCTGCCGATCACGACGGTTTGATCACCAGCGAAAATGCGGATACCGGTCAAGTCGTATCCGCGGGACAAGCTGTGTACGGGCTCGCCTGGACGGGCGACACGGACGTCATCCTGGATGCTGCCGCCGGCGATCTCGACAGAATTGCCATCGGCCAAGCGGCGAGCGTCACATTGTCGGCATTGCCGGGTCGGCGTTTCGACGCGCGCGTGCGGGAAGTGGCGCCTGCGGCGGATCCGCAGAGCCGTACCTTTCGGGTCAAGCTGACGCTCACCGAGCCCGGAGCCGCCGTGCGGTTCGGCATGACCGGCGATGCGATACTGACGCGGGCTCCGGCTGCGGGCAACACGACTGCGGGCAACACGACTGCGGGCAACACGCCGGCCGATGCGCCGGTCTTCAAGGTCCCGGCCACCGCTATTTTCCATCAGGGCAAGGACCCGGCGGTCTGGGTCATTCGTCCGAGTGATTCGACCCTGGAGCTGCGGCCCGTGACCGTCGGCAGCTACAGCGAGCGCGGCACTCTCGTCACGAGAGGTTTGAAGGACGGCGACAACGTAGTGCTGGCCGGCGTGCATACGGTCTATGCGGGCCAACGGGTGAGGCAGGCCAGGCCTTTGTTCGACGGTGAAGGCGAGGCCGACGTTGCGGAGCAGGCCGCGGCGAGCAACGTGGGGAGCTCCGCCAACGCGGCGGCCGGGCGATGAGCGACGGCTTCAATCTGTCGAGCTGGACGCTGCGGCATCAAGCGCTGGTGATTTTCATCCTCGCGCTGGTCACGCTGTTCGGCGTGCTCTCGTACGGCAGGCTGGCGCAGTCCGAGGATCCACCGTTCACCTTCAAAGTCATGGTGATCCGCACGCTCTGGCCCGGCGCGACCGCACGCCAGGTTCAGGAAGAAGTGACCGATCGGATCGCCCGCAAGCTGCAGGAGACGCCGGACGTCGACTTTCTACGCAGCTATTCGCGGCCGGGAGAGTCGACGCTGTTCTTCACCATCAAGGACGCGGCGCCGCCGTCGCAGGTTCCGGACACGTGGTATCAGGTCCGCAAGAAAGTCGGCGACATCGTCTATACCCTGCCTTCGGGAATTCAGGGGCCCTACTTCAACGACGAATTCGGCGACGTCTACACCGACCTGTATGCCCTGGAGGGCGACGGTTTCTCGCCCGCGCAGCTGCATGACTACGCCGAACGCCTGCGCACCGAGCTGCTGCGCGTGCCCGACGTCAACAAGGTCGACTTCATCGCCGATCAAGAGCAGCGCGTGTATGTCGAGATCGCCAACGCGCAGCTGGCGAAGCTCGGCCTGACGCCGCAGCAGATCGCCGATGCGGTCGATGCGCAAAATTCCGTGTCGGGCGCGGGTTTGTTCACGACCGCGGATGATCGGGTCTATGTTCGCCCCAGCGGCCAGTTCCGGGATATCGACAAGCTGGCGGATACGCTGATTCGGGTGAACGGCCGCGTGATCCGCTTGGGCGACATCGCGGACATCAAGCGCGGCTACACGGATCCACCGAGCGAATATATGCGCTTCGGCGGCCAAGCCGTGCTCGGGATCGGCGTGACGATGGCGCCGTCGGGCGACGTCATAGCGCTCGGCAAGAAGCTCGATGCGGAGACGGCACGCCTGCGGGCCTCGCTTCCGGCCGGACTCAAGCTGGTCGAAGTGGCAAGCATGCCGCGCGCGGTCGGGCATTCGATCGACGATTTCGTCGAAGCCGTCGCCGAGGCGATCGCCATCGTGCTGGTGGTCAGCTTGATCAGCCTCGGCTTTCGCACCGGAATGGTGGTGGTGATTTCGATCCCGCTGGTGCTGGCGGCGACCACGCTTTGCATGTATCTGTTCCACATCGGTCTGCACAAAGTATCGCTCGGCACGCTGATTCTCGCGCTCGGCCTGTTGGTCGACGACGCCATCATCGCGGTCGAAACCATGGCAGTGAAGCTCGAGCAGGGCTACGACCGGCTGCATGCGGCCGCCTTCGCCTACACCAGCACGGCGTTCCCCATGCTCACCGGCACGCTGGTGACGGTGTCGGGTTTCCTGCCGATCGCGCTGGCGAAATCGGCGACCGGCGAGTACACGCGTTCGATCTTCGAGGTGTCGGCGATCGCACTCTTGCTGTCCTGGTTGGCCGCGGTCGTCGTGATTCCTCTGTTGGGGTATCACATCTTGTCGGAGCATCCCACGCGCCGCGCGTTGGGTTTTCACCGCGATGCGGAGCAGAGCGCGAATGCCGCGCCCGCCGAGCATCACGATGTCTACGACACCCCATTTTACCGCCGCCTGCGCGGCTGGATCGGCTGGTGCGTCGACCGCCGCGGCCGGGTGCTCGGCGTCACACTGGCGCTGTTCGTGGCGGGATTGGCGGCGTTCACGCTCGTGCCGCAGCAATTCTTCCCGAGCTCGGATCGCCCGGAATTGCTCATCGACCTGCGCCTGCCGGAAGGCGCATCGCTTGCCGCGACGATGCGCGAGGCGCAGCGCTTCGAGGCGACGCTGGCCAAGCGTCCGGAAATCGATCACTACATCGACTTCGTCGGCGCCGGCGCGCCGCGTTTCTACCTGCCGCTCGATCAGCAGCTCGTCGCGCCGAACTTTGCGCAATTCGTCGTGACCGCAAAGAGCGTCAGGGATCGGGAAAAACTCGCCACGGTTCTCGCCGAGGTGCTGCGCACGGATTACTCATCGGTTCGTACGCGCATTAGTCGGCTCGAGAACGGTCCGCCGATCGGTTTCCCGGTCCAGTTCCGCGTCAGCGGACCGGAGATCGGCACGGTACGGCAGCTCTCGGAAGAGGTGGCCGAGGTCATGCGCGCCAACGCGGACACGCACAATGTGCAGTTCGACTGGGACGAGCCCGCGGAGCGTTCGGTGCACTTCGAAGTCGATCAGACCAAGGCGCGCCAGCTGAATATCTCGTCGCGGGACATCGAGAACTATCTGCAGATGTCGCTGACCGGCTTTACCATCACGCAGTTCCGCGAGCGCGACAAGCTCATCGGAGTCGACCTGCGCGCTCCGCAGCGCGACCGCGTCGATCCGTCGCAGATCGAACGCCTGGCGATCCCGTCGCAGGACGGCACGGCCGTGCCGCTCGCCGCCCTCGGCCGATTCACGTATGGACTGGAATACGGCGTGGTGTGGGAGCGCGATCGGCAGCCGACGATCACGGTGCAAGCCGACGTGCAGCACAATGCTCAGGGGATCGACGTGACGACGCGGATCGACAAGGCGCTCGCCACGCTGCGCCAGCGGCTGCCGGTGGGATACCGCGTCGAGATCGGCGGCGCGGTCGAGGAGAATGCGAAGGCGCAGGGCTCGATCAACGCGCAGATGCCGCTGCTGGCGGTGGCCGTGCTGGTGTTCTTGATGATTCAGCTGCAGAGCTTCAGCCGCGTGATGATGGTGGTGCTTACCGCACCGCTCGGATTGATCGGCGTGGTGATCGCGCTGTTGCTGTTTCGCATGCCGTTCGGCTTCGTGGCCATGCTCGGGACGATCGCCATGTTCGGGATCATCATGCGCAACTCGGTGATCCTCGTGGACCAGATCGAACAGGACATCCATTTGGGGCATAGCCGCATCGACGCGGTGATCGGCGCGACGGTGCGGCGATTTCGTCCGATCACGCTGACGGCGGCGGCGGCGGTGCTCGCGCTCATTCCGCTGCTGCGCAGTAATTTCTTCGGTCCCATGGCGACCGCGCTGATGGGCGGCATCACGGTGGCGACCGTACTGACGTTGTTCTATCTGCCGGCGCTGTATGCCTTGTGGTTCCGGGTGCGGCGCGACGAGGCGCCGCGGGAGGCAACGCGATGATGGCTCAAATCAGTCGAACGAAATACTTGGGTAGGCCGGCAGCGGCAGCGCTCGCCCTGAGCGTCGCCGCGTGCGGCGCGTTCGGGCCGTCACGCGAGCCGCCGGCGATGCCGTCGCCCGCGCACTATGCGGTAGATGCATCGTCCGAGAAGCTTCCGCTCGCGGACGGCGTCGCGCAGCAGTTGGCGGTGGGCACGCGTCCCTTGCCCAAGTGGTGGATGATGTATCAGTCGGACGCCCTCAATGCGCTGGTCGACGAGGGGCTCGCCAAGAGTCCCTCGCTGGCTGCCGCGCAGAGCACGTTGCAGGCTGCACGCGAAGGTTTGCGTTCACAGATCGGGCAAAATATGCTGCCGAGCGTCGACGTAGGCTTCAGCCCGACTCGCCAACGGGCGCTCGGCATCCCGATTTTGCCGCAGGAGACCTTTCTCGAAAATATCTTCGCCGCCGAGGTGCAGACCTCGTACACCTTCGATTTCTTCGGCGCGGCGGTGCTCGCCGATCGCGCCCTGGCGCGGCAGGTCCAGCAGCAGGCTTACCAGCTCGAATCGACTCGGCGTGCGCTAGCCGCCAATATCGTCGTGGCGACGATCAATGCCGCGTCGCTGCAGGAGCAGGTCGCCGCCACCGAACGACTGGTCGCGCTGGGTGAAGAGCGCGCGCGGCAAACGGCTGCGCGCTACCAGCTCGGCAGCGCATCGCGCGACGACATGTTGGCCGCGGAACAGGATGCCGCCAACGCGGCCGCGACGCTGCCGGCATTGCGGGCGCAGGCGGTTGCGGTCCGGCACGCTCAGGCCGTGCTGTTGGGGCGCACGCCGGACCAGGCGCCCGTGCCCGTGTCCCTGGACGCGCTGCACCTTCCGGATCGCGTTCCCGTCTCGATTCCGTCCGATCTGCTGCATCAGCGGCCTGACATTCTGGCAGCCGAGGCGGCGGTGCGCGCAACGGCAGATGAAGCCGGGGCGGCCGCCGCGTCGATGTTTCCATCGTTGACGCTGTCGGCGTCATATGGCCGCGGCGGCTTCGATTGGTCGACGTTTACCTCGCCTGCCGGGGCGATTTGGAGCGTAGGTGCGTCGCTGACACAGCCGATATTCCACGGCGGCGCGCTGGTCGCGCGCAAGCATCAGTACGAAGCGGCGCATGATGCGGCCGTGGCGCAGTACCGGCAGACCGTGCTGGCCGCCTTCCAGAACGTCGCGGATACTCTGGTATCGCTCGACGAGGACGCCAATACGCTCGTCCAGGCACAGCGTGCCGCGGCCGCCGCGTACTCCGCGCAGCGCGATACCGAGTCGCGCTACCGGCTGGGCGCGACCCCGTTCTTTTCGACGTTGACGGCAGGTCAACAGTATCAGAGCGCGAATGTTCAGTACGTTCGCGCGCGCGCGGCCCGGCTTGCCGACACCGCCGCCTTGTTCGAGTCCATGGGTAATCCGCCGGTCGCGCAGCCGAAGGATATTTCGTTGCCCTCAAGTCAGCTATTGCGAGGTTCACCGTGAGTCACACGCCGAGTGCCGTGCGCCGGATTCGACTACCCGCGCTCGAGCAGCTCGAGTAATTCCTGGAAACTTTGATCGACGGTTCTTCCGGACGTCATCAAGTGCAGGTGCGCTTGACGATAGAACGGTTCGCGCGCTTTCAGTATGTCCTTGAGTTCGCGCATGGCTTCGCGGCTGCGCGCCATGGGCCGCAAATCTCCCTGGTCAATGACCCTCTGCATGTGCTCCTCAGGCGAGGTGCGAACCCAGATCGCGAGCGAACGCTCGAGCAGCAGCGGCAGCGTCTCCGGATCAGCCGCGAGACCACCGCCGGTTTCGATGACGGCCGCCGGGTGTTTCGACAAGACGGCCAGAAGGCTCTCGCGTTCGAAGCGGCGATAACCGGGCTGTCCGTGCAGCTGCAGAATTTCACCGACGGTCGCGCCGTATTCGCGTTCCACTTCGCGGTCGAGTTCGAAGAACGGCACTCCTCGATGCTTCGCCAGCCGGCGACCGAGCGTGGTCTTGCCGGCGCCCCGAAGTCCGATCAACGTGATGTAGGGTCTCTTGGCCTCGGCGACCGCGTCGAGACCCAAGTGATGGGTGAGGAGCCGGCGCGCCTCGACGATGTCGTCGTCCGAAAGCCGCTTCAGCATCTGCATCAACAAGATTCGGTCGATCGCCGGCGCAGGGCCGATGGACACCAGGTCGTCGGGCGGAAATCCCATGGCCGATGCGATCCGCCGCAACACCAAGATGGACGGATTGCCCTGGCCGCCTTCGAGTTGCGCGAGAAAGCGCAGGGAGACGCCGGAATCGCCGGCGAGCGCGTTGCGGGTCATACCGCGTTGAGCGCGCGCATCGCGGATTTTATCGGCCAAGTTGCGCAAGTATGCGACATCCTGCGGGTCGGCCCGGCGGGGTTTGGCGCGGCCGCCGGCGGCGCGGCGCGGCTTGGTTGATCTTGGCATGGGTCGGATGGGAATTGTAGCGGCGCGCGAGTTGGATTACAGCGATCAGTCGATGGGCCGTGCTGAACCGGTGACGGCCTGAGAGACGAATTCCCGGGCGGCCGCGAGCACGGTCTGCGGTTGATCACGATGGGGCGAATGGCGGCAGGCCGGCAGAGCAAGCAGTCTCGCGCAGGGAGCCGCGCGGGCGATGCTCGCGATCTGCTCCATCGTGCCGTATTCGTCGTCCTCGCCTTGGATCGCGAGGACCGGGCAGCGGATCGACGGGAGCAGGGCCTCGATGTTCCAGGCGCGGAACGCCGGGTCGAGCCAAATCCGGTTCCATCCCCAAAAAGCCGAATCGACGTCCCGGTGATGCCGGCTCAGCCGCACGCGCAAATCCGTCTCCAGGTAGGCGGACTTCGCGGCTGCGATGCTCTGCACGGAGAGATCCTCGACTTTGACGTGCGGTGCCAGCGCGATGATTCCCGCGACCTCGCTCTCGGGCCGCGCCGCCTGAATCAGCGCAATGGAGGCTCCGTCGCTGTGGCCGAACAGCACCGGCCGGCGGATTTCCAGCCGTTCGAGAATGGCCGGCAGCCAAATGCAGGCTTCTTCATGCATGTAGCTCACGCCGCGCGGCGCGTCGAGCGGCGAAGAGCCGCCGTAGCCGTGCCGCGAATACACCAGCGTGCGGCACCCCGTCGCGCGCGCCAGCTGTTCCGGGAAATCCCGCCACATGGATACCGAGCCCAAACCCTCATGCAGCATCACGAGGTCGAGGCCATTGCCGGCGGCGGAGCCCGCAAAACGATATTCGATCCGACGGCCGTCGAAGGTCAGTTGGTCGGTTTGCATGCGGCGCGCAACTTGAACCGTTGAATCTTGCCGGTAGCCGTCTTGGGCAGGTCGGCGACGAATTCGATCCAGCGCGGATATTTGTAAGGGGCGAGCCGAGACTTGACCAGCGCCTTCAATTCGTCGGCCAGGGCTTCCGAGGCGAGGAACCCTTTCGCGAGCACGACGTACGCAATCGGCTTGATCAGCTGATCGGAGTCCTCCTTGCCGACGACCGCAGCCTCGTGCACGGCCGGATGTGCGATGAGGGCGGATTCAACTTCGATGGGCGAGACATAGATGCCGCCCACCTTGAGCATGTCGTCCGCGCGCCCGGCATACACGTAGTCGCCATTCTCGTCGACCCGGAAACGATCGCCGGTTCGAGTCCAGGTCCCGATGAAGGTCGCCCGGCTGCGCGCGTGCTGATTCCAGTAGAATTTGGCGCTGGTCGAACCGCGCACCAGCAGATCGCCGGTCTCGCCGGCGGCAACGAGATTTTCCTCCTCGTCCACGATCTTTGCCTCGAAGCCCGGCACCGGCAGCCCCAAGGTGCCGTAGCGAATTCGATCGGGCCGGTTGGATATGAAAATGTGCAGCATTTCGGTCGATCCGATCCCGTCGACGATGTCCACACCGGTGCGTTCGCGCCAGCGCCGTGCAATGTCCTCCGGCAACGCTTCGCCCGCCGAATTGCACAATCGCAGCGACAGCTCCTGCGCACTCGGCAATTGCTCGCTCGCCAGCAGCGAGGCGTACAACGTCGGCACACCCGAGAAGACCGTGGGACGATGCAGCCGCAGCCGCGCGCCAATCGCCGCCGGTGTGGCGCGCTCCGCCATCAGCACGGCCGTCCCGCCCACCGCCAACGGGAAGGTCAAGGAATTTCCGAGGCCGTAGGCAAAGAACAGTTTCGCGGCCGACAGCATCACGTCGCTCTCCTTCAATCCGAGCGTGGCCTGGGCATACAGCGCCGCCGTCTCGATGAGACTCGAGTGAACGTGCACGGCGCCCTTGGGAGCCCCGGTCGAGCCGGACGAATACAGCCAGAAACAAGGTTCGTCGCGTGAAGTGGGGGCCGGTTCGCAGGCATCCGCCGAAGCGGCGAGAACTTCGCCCAATGTCCGCATGCCCGGCGGCGGCGCGGCAGACCCGGCGATCAAAACGTGTTTGAGAAAGGGGGATTGCCCCAAAATTGGCTGGAACTGCGGCAGCAGCGGCTGTGAAATCACCGCCATCTGCGCGCGGCAGTCGTGCAGCATGTACGCATAGTCGGCCGCCGACAGCATGGTGTTGACCGGGATCGGCACGATTCCGGCTTTGATCGCGCCCAAGAAGGCGGTTGGAAAGTCGATGCCGTCCTGAAGGCAGAGCAGGACGCGCTGCTCGAGTGCCAAGCCGAAGGCATGCAAGGCGTTGGCGAAGCGATTGACGCGCGCCGCGAGATCTCCGTAAGTGTAGGAACCGGCGTCATCGATGTACGCGATCTTCGCCGCGCGGCCGGCCCGAAGATTGCGATCCAGCAGATCGTGAGCGGCGTTGAAGCGCTCCGGGATTCGCAACGCCGGCGGACTCGACGTGCTGTCAATCTCACACAGGTCCATATACGCACTATATTGCATCAATCGGTCGGCGAGTGGAACACCCATAGCTTTAATTCTTCACTTGACCTTTCACCCGGCCCGGCTCAAGAATGCACTATACTGCATTAAATCGGGGACGACATGACGGAGCCTGCGACGACGATGATGGACCCGGCCGTCCCGCCGGTGAGCTTCGAGACGCACCCCTCCCGTTACCGGCATTGGCGCCTTGCCGTCGCGGGCGCCGTCGCAACGCTCACCCTGGATGTCGATGAAGAGGCCGGTATCCGTCCCGGTTACCGGCTGAAGCTGAATTCCTACGATCTCGGTGTCGACATCGAGTTGTACGATGCGCTGCAGCGCATCCGCTTCGAACACCCCGAAGTGGGCGCGGTCGTTCTCACCAGCGGCAAGGAGCGGATATTCTGCTCCGGCGCGAATATCTTCATGCTTGGGCTTGCGAGTCACGCCTGGAAGGTGAATTTTTGCAAATTTACCAATGAGACGCGCAACGGAATGGAAGATTCGAGCGCCCACTCCGGAATCAAATTCATTGCGGCGTGCAACGGCACGACCGCCGGGGGCGGCTACGAACTGGCGCTCGCGTGCGATGAAATCGCGCTGATCGACGACCGGTCATCGGCCGTGAGCCTGCCCGAAGTCCCCTTGCTCGGCGTGCTGCCGGGCACGGGAGGGTTGACGCGGTTGACCGACAAGCGGCGCGTGCGCCGCGACCTGGCCGACGTATTCTGTACCACGGTCGAGGGCGTGCGCGGTCAACGTGCGCGGGATTGGGCGCTGGTCGACGCCATCGTGAAGCCGCAATATTTCCAAGAGTACATTCAGCAGCGCGCGCTGGCGCTCGCCAGCGTAAGCGAGCGCCCCAGGGCCGCCGCCGGAGTTCCGCTTCCGCCCCTCGATCGGGTCACCGACACGCGCGGCTTCCGCTATCGCTTTGTCGACGTGCGGCTCGACGGACAAACGCAGCGCGTCGAATTGACGATCGCGGCGCCCGACGCGGCTGCGCCGGCTTCCGTCGATGCCGCGCTCGCCGCGGGAGCGCAGTGGTGGCCGTTGCAGATGGCGCGAGAACTCGACGATGCCATCTTGAACCTGCGCACCAACCATCTGGACTACGGCGTCTGGGTGCTGAAGACGCGCGGCGCGATGCCCGCCGTGCTCGCGACCGATGCGTTTCTGCTCGAGCACCGCAAACACTGGTTCATCCGCGAAGTCATCGGGCAGTTGCGGCGCACCTTCGCGCGGCTCGACGTCTCGTCGCGCTCGCTATTCGCCCTGATCGAGCCGGAAAGCTGCTTCGTGGGGTCGCTGTTCGAACTCGCGCTCGCGTCGGATCGCATTTATATGCTCAACCAGGACGCGGCGGCGGGCGGCCCCGTGCTGATCCTTTCCGAGGCGAATTTCGGCCTGTTTCCGGCAGTGCACGGGCGGTCTCGAATCGAGGCGCGCTTCTACGGCGATCGGGAACTCATCGCCAAGGCGCGGGCCGCCGTGGGCGCGCCGCTCGAGTGTCCCGCGGCGCAATCCCTCGGACTCGTGACCTCCGGACCCGACGCCCTCGACTGGGACGACGAAATCCGCATTGCGCTCGAAGAGCGCAGTGCGCTGTCGCCCGATGCCTTGAGCGGCATGGAAGCGAACCTGCGCTTCGGTCCGGGAGAAACGCTGGAAACGCGGGTATTCGGCCGTTTGTCGGCCTGGCAGAACTGGATTTTCACCCGGCCCAACGCAGTCGGCGATGCGGGCGCTCTGAAGGTATTCGGCACCGGCCGCAAAGCCAAATTCAACCGGGATCGCATCTAAGAACACGCAGCCCAGGAACATGCAGCCATGACGATTACCTACGCGGACAGGATTCCCAACAATGTCGATCTCGGCGGCGACAAGCTGCTGCAACGCGCGCTCGAACACTGGCAGCCCGAGTTTCTCAAATGGTGGACGGATATGGGCCCGGAAGACTCACATACCGCGGACGTGTACCTGCGAACCGCCGTCAGTGTCCATCCGAGCGGTTGGGCGCATTTCGATTACGTGAAGATGCCCGACTATCGCTGGGGAATTTTCCTTGCTCCCGGCGACGGCGAACGCAAAGTCAATTTCGGCGACCACAAGGGGGAGCCCGTCTGGCAGGACGTACCCGGCGAACACCGGGCCAACTTGCGCCGGATCATCGTCACCCAGGGGGACACGGAGCCCGCGTCGGTGGAGCAGCAGCGCCATCTCGGACTCACCTGTCCGTCGCAGTACGACCTGCGCAATTTGTTTCAAGTCAACGTCGAAGAGGGCCGCCATCTCTGGGCGATGGTGTACCTGCTGCATCGATATTTCGGGCGCGACGGCCGTGAAGAGGCGGAGGCGCTCCTGCAACGCCGCTCGGGAGACCGCGACAATCCGCGGATCCTGGGCGCCTTCAACGAAAGGACGCCGGATTGGCTGGCATTCTTCATGTTCACCTATTTCACGGACCGCGACGGAAAATTTCAGCTGCTTGCGTTGGCCGAGTCGGGCTTCGACCCCTTGGCCCGGACCACGCGCTTCATGTTGATGGAGGAAGCGCATCACATGTATGTCGGCGAAGCGGGCGTCGGCCGCGTCATCCAGCGCACGTGCGAGGTCATGCTCGAGCACAAGACCGATGACCCTGATCGACTGCGCGCACTCGGCGTCATCGATTTGCCGACCGTTCAGCGCTACCTCAATTTTCATTTCAGCGTGACCATTGACCTCTTCGGAGCCGATGTATCGTCGAACGCCGCGACGTTCTACTCGAGCGGTCTCAAAGGACGCTACGGGGAGACGAAATACGGCGACGACCACATTTTGCGGGACGCGATGTATCCGGTGCTGCAGGTCATCGACGGACGGCTCGCGGCGGGCGAGGCGCCGGCGCTCAACGCGCTCAACGAAAAGCTTCGCGACGACTACATCAAGGATACCGTGGCGGGGGTCGGGCGCTGGAACCGCATCATTCACAAGCTCGGAATCCCCTGCGAATTGACCGTGCCGCACAAGGCGTTCAACCGGAAAATCGGACCCCTGGCGGGGCTCAGGTTATCTCCCGACGGCCGCATCGTCAGCGAGGCGGAATGGTCCGCGCGGCAGCGCGACTGGCTCGCAACCGACGAGGATCGCGCCTTCGTCGCCTCCTTGATGGGCCGAGTGGCCACCCCCGGCGCCTACGCCAATTGGATATCGCCGCCGACGCTCGCCATCAACAAGCAGCCGGCCGATTTCGAGTTCGTGCGCTTCAACTAGCTGCCCAGGTGCTTGTCGAAGAAACGCGCGATCACGGAATAGGCGGCCGCCGATTCCGGCAATTCTGGATATATGAAGAATGCATGCCACATGCCTTCGTAGACATGAAGATCCGCTTCGACCTTTTCCTCGACCAACAAGGCGTGGCTGCGCACGACGGAGCTCACGCAGGGGGTTGGTGCGCCGCATCCACGAATTGCGCGCGCGCGGCCTCGGACGCAAGCGAGGAGAAAGGGACATTGCCCGGCGGGAGCGAAACCTTGCCGGACGGATCGACTGTCGCCGCCGCGGCGGCGCAAAACAATATACCCGTCGCTACTGCAGCTTTCATTCGCATGGAATCGATCGGTGCGCTCGAATCTCGGCGCAGCTAGTCTAACCGTCGGGGCGTCCCGGCGCATCCGCCTGTTGCCCGCGCCACCAGGCTGCTGTCAGCAAATCCGCATGGTGCTGCGTGAATACGGCGCTGAGCGCCGGCGGTATGGAAAGGAAGGGCAGCCATTGCTCTGGAAATACGTCGCGCGGGCCGCAGTGAAACCAGGGCTCGGCACTGGTTTCCTCCTCCTCGCAGCTCGGCTGCGGCAGGTCGCGAAATACGCAGTCGGATGCCAGGCAGATCTCGTCGTAGTCGTAGAAGATCACTCGGCCGTGATTGGTAACGCCGAAGTTCTTCAGCAGCAGGTCGCCGGGAAACACATTGCTGGCGGCCAGATCGCGCAGAGCGTTGCCGTAGTCGATGATGGCCGATTCGGCTGCGGCCGGATCGGCCTCGCGCAGGAATAAATTGAGCGGCCGCAGGCGGCGTTCGATGTAGCAGTGTTCGACGATCAAATCGTCGCCTTCGATGCGGCAGCTTTCGTTGGCCTCGTTCAGGAGTTCGTCGGTCAGGGCGGGCATGAAGCGCGCGCGCGGCAGGCGCAGGCGTTTGAATTCCTGAGCGTCGACCAGGCGGCCGGCACGGTCGTGCCGGAACACGAATTGATAGCGCTCGATGACGTCTTCGCGCGTGCTGGTCTTCGGCGCGCCGAAGCGATCGCGGATGACCTTGAACACCAGATCGTGCGAGGGCAGGGTGAACACGATCATCACCAGGCCGCGCTCGCCCGGGGCGTGCACGAAGCTGTCGATGGATTTGTCCAAATGTCTCTGCAGCGCGAAGTAGCGTTCCGTCTTGCCCTGTTTGGCGCGGCCGAGCACCGTGTACAGCTCGTCGATGGACTTGCGCGGCATGAAGGAGCGCAGCAGAGTGATGGCCGCGCTGACCACCGGCAGATCCACGTGAAAGTAAGAGCGTGCATAGCCGAACAGCGATCCCACATCGGCGCGCGACAACATGACGGAATCGACCTGCACGCCCTTGGACGAGTTCGTGAAGCCCAGAACCAATGGTGTGAGCGAACCGTCGCCGATCAGCCGGCCGACGGCGAAGGCGTGCATGCCGCGGTAGAACAGGGGCTCGATCAGCTCGATGGATTCAGGGTGCGCGCTCGGCCTGCCGGTCTGAAAATATCGGCCGATTTCGGCGCTGATGCGATGTACGGTCGCTTCCGTTTGGTCGATCGCCGCGCCGAACGGCAAATCGGTGAGAATCTCGCGCACCGCCGTCGGCAGCGAGCCGCCTACCCGGTAGACGCGGATCGGGACCGAACCGGAGGCGCGGCCGACGCTGGTCGCGCAGAATTCGACCTCCGGGTTGACGCCGACCGTGCCGAACAAATCGCGGGTGACGGAATTGAAGAACGTACGGTAAAAATCGCTGTCGGGCCGCCGCGCGACGATGGTTTCGTAGGCGCGCTTGATATCGATCCACACCGCCACGTCGGTGCGCTTCGAATGCAGCTGGCTGGCGATCGCCGCCACGCAGCGTGCCACGCGCAGCTCGTACAGCTCGATGCGGGCCACCGCATCGAGCTGCGCACTCTGCCAATCTTCCGCGAGGAAGTTCAGCGCCGCGCGCCGCGTGATACGGCCGAACTCCTCGTTGTACTGGCGAAAGTGTTCCGCGATCAGCGCGGCGTGATCTTTCGCCGTGACCCCGTCTTGCGTCGCGGCTGAGGTAACGGCGGCACTCATGCGTGCGTGGGCGCCTGCTATGCCACAACCCGTTGCGAACCCGGTGCCACTTGCGTCGAGAATTGCTCGGTCTCGGTGCTGCCGGCCATCGCGCCGGTGGAATGCGCGCCCGCGCTGATTGCGGTTTGCACCGCATCGAAATAACCGGTGCCGACGAAGGCCTGATGCTTGGTGGCGCGATACCCGGCACTTTCCTGGCCGAACTCGCGCTGCTGCAGCTGCGAGTAGCCGAGCATGCCGTCTGCGCGATAAGCCGACGCCAGTTCGAACATGGACAGATTCAACGCGTGCCAGCCGGCGAGCGTGATGAATTGAAAGCGGTAGCCCAGAGCGGCCAGTTCCTCACGCCACCGCTTCATCGCCGCTGCGTCGAGCTTGGCCTGCCAGTTGAACGACGGGGAGCAGTTATAGGCGAGCAACTTGCCGGGGAACTTGGCGTGAATGGCCGCGGCAAAACGCCGTGCTTCCGCCATGTCGGGTTTGGAGGTCTCGCACCACAGAAGATCGGCGTACGGGGCGTAGGACAGCCCTCGATCGATGGCTTGTTCGATGCCGGCTTTCACGTAAAAGAAGCCCTCGCTCGAGCGCTCGCCCGTGAGGAAGCGGGCGTCGCGCGGATCGTGATCGGTGAGGAGCAGGTCCGCGGCGTCGGCATCGGTGCGCGCGATGATCACGGTGGGCACGCCGAGCACGTCCGCCGCCAGCCGCGCCGCCACCAATTTGTTGATCGCTTCGCCGGTCGAGACCAGGACTTTCCCGCCGAGATGCCCGCATTTCTTCGCGGACGACAGTTGATCCTCGAAGTGCACGGCCGCCGCGCCCGCGCGTATCAAGGCCTTGGTCAGTTCGAAGGCATTCAGGTTGCCGCCGAAACCGGCTTCGGCATCGGCGATGATGGGGACCAACCAGTCGATGGCGGATTTGCCGTCCAGATGATGAATTTGATCGGTGCGCAGCAGTGCATTGTTGATGCGCTCGACCATCTTCGGCACCGAGTCGACCGGATATAGACTTTGGTCCGGGTACACTTCACCGGCGGTATTGGCATCGCCGGCGACTTGCCAACCCGAGCAGTAGATGGCCTTGAGTCCGGCTTGAACCGTTTGAATGGCCTGGTTGCCGGTCATGCATCCCAAGCCTGCGATCACGGGCTCGCTGTGCAGTTGGCGCCAGAACTTTTCCGCGCCCAGCCGCGCCAGTGAATGTTCGATGTGCACCGTGCCGCGCAGACGCACCACTTCGGCGGTGCTGTAGGGGCGCTGGATGCCGGTCCACCGGTCGTCTGTTTGATCGCTCAAATCAATTCTCCTAAATGCTCAAAGGCGAGCTTGCGTCTCGGGATTCAGGGAGCTTAAAGTAAGGGACTGGCGGATTTACACATTGGAAATTTAACACTGTGAATTTCACATCGGTACCTTATGACAGCCAGCGACTTGTTGCCCGCGCAGCGGGCACCTAGCGGACGGGTGCGACGCATGCGTTGCACGGGTGACCATGGATGGTCACCCAGGGCTTGCGCGGAGCAGGGACTGCGCAGCGCAATGCGCCTCGACCCCGTTTACAGTTGCGCGAGGCGCATGGCAAACGCATGAAAAACCTGATCAGACAGGGGCATTTTCTCGGGACCAAACTCCGGTCCCTGCGCAAGCGCAACGGCCTCACCCTCGATGAACTCTCCGCCCGCTGTGTGCAAATCGACGCGGCAGCGGCCCCGTCGGTGTCCTATCTCAGCATGGTGGAGACCGGCAAACGCATGCCCTCGGCCGACATGCTCGGCATGCTGGCGGGGATTTTCAGCAAGGATGCGCGTTGGTTTCTCGATGAGAACACCGAAGTCGAAGCCGCGCCGGCGCCGCGCGAACGGGGAGGCCTCGAGGCCATGCCCTTGGAACCGGCATTTCTGTTCTCGCATGAGCTGCTGCAGAACGCGTTGCCGGAGCTCCTCTCGCAAACCGGCACCACCGGACGGCAATTCGCGCAACTATTGATTCGCGTCTGGCAGGAAACGCGCCACAACAACTTTCCCGACATCGAGCGAGCGGCCGAGGAGTGCGGCAAGCGCCAGATGCCGCTCACCCTGGATGCCGTGTTGGCCATTTGCAAACGGCACGCGCTGAACGTGCAATGGTTCGACGGCGATGCCCGCAAGCCGAACGGCGCCTTGGTGCGATCTCAATTCGAGGCGCCCGGGACGGTGCACATCAACAAGCGCCTGCGCAGGCAGGAAGAACGGCTGAAATACGAACTGGCGTTCTTCATCGGCCACAAGATCCTGCACAATGGCGACGGCGCCATCTCGCCGCACAGCGCCATTCATTCCGCGGACGGCGAATCGTCGGGCTCCGCGGCCGGCATGGGTGCGCAGGACGTGCTCTATGCCTGGCGCGATTTCGAGTGCAGTTTTTTTGCGGGAGCGCTGCTGTGCCCGCGCGTGCCGTTTCGGCGCTTTTTGATTCGCGAGGCGCACAACGTCGCCGCCTGCCACAAACTGGGGGTAACCCCGGCGCTGGTCATGCGCCGCATGACCGCGGTTTCACCGTACCGGCATTGGCATTTCTTCGATGCGTACGCGCCGGGCTACTTGCGCGCGGTGTATCGCGGCAACGGCATCCCCTTGCCCTGGGGCAATATGAGTCTGGTGTCCGACCCCTGCCCGCGATGGGCGGTGTTCCGTCTGCTGCATGCGACTCCGGCCGCTCCCCCGATGCAGAAACCGAAGTCGCAGATTTCGGTGATGCAGGACGGCAAACGCGCGCGGCTGTACTGTTGTCATTCGCTGCTGACTCGCGACGCGCTGGACGAAGTACACGTGCTCTCCGTGGGCGTTGACCTGCTGCCGGCCCTCGATGCCCAAGGCTTCGACGGCGAGGAGATGGTCGGGGCGGTTTCGGAAGCCTGCCGGCGCGGCGGCGGCGACGGCGTGATTCCGGCGCAGGCCGCCGCCGGCATTCGCGCCGCCTCGCAGGTGCTCAACATCGCGTGGATCGCCGAGGCGCTCGACTCGCCCGCGAGCGTGATCTGCCCGCGCAGCGGCGCCTGTCCGCGGCAGCCGGACGGCTGCGTGTAGCGGGTGCGTGTGAGCGGAGCGGTCTCCGCCATAGGGCAGCGTACCGCGCCAGGCGTTTATCGAAGCCACACGTCGCGCGAGGTCCAAGTTCTTGCGCTGCTCGTCCAGGGACATACCAACACCGAGCTTGCCCACCGGCTGCACATTTCTGCGAAAACCGTCGATCACCATGTCTCCTCCATCCTGGAGAAACTCGAAGTGCGCTCGCGTACTGAAGCCGTCGCCGCCGCTTTTGGGCTCGGAATCGTGAACGCAGCCAAAGGGCGCACTGCGTGACCATGAGGGAGGACGGCGAACTCCACCGTCCCCTCTCTGACCCAGATCATTTTTCGGCAAGGTCGACTGTCTGCCCGGTTTTCGTAAGGTAGTAGCCGGTCAGCGCCGGTGCATTCACATCGGCAACTGCGCGGGTGATCGCCGCCTCGATACAACGACGCGCGGGTTCGATTACTTTCCATGTCCAGGTGGCGGATACCGGTTCGCAAACCTGCCTCGCGGCAAAGTGAATTCGCGAATATAGAGCTGCGGCTCCCGCATCGCGGGTCAGGTCGAGGTCAGCATAACTGACCCTGCGTGTGGCGACCTCTTGCTCGGCCGCCGCAGCGTCGGTGCACGCGCTCAGCGAACCCATCAAGGTCGACAGCAAAAGCCCAGGGATTGCAATTTTCATGTTCATGTAGCGGCGCATAGCGCTCATCTCCTGTAACGTCCGGAACATTCCGGACGAGGGATAAGCTATGCCATCGCGCCATGGAGCGAAGCGGGAAACCTACCCATTTTGCTCTTGACGTATCCCTAGTTCGGGGCGGCTCGGCCTGAAACCACGCGGTCCACAGAGCGGGCGGATGCGTAAAAAGTGAGCCAGTAGTGTTAGCACGCCTGGGGGAGTTTTCGATATGCGGTTCCGAGCGTTGGGTGCCTCGAGTCTTTGCCTCGGTTTGTCGGCGCTGAATCCCTTGGTCGCGCGCGCCGGTTCCGCGGAGGTGCTGCCCGTGCAAGCCTTCGAGTCTGCGCCAGGCCTCGGCGGGCCGGTCGCGAACGCCGTGTTCGCACCGGGCGAGGGTGCGCTGCCGGCGCCGGCGTTCGCCGGCGTGCTCAAGGTGCGTCCCGCGGCCATGCAGACCTTGCCCGTGCTGACGCAGCCGCTGATTCAGGGGCGCGACACGCGCATCTTTCCGGGAGTGCAGCTCGAGTTCTTCACGGCCGGCGACGTGCTCGTGCCGGTGCAGCGCGGCGAGATGGTGCGCGAAAGCGGCGCCGGGACCACACCGAGCTACTGGCGCATCATCCCTCAGGCCGGCAAGGTGTGGCGCGAAAAAGGCGACGGTGATTGGGCGCGGGCCGCGTTCCCGCTAATGCTCGTCAATGATACCGAGAACCACGCGCACCAAGGGCTGGCGACGTTTCTCTACCGGCCCGGACAGGTCACCGGGCTCATGATCCAGTTCGTCCAGCAGACCGGACCCTACCTGATCAAGCAGTATTTCGTGGCGTGGGGTTTTGCGCGGGCGGAGTTCGCTCCCGGCGACAGCTCCAAGTTGGAAACCCGCCGCGCGCAGGCACAGGCGGAGTTCGCCGACCGGCTGCCGGCAAAGCCCTGGAGTGAACTCGTCAAGACCGTGCCGCCGGGCACGCTGGACGGTTTCGGCGGCCCGCTCTTACCCAAATGGCAGGTGGCGGCGGCGCTGGTGCAGGGCGGTGTCCTGTACTACCAAGATCCCCTCACACCGTACGGTCCCTATCCGTACCCGCTCGAGATGCGCTTCGGCGTACGCTCGGTGACCAAGAGCGTGTTCGCGCCGCTGGCGCTGCTGCGGCTTGCAGAGGTGTACGGTCCGTGGGTCCTCAACCTCAAGATCGGCGACTACGTGCAGGGGCTCGATCCGAAGTGGCATCGCATTCGTTTCCTCGATGCGGCGAACATGGCGACGGGTTTCGGCGGCACGGGCAGCACCAAAACACATCCAAACGACATCTTCGACGGTTACCTGGGCGGCGATTACGACGCGTGGTACACGGCGCCCTC
>WNFL01384668.1_pt1 | contig 42389 bp, 41 predicted proteins | sample 5400361 | NCBI WGS metagenome assembly WNFL01 (sample SAMN13153351, study PRJNA577476) | soil metagenome | isolation source: 40 cm soil on Douglas fir-dominated hillslope | place: USA:California | collected 2013-09-17 | reverse complement strand
GCGCTTGATGCGGAACGGGGGAAACCGGCTTCGGTTTCCCCCGCTGAAAACTGGAGCGGCAGAAGAGTCTCGAACTCTCGACCTCAACCTTGGCAAGGTTGCGCTCTACCAACTGAGCTACTGCCGCGAAAGAGTTGAAATTGTAGCGTTTTTGGCCCTTTCGGACAACAGGGACTCAGCGGCATCCGCCCGAAACGCAGCGGAAAACGCCGACTCCCGCGGTTCGACCGGCCTGCGCGTCCTCGGTTGCGAAATTCACCCCGAGGCCCTGCGCGCGGCTTCCCAGGAAGAGGCCGCTCACCATGAATCGATCAAGCGTACCGCCCGTGTTGGTGGCCGTATTGAACCAGGCGCCGGCGTTGCTTTGGTTCACGCCGAATCCGATGAAGCCATTTCCCGTAACGAGTGGCGTCTGCGGAACCGGCAGGTTGTACGCGATCCTGTCGACGGAGTAGGAGAGCGCGCCCGAGATCGAGCGCTGCACGAAATTCACCGTGAAGGTTCCGCTCAGGAACTGCCCGGTGTTGCCTTGCTCATCCGTCGGACGCGGGCCGTTCACGTAGTCGTAGCGCACCGCTGTCGCCGCCGAGGGCACCGACCCGGTGAGCAACGCCTCGGGCGTGAGATTGCCGAAGAAGAAATGCACGCCCGTCGAAGGCGCTCCGGTGATGCCGTTCGCTGTGATCGTCGCTCCCGGTCCCCACCTACCCCACACCGCTCCGCCGTCGCCGCTGAGGCTTCCGCCCTCGGAAACGAAGGCGCCGTTACGGTCGCCTGATTGGAGTCCCCCGTTGAAAACGAAACGCTCGAGGATGCCGCGATTCCCGTCGAGCTCGATAATGGTCCCGCGCCCGCCGTCGACGGCGGCCAGCGGCCCGCCCGCCGTCGAGAACGAAACCCCGGCGCCGAGGCCCGCGCCGATCAACGCGATGTTGCCATTGGGATCCGTGAGGTCCGTCACGACGACGATCGGCGAAGCGGTGGTGCCGATCTGCGCGACGGCCCGCGCGTCCGAGAAGCCGAGGCGCGCCTCGACCACGCTTTCCAAGCGCGAGAGCTGCTGCATCGCCGCGGTGGCCGCCGCCCTCGCCTCCATCTGCTCGCGCCTCTCTTCACGGCGCGCGCGCGCTTCCAGCCGGTCGCGCAGGAAACTGGGCCGCGAGAGCAGCGCTTGCGGCGGGGTCGAGAGATTCGCGACGAAGAACACCTCGTCGATGGCAAATTCGCGCTCTCCGACCGGGTTGGCCACGACGACGCGGCCGTCGAAGACGGTGCCGTAGGTTCCGTCCGCGGCCACCGAGCCGTCGTCATTGAGGCAATCCTGCCGGCATTGCACCAGCGTGTAGGTGGTGCCCCGAATGCCGATACTCGCGAGCGGCGTGCGCGTGCGGTAGCGATCCTTGTAGACCTTGCCGATGAGGCCGGTGAGCGTGCGGATGCCGCCGCTGACCAAGTTGAACGCGACATTGGAGATGCCGTCGTCCTTGCCGGTGAAGTTGTATTCGGTAACCTCGAACTGGCTCTTCGCGCGCATCGCCACGATCGATTCGTCGGCGAATCGCAGCTGTGCGCTGCTCGCCTCGCCCGTGCGAATCAAGTCGCCCTTCTCGATGGTGGCACCTGTGGCCAGCGGCACATCACGCCCCGCCCGGGTGGCGACGACTTCGCCCGCGGCGATGAGCACGCGGCCCACGACCTGCGCCGCGGCGTCGAGCGAGAGGAGGACGAGCGCGGCAATGCAAAGGGTTCTAACGGATCTCATAGCGTCCCTTGATCAATGCGGTCGTGCGCCGGTATTCGTAGAGCGCGATGTTGGAGTCGTTCTTCGCTCCGGAAACCTCGGCGCGAACCGAGAACGAAGGCGTGATCGCCCACGACAGCGCCAGCTCGCCGGCCGAGTAGCGATCGTCGCGGGTCGTGAGGAGCACCGCGTCGGGCTCGCGGTAGTGGCTTTGCTGATATACGGCCGATGCGCCGAAGGTCCATGCGGGAAGCGGGGCGAGGGTCACGCCGATGCGCGCACCGTACAAGTCGCGCGACAGGTCCTGGCGTTCGGCGAGGTCGTTGCGTTCGCGCCCGAGGTTCACGGAGACGTCGATCTGCGGCCGCCACGCCGCGTCGAGAAGGCGGCGCAAACCAATCGTCGCCGACTGGAAATCGCTGTTGCGCACGCTGTTCGCGCCCGCATACTCGAAATACCCTGCCTGCAGCCCGACCGAGACGCTGTACCGGTCGTCGATCCGCGCGCCCCAGTCCGCGAACCCGCCATAGGTCTGGCGGTACGGCTGGCCGCCGAGGGTCTGGTATCCGCGGCTCGCGCCCAGTCGCCATCCGTGACGCCCGAGCTGGCCTGCGAATCCGAGCGCGCCCGAGTAGATGTTCTGGTCGAAATCGGTGGCGTCCTCGTAACGCACGGCATCCGCCTGGCCGGCCCCGAACGCGGCCAAGCGTGAGGTGATCGGCATGCTCGCGCGGAAACCGGCCCCGCCATGGATCGCGCGGTCGCCTTGCCGAACACCCGTGTCGGCCACGGTCACGTCACCCAGCACGGGCAATGTGATGAGCGGATTGTCGACTCCCGCTCGCGGATTGGAGTCGTAGCCGCCACCGAGCTCGAAGTGCGCCGAGAACGTGCGCTTGTAGCGCGCCTCGCGCTCGCGAATCGCCGCGAGGTGCTCGGCGATCACTTGCGCGGTCGCCGGCGCCGGCTGACTCCTGGCCGCCAGTTCGAACTCCTCGCGCGCCCGCGCGTCGTCGCCGAGCACGAAGTAGCCGCGCGCAAGCTCGAGGCGCGCCGCTTCGTGCCGCGGCTGCAGCAGGATGAAACGCTCGAGGGCGAGCACGCCTTCGGCGGCGTGGCCCGAATGCACCGCCGCGATCCCGAAGAGCAGGTCGAACTCGGGCTCGCCGAGCCGCTCGGGCGTGCGCCGAGCGAGCTGATAGGCGGCTTCGGGCTTGCCCTGGTCGATCAACGCCCGCAGCTCCTGCGGCGCCTGCGCCCATGCCGCCGCGCAAAATGCCGCGGCCGCAAACGCCAGCGCGCGACGTGTTCCCCCTCCCATGGCGCCCATTATTCCCCGGGAGGGGATGGCGCCGCCAGCGCCGCCCGCAGGTACACGATCATCGACCACAGCGTGATCCCGGCCGCGAGCCAGATAAGCGCGCGGCCGACGGGGACCGTGTGGAAGAGCCCGAAGAGGACTCCGTTGAAGAGAAGGAACGGGATTGCGAATAGCTGCGACACCGTCTTCACCTTCCCGAGGATGTTCACAGCGACGCTCTTCGACTGCCCGATCTGCGCCATCCACTCGCGCAGCGCCGAGATGGTGATCTCGCGGCCGATGATGATGAGCGAAGCGAACGGGTCGACGATGCCCTTCTCGGTGAGCACGATCAGCGCGGCGGCCACCATGAGCTTGTCGGCGACCGGGTCGAGGAACGCGCCGAACGATGTCGTCTGGTTCCAGCGCCGGGCGAGATAGCCGTCGAACCAATCGGTCACCGCCGCGGCGATGAAGATCCACATCGAGGTCACGTTGGCGGTGCGCTCGGTGATCCATGACTCGGGCAGGTAGAGCACCGCGACGAAAAGCGGAATCGCCACGATACGTAGCCACGTGAGGAACAGCGGAAAGTTGAAGCGCACCATCTAGTGGAGCTCTTGGTAAATGCGCTCCGCCAGTTTACGGCTGATGCCCTCGACGCGCGCAAGATCGTCGATGCTGGCCGCGAGCACACCCTGCAGCCCGCCGAAATGCTCGAGGAGCTTCTGGCGCCGCCGCGGCCCGATCGCGGCGATCTCCTCGAGACGGGAGGCGGTGCGCGCCTTGCCGCGCTTCGCGCGGTGCCCCGTGATCGCGAAGCGGTGCGCCTCGTCTCGAATCTGCTGGATCAAGTGCAGGGCCGGATGGTCCGCGGGGAGCCGGCGCGGCTCGGCCTCCCCCGCGATGATCAGCTGCTCCAATCCGGGCTTGCGCTCCTCCCCCTTCGCGACGCCGACCATGCGCAGCGTATGGAATCCGAGGTCGCCGAGCACGGCGCGCGCGCCGTTCAATTGTCCGATGCCACCGTCGATGAGGATCAGGTCCGGCGTCTTTCCCTCGCCGTCGGCAAGCTTGCGATAGCGGCGCTCGAGCACCTGGCGCATGGCGCCATAGTCGTCGCCGGGCTCGACGCCACGGATGTTGAAGCGCCGGTATTCGGATGGCTGCATCGCCCCGCGATCGTAGACCACGCACGACGCCACGGTGGCCTCTCCCATCGTGTGGCTCACGTCGAAGCATTCGATTCGTCCGAGGGGCGAGTCCGCTCCGAGGAATTCCTGCAGCGCGGCGACGCGCACCTCCTGCGTGGCCTGCGTCGAGAGCCGCTGGCCGAGCGCGAGCGAGGCGTTGCGCCGCGCCATGTCGAGCCAGGTGCGCGCTTCACCGATTGGCCGCGCGACGAATTTCACCGCGCGCCCTGCGAGGCTCGCGAGGAGCTGCTCCAAGCCTGCGGGGTCGTCGACCTGGTCGCTCACCACGCGCCCCGGCACCGAAAGCGTCGCGTAGTGTTGCGTGAGGAAGGCCTCGACCACCGTGCAGGCATCGCTTCCGGCGGCGTTCTGCGGAAAGAAGCTGCGGTCGCCGAGATGACGCCCGCCGCGCACCATGGCGAGCGTCACGCACCATGTGCCTTCGCGTTCGATCGCGACCACCACGTCTACGTCGCCCGCGTCCATCGACTCCGCGGCCTGCTCCGAGGTGATGCGGGCGAGCATGCGCACCTGGTCGCGATACCGCGCCGCCTCCTCGTAGCGCTGGCCCGCCGAGGCCGCGTTCATCTTGGCGTTCAGGTCCTCGACCACGTCGCTCTCGTCGCCTTCGAGGAATTGCGCGGCGTGCCGGACGCTTCGCGCGTAGTCCTCGTCGGAAACGAGGCCCACGCACGGACCCGAGCAGCGCTGGATCTGGTGCAGAAGGCACGGGCGCGAGCGATGGCTGAACACCGTGTCGTCGCAGGTCCGCAGCCTGAAGATCTTCTGCAGGTGACCGATGGTCTCGCGCACCGACCACGCGCTCGGGAACGGGCCGAAGTAGCGGTTGCCCTTCACGTGCGCGCCGCGGTAGAAGCGGATCTGCGGATACTGGTGGCCGGTGATGAGGATGTATCCGTAGCTCTTGTCGTCGCGAAAGACGACGTTGTAGCGCGGATTGAGGCTCTTGATGAGGTTGTTCTCGACGAGTAGCGCCTCGGCCTCGGTGCGCGTCACCGTCGTTTCCGCGCCTGTGATCTGCGCGATCATCATCGCGGTGCGCGGACTCGCCTGCGTCTTCTGGAAATAGTTCGCGACGCGTTTCTTCAGGTCGGCCGCCTTGCCGACGTAGATCACGTCGCCCGCCGCGTTGAAAAAGCGGTAGACGCCGGGCAGCGAGGGCAGCCCGCCGACGAACTCGGCGGGATTGAATGGGGTCAGACCCCGGTCTTCGCCTTTGCCTGGTTTGGGGTCTGACCCCGGTTTTTTTGCATCCGACACTCGTTACGACGAGCGGATGCGAGCCAGGTTCTCCGCCGCCGCGAGGTAGTTCGCGCTCGCCTTGAGCGCGGCGGTCGAGATCGCGCGGCCGCGCAGCTTCTCCAGCCGGCGCGCGAGGGTCGGCGCCACGGGACGCCGTTCGAGGCCTTCGAGCAACGTGTCTTGCGCCCGCGGATCGTTGCACAGCAACACCATGTCGCAGCCGGCGTTGAGTGCCGCGTTCGCCCGCGACATCATTCCGCCCGCGGTGCTCGCCCCTTCCATCGACAGGTCGTCGGAGAACACGATGCCGTCGAAGCCGAGCTTTTCGCGCAGGATCTTCTGCAGCCAGACGCTCGAGAAGCCCGCGGGCTTCGAGTCGACTTTGGGGTAGATCACGTGGGCAGGCATCATGCCGCCCATTCCCGATCGCGCCATCCGCTGGAAGGGAATCAGGTCGGAGGCGTTGATTTCCGCGAGGGTGCGGTCATCCACCGGCACTTCGAGATGCGAATCCGCGCGCACGTAGCCGTGCCCCGGGAAATGCTTGCCGACGCTGATCATGCCGGCCGCGTTGAGGCCTGCCTGCAGCGCCTCCGCGAGCACCGCGATCACGTTGGGATCGCTGTGCAGCGCGCGATCGCCGATCACGCTCGACTCGCCGTAGTCGACGTCGAGCACCGGCGCAAAGCTCAAGTCCACGCCGTGCGCCTGCAATTCGCTGCCGATCACGAAGCCGCAACCGCGCGCCGCGGCCAGCGCCTGCGCCGGATCGCGGTCCCAGAGCCGGCCGAGCTCGCGCATGGCCGGGATCGGCGTGAACCCGTGGCGGAATCGCTGCACGCGCCCGCCTTCGTGGTCGACGGCGATGAGGAGCGAGGGCTTGCGCAGCTCGCGGATCGAGTGCGTGAGCTGGATCAGCTGCAGCGGAGCGGCGAAGTTGCGCGCGAAGAGGATCACGCCGCCGACCTGCGGATGCTGCAGGCGCTCGATGTCGTCGGGCGTGAGCTCGAGCCCCGCGACGTCCACCCATACCGGTCCCAGGCGCATGGTTCGTTATCCTTCCAGGACCACGAAAGCGACCGCGACGCCAGCGTCGTCGGTCAGGGAAACGTGCGACGACGTGATGCCGCGGCCTTCGAGATAGCGCGCCATGTCCGCGCTCGGCACCAGGCCGGGCTTGCCGCGCGGATCGCGCCCCACTGCGATGCTGTGCCAGCGAAACGGCGCATGGATGCCGGTGCCGATGGCCTTCGAGAAAGCCTCCTTCGCCGCGAAGCGCTTCGCCAGGTGGCTCGCCTTCGCGCGGGTGCGCTCGAAGCGCACGCGTTCTTCCGGCGTCAGGATGCGATGGACGAAGCGCGCGCCGAAGCGCTCGAGGGCGCGCTCGATGCGGTCGATGGACACGATGTCGGTGCCGATTCCCTGGATCACGGCCGGGCTCCGGTCATCAGCGCCTTCATCTCGCGCACCGCCTCGCGCATGCCCACGAATACCGCGCGGCTCACGATCGCGTGTCCGATGTGCAGCTCGCGCACGCCCGGCAGGGACGCAACCGGCTCGACGTTGAAATAGTTGAGCGCGTGCCCGGCATTGAAGCGCATCGCCCGCTCGCGGATCATCTGGCCGGCATGGCGAATCTTGTCGAGCTCGGCGACCACCGCCGGACTCTCCGCATCGCGCCCGCGCGAGTGGAACGCGTGGGCATAAGGGCCGGTGTGCACCTCGCACACACGCGCGCCGATGCGTTCGGCGGCCTCGACCTGCGCCGGTTCGGCATCGATGAAGACACTCGTCATGATCCCCGCGTCGGCGAGCTTCGCCACCGCAGACTTGAGCCGCGCCTCCCGGGAGAGGATATCGAGCCCGCCTTCCGTCGTGACCTCCTCGCGTCCTTCGGGGACGAGCATCGCCATCTCCGGCTTGAGCCCGCACGCGATCGACACCATCTCGTCCGTCGCGGCCATCTCGAGATTGAGCTTGATATGCGTGAGCTCGCGCAACCGGCGCACGTCCTCGTCCTGGATATGGCGGCGGTCCTCCCGGAGGTGAACGGTAATGCCGTCGGCACCGCCGAGATGCGCTTCGACCGCGGCCCATACCGGATCGGGCTCGTAGGTCCGCCGTGCCTGGCGAACGGTCGCAACGTGGTCGAGGTTCACGCCGAGCTCGATCATTCCGGGCCGGCCTCCAGACGCTGCAGATCGCGCACCAGGGTGCGGGTCGCGAGCTCCTGCCCGTTTAGGGAGTGATTGATGAGAAGGCGCATGAGCTGCTTCGATTGCGAGACGGTTGTGGGGTCTTCGAAACGTCCGCGCTCGAGATCGATGAGCGTGAGGCCGCGCAATTTTACCGCATTCCCCGGTGTCTCCCGCCCCTCGGGTGCGGCGATCGGGCCGCGCTCGACCACATACCAGTACTCGCTTCCCGCGTCGATCGGCGCGCGCGTGTCCGCTTCACGCGCGAGCTCGAGCGCGAATCCGACTTCCCGCAGCAGTCTCAGCTCGAAACGCCGCAGGATCGGCTCGATGTCGCGCCCGGCGCTCGGCGACGGCTCCGCGATCTCATGGCGTGTTCCCTCTTTCGCGGCTACCTCCGGAGCGGGAATCGAGTTTCGAGCGGGCCGTGCGCGCGAAACTTCGCGCAGCGCACAGATGGCCTCGTCGTACGCGACGAAGAGCCGCTCATGCGGATCGTCGCGATGGGTGAGCTTCAGCAGCAGCTCGTTGAGATAGAACGCGGAGAAGAGGCTCGCGCCACCGAGTGGCAAGGCGGCGCCCGCGGGCTCCGCGGCCTTCAGCGTCTTCAGCTCCCCGCGCCCGAACCATGACAGCGCGATCGGCTGGAACGGCACGAGGACGCTGCGGCTTGCCGACTTGGGACGACGCGCGCCTTTCGCCACCAGGCCGATGCGGCCGTGATGCTCTGTCCATGCCTGGAGGATCAGGCTGGTCTCGCGATACGGATAGGTGTGAAGGACGTATCCGCGATCGACGCCCGGCGTCATCGGTACCCAAGCACTCGAAGGGCGGCGTCGCTGTCGGCCCACCCGCTCTTCACTTTCACCCAAAGCTCGAGGTGTACGCGTCCGTCGAACAGCGCCTCCATTGCGTGGCGCGCTTCGGTGCCGATGCGCTTGAGCGCCGCGCCTTTTTCGCCGATGACGATTCCCTTGTGGCTTTCCCTGTCGACGTAGATGGTCGCCGATATCCGGCGCAGCCCTCTCTCGATCTTGAATTCATCGACGGTCACGGCGACCGAATACGGCAACTCGTCGCCCAGCAACCGGAAGATGCGCTCGCGCACCAGCTCCGCAGCGAGGAAGCGCTCGGGCCGATCGGTGATCTCGTCGGGTCCGTAGACCGCCGGGCCTTCCGGCAACAAGCGGCGGATCTCGGCGAGCAGCGGCTTGAGTTGCGTGCCTTTCGCCGCGCTTACAGGCACCAGCGCGGCAAAGTCGCGGCGCTTCGCGCTTTCGGCGAGGGTGACGCCCAGCGCGCCCCGGTCGCGCACGCGATCGACCTTGTTGAGCGCGAGGATGACGGGGACTTTCGGCGGCAGCAATGCGAGCACCGGATCGTCGCGCTCGTCCCAGCCGACGGCATCGATCACGAAGACGACCACATCGACCTCGCATGCCACCTGGCCCACGGTCCGGTTCATCTCGCGATTGAGCGCGTTGTGGTGCCGCGTCTGGTAGCCGGGGGTATCGACGAAGACGAACTGGGAGATCTTGTCGGTATGGATCCCCTGGATGCGATGGCGCGTGGTCTGCGCCTTGCGCGAGGTAATCGCCACGTGCGCGCCGACGATGCGGTTGAGCAGCGTCGACTTGCCGACGTTGGGACGCCCCACGATCGCGACCGTGCCGGTGCGAAACGCTCCCGGTCCAGAGCCAGTCGCCGGGGTCACGGCTGCACCTGCGCGAGCAGCGCGATGGCGGCCGCCTGCTCGGCCGCGCGGCGGCTCGCGCCCTTGCCTTGCGCCACGATTCCAAGGTCGTCCACGCGGCACTCCACCGTAAAGGTCTGGTCGTGCGCCTCGCCCTCGGTCTTGAGCACGGCATAGCGCGGCAGTGCCAGGCGTCGCGCCTGCAAATGCTCCTGGAGCGCCGTCTTCGGATCCTTTGCCACCGGCAGCCCTTCGGCGCGTTCGAGCCTGTCGGCGAGGAGCTGGGCGACTGCGCCCTTCACCGCATCGAATCCGCCATCGAGGAAGACCGCGCCGAGCAATGCTTCGAGCGCGTCGGCGAGGATCGACGGGCGGCGGAAGCCACCGCTCTTCAGCTCGCCTTCGCCCAGCCGCAACCGGTCGCCGAGCCCCAGGCCGAGTGCGACCCCCGAGAGCGCGGCCTGGTTCACGAGCGCCGCGCGCAGGCGCGACAGGTCGCCCTCGGGAAGGTCGGGGAAGCGCTCATAGAGGAGTATCGCGACGGCGCAGTTGAGAAGTCCGTCGCCGAGGAATTCGAGCCGCTCGTTGTGCGGCGTGCCGAAGCTGCGATGCGTGAGCGCCTGGCTGGCGAGTGCGGGATTGGCGAAGGAGTATCCGAGCCGGCGCTCGAGATCGGCAAGCCCCTCGGGGGCCTCCCCGCGGGGCGCCTTCTTGCGGGTCACTTGGCCGTGGTCACCACGAAATCGAGGCAGGCGCTGATGTTGTACACGAGTGGGACTTTCGCCGACCAGGACGCCGTCAGCACGGTTTCCCCGGCTTCCTTGGTGATCTCGATGTCCTCCGGGCGAATCGACTTCACGTCCTCGATCGCGTTGCGGCGCTCGTAGGCGCCGCGGATCTCGCGCACCGACCCCTTGGTCTCGCCGGTCTGCTCCATCCCCGCGAACATCTTCTTCACGTTGAAGTACTCGAGGTAGCTCGGCATCACCTTGGCCAACATGATGCCGACGAAGCCCAATACCCCCAGGACGATGATGAGTTGGATCAGCCCGATGCCACGCACTCTTCGCATTGAATGTCTCCCCTGCAATCGCCTATTCGATGCCGCTGCCGATCCTGCGGAAGTCGCCGAAGTTCATCCACACCCAGAAAGCGCGACCTTTCACATGGTCGTCGGGGACGAAACCCCAGTAGCGGCTGTCGCTGCTCTGGTCGCGGTTGTCGCCCATCATGAAGTAGTGCCCCGCGGGCACGGTGCAGCTAAAACCGTCGTCATTGTATTCGCAATTCTCGCGATGGGCGAACTGGCGGACCTGCGCGAGATCCACCGGCGGCTGCCCGGTAACGATCATCATCTGGTGGGCCTTGCCCTCGAGTTTTTCCACGAAGGTCGGCAGGCGCAGGTAGTTGAGCTCCGAGTCGGTATAGAAGCCCGATGTCTGCACCGGCGCGGGCTCGCCATTGATCGACAGGCGCTTGCCGCGATACGCGATCCGATCGCCGGGAAGGCCCACGACTCGCTTGATGTAGTCGACCGACGGATCCGCGGGATAGCGGAAGACGACCACGTCCCCGCGGCGAACCGGGTTGATCTCGACAACCTTGCGATTCACCACCGGCAGCCGGATGCCGTACGTGTACTTGTTCACGAGGATGAAGTCGCCGACGAGGAGCGTCGGCTTCATCGAGCCCGAGGGAATCTTGAACGGTTCGACCCAGAACGAGCGGATCAGGAAGACCACGACGATCACCGGGAAGAAGGCGCGCGCCATGTCGACCACGATCGGCTCGGGCACGTCCGAGGTGCGGCGCGGCCGCGCCCACTTCACGTCCCAGAGCCAGAGAAGTCCCGTGATCACTGCCGCGAGCAGCAGCACAGCGGCGAAATCGGTGAACTTCAGCAGCAACCCCATGATCGCGATGAAGAGCACCGGCCAAGCGACTTCGAGCAGGCCCTTGCGCGCTTCCGAGCGTTCGCCGCCGCGCGTGGTGAGCCAGTCCCAGCCGATCACGGCCGTACTGCTGATGGCAGCCACCATCGCGATCATTTCCCAGTCGAGCCCACCTTGCATGAATGTGGCCTTTATTCGCTTTTTGTCACTTCGACTCCACCTGCAGGATGGCCAGGAAGGCCTCCTGCGGAATCTCTACGCTGCCAACCTGTTTCATGCGCTTCTTGCCCGCCTTCTGCTTCTCGAGGAGCTTGCGCTTGCGCGTGATGTCGCCGCCGTAGCATTTCGCCAGCACGTTCTTGCGCAGGGCCTTCACGCTTTCGCGCGCAATGATATGCGCGCCGATCGCCGCCTGCACCGCGACGTCGAACATCTGGCGCGGTATGAGGCCGCGCATCCGCGTGACCAGGTCCCGCCCGCGATAGTTGGAATTCTCGCGGTGCACGATGAGCGAGAGCGCATCGACGCGGTCGCCGTTGATGAGGATGTCGAGCCGCACCAGGTCGCCCGCGCGGAATTCCTTGAACTCGTAGTCGAGGGACGCATACCCGCGCGAGTTGCTCTTCAGCTTGTCGAAAAAATCCATGACCACTTCGTTGAGCGGCAGGTCGTAGGTGAGGATGACCTGGCGCCCGACGTATTGCATGTTCACCTGCGCGCCGCGCTTCTGCGTGCAGAGCGTGATCACCGGTCCCACGTATTCCTGGGGCATGAGGATCGTCGCGCGGATGATCGGCTCGCGGATCTCCTCGATCTTGGACGGGTCCGGAAGCTTCGACGGATTCTCGATCTCGATCACGGTGCCATCCTTCAAGGCGACCTGGTAGACGACCGTGGGCGCGGTGGTGATGAGCTCCATGTCGTACTCGCGCTCGAGGCGCTCCTGGACGATGTCCATGTGCAGCAGGCCGAGAAACCCGCAGCGGAATCCGAAGCCGAGCGCCTGCGAGGTCTCCGGCTCGTAGCGCAGGCTCGAGTCGTTCAGGTGCAGCTTGGCCAGCGCATCGCGCAACGCTTCGTACTGGTTCGATTCCACCGGATAAAGGCCGGCGAACACCTGCGGCTGGATTTCCTTGAAGCCCGGCAGCGCCGCGGCTGCCGGCCGATCCACGTGGGTGACAGTATCGCCGACCTTCGCGTCCTTGAGGTCCTTGATGCCGGCGACGACGAAGCCCACGCCGCCCGCCGAGAGACTCTCGCGCGCGACCGACTTCGGCGTGAAGACGCCGACCTGCTCGGTGAGATGCAGCGCTCCCGTGGCCATGAGCTTGATGCGGTCCTTCGGCTTCAGGGTCCCGTCGATCACTCGCACCAGCATCACCACGCCCACGTAGTTGTCGAACCAGGAGTCGATGATGAGGGCCTTCAGCGGCGCGTCGGGATCGCCCTTGGGCGGCGGAATGCGTGCAATCACCGCCTCGAGGACGTCGTCGACCCCCTCGCCCGTCTTCGCGCTGCAACGGATCGCGTCTTCCGCATGAATCCCGATCACGTCCTCGATTTCCTGGATGACGCGCTCGGGCTGCGCCGACGGCAGGTCGATCTTGTTGAGCACGGGAACCACTTCCACGCCAAGCTCGGTCGCGGTGTAGCAATTGGCGACGGTCTGCGCCTCGACGCCCTGCGAGGCGTCCACGACGAGGAGCGCCCCTTCGCAAGCGGAGAGCGAGCGCGACACTTCATAGGAAAAGTCGACGTGGCCCGGCGTGTCGATGAGGTTCAAGTCGTACTGGCGCCCGTCGCGCGCCTGGTACTTGAGCGCCGCGGTCTGCGCCTTGATGGTGATGCCGCGCTCGCGCTCGAGATCCATCGAGTCGAGCACCTGGTCGCCCATCTCGCGCGCTGAAAGCCCGCCGGTTCGCTCGATGATGCGGTCGGCGAGCGTGCTCTTGCCGTGGTCGATGTGCGCGATGATCGAGAAGTTGCGGATGTGATCCATTGAAATCAAAAGGCCACCTCAGGTGGCCTCTCGCGATGGGGGCTGTCTTGCGCCGTTGAGCGGCAGTTTACTGTCCGCTCCAACGGCCGCCCCGATGGTGCCCTTTTGCAGTGCGGCATTTTACTTCATGCGCGCGAGCCGCGCATCCACGGCATCGACGTCGAGGAAGTAGTGGCACAGCTCGCGCTCGCCGTCCAGCAGCACCGGAACCTTGTCGCCCCAGCGCTCTTCGAGCTGCGGATGCCGGTCGACGTCGATCACCTCGATCTCGAAGTCATAGCGGCCCTGGAACTGCTTCAGGGCCGCGATGAATTCCTCGCAGAGGTGACAGTACTCGCGGCTCAGCACCGTCAGTTTAGGACGCCCCAACAAGTTGGGGACCCCCGGGCTTCAACCCTCTTCGGTCCGGAAGGTCACGAAGCGGGTGCCGTTCTCGTCGCGCACCAGCAGCGCCACCGGCTTCTTGGCGTCGAGCTTGGCGACCGCCTCGTTGAACGCCTTCACGTTGGAAACGTCGACGTTGTTCACGCGCAGGATCACGTCGCCGGGCGAAATGCCCGCGGCGAGCGCCGCTCCGTCCACCGCTTCCACCGTGACGCCGCTATTCACCTTGAGCGTCTTCTTCTGCTCCGGCGTCACCTCGGTCACCGCGAGGCCCAGCTTTCCGGGCTTCACCTCGGGCTTCTTGCCGTTCTTCGCCGCGACCTTCGGGGCTTCCTCGTCCTTGAATTCAGCCACCGTGATCGCCACGTCGCGCGTCTTGCCGCTGCGCCACACGTTGAGGTTCGCTTTGGTGCCGGGCTTCATTGCGCGGATCGTGCGCGAGAGGTCCGCCGAGCCTTCGATCTGGCGGCCGTCGATCTTGAGGATGACGTCGCCCGCTTCCAGCCCCGCCTTGGACGCCGGCGAGCTTTCCTCGACCGTGCCGATCGCGGCGCCCTGCGGCTTGCCGAGGCCGAGACTGTCGGCGAGGTCCTTGGTGACGTTGGAGATGCTCACGCCGATCCGTCCGCGCGTGACCTTGCCGGTCTTCATGAGCTGGTCGGCCACGTTGAACGCATAGTCGATCGGAATGGCGAACGAGATGCCCATGAAGCCGCCGCTACGCGAGAAGATCTGCGAGTTGATGCCGACCACCTCTCCGCGCATGTTCAGCAGCGGCCCCCCCGAGTTGCCCGGGTTCACGGCGACGTCGGTCTGGATAAAGGGGATCGCGTCGAGGTTGGGATCGCCCGAGAGGTTCTCGCGGCTCTTCGCGCTGACGATGCCGGCAGTCACGGTGTTGGCGAAGCCGAACGGCGAGCCGATCGCGATGACCCATTCGCCCACGCGCAGCTTGGCGATGTCGCCGATCTTCACGACCGGCAGGTTGCTCGCGTCGACCTTGATCACCGCGACGTCGCTGCGAGTGTCGGCGCCGATCACCTTGGCCTTGAGCTCGCGCTTGTCGGTGAGGCGCACGGTGATTTCCTCAGCGTTCTCGACGACGTGCGCGTTGGTGACGATATAGCCGTCCTGGGAAACGATGAATCCGGAACCCAGCCCAAAGGGGCGAAGCGGGCCGCGCGAGCCTCTTTCGCCCTTCTCGCCCTTCTCGCCCTTCTCGCCCTTGTCGCCGCGATCGCCCCGCGGGCTGCGCTGGGTGTCCGGAGGCATGAAGCGGCGGAAGAACTCATAGAACGGATCGTCCTCGGAAAGTCCCGGCACGGCCGCGCGCGGCGTGCGCGTCTGCGTGTTGATGTTGACCACGGCCGGTCCGAATTTCTCGACCAGGTCGGCGAAGTCCGGAAGAGTCTGGACCGCGGAGGCCGGCACATTGGTGGCGGCAGGGACCTGCCCGGAAAAGGCCAGTCCGAAGGCGACGAGCGCGCCAAGCAAGGAGGAGTGCAAGCGGTTCATGAATCGGTTTCCTTTGTCATGGGACTGGACGATGGCCGGAGCCCATGCGACTGAGATTGGGGCGGGCGAAAAATTTTCCAGAGGCGTCAGGGACGCCGAGTGACGCTTCGGCCGACCTGTTGGGCGGTTGCCAGGGGGACTTCGCCGAGGACCGTGACCAGGTGCTCCCCCATCGGCCGCACGAAGAAAGTCGTGGTTCCGTCTTCGGTCGAGGCCTCGATGGTGCGCGCAGGGGCGGCGTTCGCCTCGACGAACACCGACACGCTCGCCAATCCATCGCTCAGAACGATCTGCGAAACGGGCAGCGAGCGCCCGGGCATGGTGCGCTTGATCTCGGTGACCTTCTGGAATCCCGCTGGGGGATTGGTGATCGTCCATCCGGTGTCGACGCTCTTCGCTTCCTCGCGCGGCTGCTTGTCGGTATGCCACTGCTTTACTCGCGCCTCGAAGGTCGAGCGCACGTCGGCGGCCTTCGCGACCTGCGGCCCAAGCCTGACTTCGGTGAAAGTGTACTGCTCGATCACCTGGCGCTCGCCGTTGAAGGTCTTGGCGCGCAGCACGAGCCCGGTGTTGACCTCCGAGCACAGGCGCTGCGGGAAGCGCAGCGCGTCCTTGGGCTCGAGCCGGATCCACTGGCACTCATGCCCGAGTATGCGCTCGGGCTTGCCGAGCTTCACGTCGTAGCTCGCGGCGATCGCCTGCGGCGAGGAGCGCAGGATCGACGGAAAGAAGCGCGCGGTGATACGCCGGTCGAGGCGCACCGTCTTGGCGTCGGGAAAGTAACAGAACATCTCGTCGTTGCGGCGCACGATCTCGTGCGGCGGGCCGTCCAGGGGCTCGATACGCTCGTGCTCGTCGTCGCCCATCTTGACGTGCGTGATCCGGAACGTGGAGGTGCGATCGCCGTTCGTGTGGACAAATGTCCCGGCGTACGTGGTGGCGCGCGCCGAATCCGCGGCACGCTTGAGCCAGGCGTAGGGGTCGCTGCCGAGAGGGTTTGCTTGCGCAGAGCAAGCGATGCCCAGGGCGACCGCTGGAAGCCAGCGCGAGCCGCCCCGGCAAGCAAGAACGCTCATCGAGCTCCGGCCGCCGCCCCGCGGTTGACGACCGGCCGATAGGCTTCCGGAGACGGAATCTGGCGATGGGCGGTGAGATAGTCCTGCACGTCGATCGAGGGTTGCGCGGCCGGCATCCTGGTAGTCGCCGAGACCGGCTGGATCGCTATCGGGGCCGGTGTGCCTTTGGCAACCACCGGCGAGGGCGCGCCCGGCGCTCCACCCTGGAGGCCGATCCAGCTCACGACACCGATGGTCGCGACCGAAGCCGCTGCTGCGAGCGCGAATCGGCCCAGCGCGGTCTCGAGCACGGGCGTCCGCGGCGCAAGCACCGTGGGTTGCGTAGCGATGGCCTCCATCACGCCCGCGCGGCGTTCGAGGGTGCGGGGCGCCTGCCCGCGGATGGCCTCGCCGATCGCGTGGTAAAGGTTCCAGGTGTCCTTGTGGTCCTCGCTCGCGCAGCACGATCGGATCGTCCGATCGGCCTCAGGGCCATCAAGTTCGCCATCCATCAGCGAGGAGATATCCTGTTTCATGACCTGCTCCTGTTCATTCCGGCCTCCAACGAGTGAAGGCCGCGAGTTCTTTATGGGGTCTGCCCACCCCGTTTATGTCGTTGTTACCAGCGCTTGTCCTTGCTTGTCCCGAGCTGCGGCCGGAGCTTCTCGGCTACCGCCTCGCGTGCCCGGAATATCCGCGACCGCACCGTGCCGATCGGGCAATTCATGATCTGCGCGATCTCCTCGTAGGAAAGGCCGTCCAGCTCGCGCAGTGTTATCGCTGTTCTTAACTCTTCCGGCAACGCCGCGATCGCATCGTTCACCGTTTGGGCGATCTGTTTGCTGGCCAGTTCGCTTTCAGGTGTATTAATGTCGCGCAGCCCGGTCGCGTCCTCGAAGCCCTCCGCCTCCTCGCTGTCGAATTCCGTCGAGGTGGGCGCCCGGCGCCCAAGGGCGATCAGGTAGTTCTTCGCGGTGTTGATGCCGATCCGGTAGAGCCAGGTGTAGAAGGCGCTATCGCCGCGGAAGTTGGGCAGCGCCCGGTAGGCCTTGATGAAAGCCTCCTGGGCCACGTCCTCGATTTCCGCGGGGTCGCGGATCACGCGCGAAAGGAGCCTTTCGAGCTTGCGCTGGTACTTGACGACCAGCAGCTCGAACGCCCGCTTGTCCCCGCGCTGGGCACGCACCACCAGCTGCTGGTCGACTTCCCGGTCGCTCATTCGGGCCTGGGGGATTGTTCTCGTTGGGGCGCCGGCGAGGGCGCCCGGGGGGGCTGAGGCCACGAAGGGCTTCCGCGCCTCCTGCGGTATTATAAATGTCAAACTTTTCATTCCCTTGGCTTTTTCCCGCCCGAAACCTTGGCCGAAAGACAGGGCCATCGGCAAATAGTTCCACGGCCTGTGGGGTCTTTCCCCGGATTAGCCATCCTAGATGACCTATGACGTCCTGATAATCGGCAGTGGTCTGGCGGGCATGTCGGCGGCCCTGAGGCTCGCGGGTCAGCATCCTGAACGTCCCGAGGGCCCCCTGCGGGTCGCCTTGGTGACCAAGCACGAGCTCCTGGTGGGGGCTTCCAGTTGGGCCCAGGGGGGGATCGCGGCGGTCCAGGATAGCGGCGATTCGCTCGCCGACCACATCCGCGATACCCACGTGGCCGGCGCGGGTCTCTGCCATGACGATGCCGTGCGCTTCGTCGTCGAGCGCGGCAAGGGCGCGGTCGAATGGCTGGTCGCGCAGGGCGTGCCCTTCACCCGCGACGACGAGAACCAGGCCGAGCTGCACCTCACCCGCGAGGGCGGCCATAGCCACCGGCGCATCGCGCATGCCGCGGACGCGACCGGCAGCGCCGTCCAGAACACCCTCGTCGGGCGGGTCAAGAGCCATCCGCAGATCGACGTGTTCGAATGGCACGTCGCGGTGGATCTCATCACCTCGCGCAAGTTGAAGGGTTCGGCCGCCGATTGCGGCCGCGTGTGGGGCGCGTATGTGCTCGACCGCAACAAGGGCAATGTCACGACCATCGGCGCTCGCTTCACGATCATCGCCACGGGCGGGACCGGCAAGGTCTATCTGTTCACTACCAATCCCGACTCGGCCACCGGCGACGGCATCGCCATGGCGTGGCGCGCCGGCGCGCCGGTCGCCAACATGGAATTCATCCAGTTCCATCCGACCTGCCTCTTCCATCCGCACGCCAAGTCCTTCCTGATCTCGGAGGCCGTTCGCGGCGAAGGCGGCATCCTGAAGCTGCCCAACGGCGAGCGCTTCATGCCGCGCCACGACCCGCGCGCGGAGCTCGCCCCCCGCGATATCGTGGCTCGTGCCATCGACTTCGAGATCAAGAAGCGCGGCATCGACTGCGTGCACCTCGACATCACCCACAAGGGCGCGGACTTCATAAAGACCCACTTCCCGACGATCTACGCGCGCTGCCTCGAGTTCGGCATCGATATCACGCGCGAGGCGATTCCGGTGGTGCCCGCGGCGCATTACATGTGCGGCGGCGTGGTGACCGACCTCAATGGGCGCACGCCCGTGCCCGGCCTGTACGCGGCCGGCGAGGTGAGCTTCACGGGCCTGCACGGGGCGAACCGCCTCGCATCGAATTCGCTGCTCGAATGCCTGGTGTTCTCCGAGGCCGCGGCTGCCGACATCCTCGCCGCGCAGCGGGTCGAAATCCCGCCGCTTCCGGCGTGGGACGAAAGCCGGGTCACCGACGCCGACGAGGAAGTAGTGATCTCCCATAATTGGGACGAGCTTCGGCGCACCATGTGGAATTACGTGGGCATCGTGCGCACCAACAAGCGCCTCGAGCGCGCGAGCCACCGCATCCAGCTGCTGCAGGAGGAAATCGAGGAGTTCTACGCGAATTTCCGCGTGTCCAACGACTTGATCGAGCTGCGCAATCTCGTGCTCACCGCCGAGCTGATCGTGCGCTCCGCCCTCGCGCGCAAGGAAAGCCGCGGCCTGCACTACAGCCGCGACTATCCCGAGACGCTGCCCGAAGCGCGCGACACGGTCCTCACGCCGTGAGCGTCCTGCCCGTCCTCACCACCGACGAGGTACGCGCCATCGAGGCGCGGGCCGCGCGCGGGCCGGGTCCGACATTGATGGAGCGCGCGGGACGATCGGTCGCCGAGGCGGCGCGCGGGCTTTCGCGCGACACGGGTGCGCCGATCCTCGTGGTCGCCGGCCCGGGCAACAACGGCGGCGATGCATGGGTCGCGGCTGCGCTCCTTGTCGAGAGCTTTCACCGCGTCGTGGTCTTCGACGTGGGCGGCGGAAAGCCCAAGGCCGTCGAAGCGCAGGCCGCGCAATCAGCCTACAAATCGCGCGGCGGCGAAATCGCCACAGCCTGGCCCGAGCGCCTCTCGCCTTCGCTCATCGTCGACGGCCTCCTCGGCATCGGCCTCGATCGAAATGTCGACGGTGCCCTGGCGCAGGTCATCCGCGACATCAACGCGCAGAGCGCGCCGGTGCTCGCGATCGACGTGCCCAGCGGCCTCGACAGCGAGACGGGATCGGTGCGCGGGGTTGCGGTGCGCGCCACGACGACGATCACGTTCATCGCGCGCAAGGTCGGCCTCTACACCGCCGAAGGAGCCGAGCATTGCGGGACGATCCGACTCGACACGCTCGGCGTGGCCGACGAGGACTTTCGCGAGGCGAAGGGTGCGCTGCTCGCGCCCGATTCGGTCAAGGCGTGGGTCGCGCCACGCGCGCGCAATTCCCACAAGGGGCAGTTCGGCACCCTCGGTGTGATCGGCGGCAACCGCGGCATGGTCGGTGCGGCGCTGCTCGCCGCGCGCGCCGGCTTGCTGATGGGAGCGGGCAAGGTCTACGTGGGCCTGCTCGCGACGGACGCGCCCACCATCGACATCGTGCAACCCGAGCTCATGCTGCGTCCGGTCGACGACGTGATGTCCGCCGATGTGCTCGTCGTCGGTCCGGGGGCCGGGCGCTCTCCATCGGCAACCTCTGTCTCGATGTTCGAGCGCTCGGTGCTCCCGGCCGCGATCGCGTCGCCCAAACCGCTCGTGCTCGATGCCGACGCCCTCAGCGCGATCGCCTTCAGCGAAGCGCTCGCCGATGCGGTCGCCAACCGCCGCACCGGCCCGACGATCCTCACGCCGCATCCCGCGGAGGCGGCGCGGCTGCTCGGCGTCGAGACCGCCGACGTGCAACGCGACCGGCTTGCCGCCGCGCAGCGGATCGCGCACAAGCTCGGCGTGCACGTGGTTCTCAAGGGCGCGGGAAGCATCTGCGCGATGCCCGATGGGCACTGGTCGGTGAACGGCACCGGCAATCCCGGTCTTGCGAGCGGCGGCACCGGCGATGTCCTCGCGGGCATGATCGGCGCCCTCATGGCGCAGGGCCTGCGCGGCGATCGCGCATTGCAATACGCCGTGTGCCTGCACGGAGCCGCCGCCGATGCCTGCGTCGCACGCGGCGACGGCCCGGCGGGCCTCACCGCCTCCGAAGTGCTGCACGAGGCGCGCCGCCTGATGAACGTGTGGACTTCGAGTTAGCTCACTGCCTACTTCAGGCTGACGGATTCTCCGGCGAACATCACGGTCTTGCCGTCGACGCTCACCTGCCAGCCGCCGGCGATGCGCGCGGCGGCCGCTCCCGAGGGGCGCGAGCAATCGGCGCCGGTGCGTAGCAGCGCCACGAACTCCGCCCGCGGCGACTTGCGGGTCGAGGCGAACGTGCCGTGCCACTGGTTCACCATGTGCCCGTCCTCGGGCGGCGCGGTGAAGCGGTCCGTCTGCGTGAAATCGACCCCGGGGCTCGCGATCATCTCCACGCAGAGCGACGCGTCGCCGTTCACGATCGAGACCCGGTTCTCGGAATGGCGCGTCATGCGATTCAACGCGTGGATATTCCACTCCCACGTGCGCGCCGTGTCAGAAGCCAGCAGGTCGTAGACGATAACGCTGCCGGGGCGAAGGTAGGCGAGCGAGCGCTGCGCATGCGCCAGCGCGCCGCCATACGCTTTCTCAGCGCGTCCCACGGCGTAGTCGAACACCGGCGTGTGCTCGAAGCGCGTGATCTCGCCGGAGAAGCGCCGCTCGTTGAAGCCCTGCCCGTGGCCCCCGTCGAACGTCACCGCGTTGGTCGAGCGGGTGTGCTTGTACCAGTGCATCCAGTGCGCGGTGCGGTAGCCGTCGTAATAGCCCGACGCGATCGCGAGCCGCTTGCCCTTGTCGTTCACCACGAAGCTGTTCTGGTCCGCGTGGCTGTGGTTGTGCGAGCCGTAGGGGCTGCTCTTGAAGTAGATGGACGTGCGCTGCGGATCGGCGAGGTTGCTGTGCATCGCGATCCAGCCGATCGAGGGAAAGAACGCGGCGCTTTCGACATTGGCCGGAAACGCATCGAGGCCGGGCTCGGGCCGTGGTGCGAGCAGCAGCTCCAGGCGCGCGCCGTCTTCGCCCTTCATCTCGCGCGCGTACCAACGCGCGAGCGGGCTCGGCGCGAAGCTCGCGTAGGATTTCGCGACGCGCGCCCAAAGCTCTTTCTGCTCGAGCTCCTGCCCGTCGCCGAAGTCTCCGGCAGGCGTCCCGGGTGGAATGAAATACGCCATCGCGCGCGCGAAGTTGCGCACCCACTCCTTCTTCGCGAGGTCGACGCCCACGGCGCTGCGAAAGACGTACCAGGCCGGCAGGTTGCTCGCCGTGTCCCAGTACATCTGCGCCGTCCCGTTGCCGAATCCTCCGTCCTGGCCTCCCCACGGGCTCGTCCACACGATCGCCATCGCGATCGTGCCCTTGAGCCACTGGTCGGCCTCGGGAATGTCGCCCGCCATGAGCGCCGCGATCGCCGCCGTCATGGTGAGTGTCACGTTGCCGTGCGAATCGAAGGGATAGCGCGAGAGGCGCGGCACGATGTCGTTGTACATCGGCTGCACATGCGCCCTGATCGCCGCGACGATCGCCGCCTTCTGGAACGTGTTGAGTTGATCGTGCATCCAGTCGTAGCCGAGCGCGAGCGTCCATGCGACGGTGCGGCTCGCCATGTCGTTGGCTGCGTAGCCGACCGCTCCGCGTGAGTTCCACGAAGCGAGATTCATGAGCCGGCGCGCGCCGTCCGCACCGTATGCAGGCTGGCGGGTCACCGCCCAGGCGAACGCGGAGGCGGATGCGCGCTTGCTTTCCGCGACGACCGCGTCGTAGTTCACGTCCTTCGATCGCGACGACGGCTCCGCCGGCAACGGCTGGCGCAGCGTCTGCTCGACCAGCGCCACGAGGTCGCGCACGCCCGCGGCACGCTCGGCCTTGGCCGCCGCGATCGGGCTCGTCGAATCGGCGGCCCAGCTGCGCGGCCGCGGCGTCCTCCTGGCGCGCTCGACCGCGGCTTCGCCGCTCGGCACGACGAATTCCGTCGCCGCCGAATGAATGGTGAACGTGCGCGGCTCGCTCTCCGCTTCCTGGTTCCCCATCGCCCTCACGGTCCACGAGTAGCTCCCTGGCGGCAGCGCACGCGGCCAGGTGGCGAAGTTGCGCGGCGTTGCGAGTTTCTCTACGTGCCCGTCAGGAAACCTGAGTGTCAGCGTGTAGGCGCCGTCTTTCTCCTGCGCGGGCCAGGTGATCTCCGGCGGCGTCTGGTAGAGCGTCGAGCAATCGACGGGCCGCACGGGAGCGAGCAGCTCATCGGCGCCCGCGAGGAAGTCGGTTTGCGCCCCGCATGCGGCGTGCGCGGCAAGCGAGGCCGCGAGCGGGAGAGTCAGGAGAGCGAGAGTGAATCGGGGAGGCATCACCCCGATTAGTTAGGCGAACGCGCGGTAAGTTGCGATGCCGACCGCGGTGAGCGCGAGCGAGCCGATGAGGTGCGCCCCCGCGTGCGCGAGCGCCCAGCCGTAGCTGCCGCGCATGAGCAGCGCGATCGATTCGGCCGAGAAAGTCGAGAACGTCGTGAGGCCGCCGAGGAATCCGGTGACGATGAATAGCCGCCATGCGGGCGGAATCTCGGTGCGATCGGCGAAGGCCGCGACCGCGACACCGACGAGGAATCCGCCGATCAGGTTGGCCGAGAGCGTGCCCAATGGCACGTCGCCCGTGCGCGGATTGAGCCAGCTTCCGAGTCCCCAGCGCACCCATGCGCCCAGCGTCGCGCCGATTCCGACCGCGATGAAGGATCCGAGAAGCGGGCTCGTCATGGCGCTGCGGATTATAATCGTTGCATCCTCCGGCCTCGCCTCTCATCCCCTTCGCCGCCATGACCGAACGCGAATCGATGCCCTTTGACGTCGTCGTTGTCGGTGCCGGTCCCGCCGGGCTCGCGACCGCGATCCGCTTCAAGCAGCTCGGCGCCGAGCAGGGCAAGGACTTCTCGGTCTGCATCGTCGAGAAGGGCTCCGAGGTCGGCGCGCACATCCTCTCGGGCGCGGTGATCGATCCGCGCGCGCTCGCCGAGCTTTTCCCCGACTGGACGGCGCAGGGCGCCCCGCTCCATCAGCCAGTCAGCGAGGACCGCTTTCTCTTCCTCACCGAAAAAGGGTCGTGGAAAGTGCCCGACTGGATGTTGCCCGCGTGCTTCAAGAACCAGGGCAATTTCGCCGCGAGCCTGGGCAACCTGTGCCGCTGGCTCGCGACGCAAGCCGAAGCGCTCGGCGTGGAAATCTATCCGGGGTTCGCCGCCGCCGAGATCCTTTACGGAGAAGACGGGCGCGTGCGCGGTGTCGCGACCGGCGACATGGGCATCGGCCGCGATGGCAAAAGGACCGCGCGCTATCAACCGGGGCTCGAGCTGCATGCGAAGTACACGGTGTTCGCCGAGGGATGCCGCGGCCATCTCGGCCGCATGCTCGAGGAACGCTTCAAGCTGCGCGAAGGCCGCGGGCCGCAAGTCCATGGCATCGGCTTGAAGGAGCTCTGGGATGTCGAGCCGGGCAAGCATGTGCCCGGCCTCGTGCTTCACTCCGCCGGGTGGCCGCTCGATGCCGCTACGTACGGCGGCTCGTTCATGTATCACCTCGAGAACCGCCAGGTCGCGGTGGGTTACGTGGTCGGGCTCGGGTACAGCAATCCCTATCTCAATCCTTTCGAGGAATTCCAGCGCTACAAGACGCATCCGGCGATCCGCGGATTCTTCGAGGGCGGCCGGCGCATCGCCTACGGCGCGCGCGCCATCGCGGCGGGCGGGCTGCAATCGCTGCCGAAGCTCACGTTTCCCGGGGGACTCCTCGTGGGCGACGATGCGGGCTTCCTCAACGCATCGCGCATCAAGGGAACCCATGCGGCCATGAAGTCGGGAATGCTCGCGGCCGAATCGATCTTCGCGGCGCTCGCCGTCGGGCGCGAAGGCGACGAGGTCGCCGCCTACCCCGAGGCGTTCCGCGCGAGCTGGCTCCACGAAGAGCTGCACCGCGCGCGTAATTTCAAGCCGTTGATGTCGAAGGGCCTCTACTCCGGGTCGCTCATGGTCGGCATCGACCAGGTGCTTTTCGGCGGTAAAGCGCCGTGGACGCTCGCGCACGCCCATGCCGATCATCAGACCCTCAGGCCCAAGAGCGAATCGACGCCGATCGCCTATCCAAAAGCCGACGGCGTGCTCACGTTCGACCGGATGTCGTCGGTCTTCGTCTCCAACACCAACCACGAAGAAGACCAGCCGGTGCACCTCACGCTCAAGGATCCCGCGATTCCGATCACGGTGAATCTCGCCCTGTACGACGCGCCCGAGACGCGCTATTGCCCGGCGGGCGTCTACGAGATCGTCACCGAGAACGACAAGCCGCGGTTGCAGATCAACGCGCCCAACTGCGTGCACTGCAAGACCTGCGACATCAAGGACCCGCTGCAGAACATCCGCTGGGTGGTTCCCGAGGGCGGCGGCGGCCCCAATTACCCGAACATGTGACGCGTGGGTGTACGATGAACCAGAGCCGTCGAAAGGAGCATGACATGAAGACCGTGTCCGATCTCTTGAGAGCCAAGCCGCAACGCCTGGTGTCCGTACGCCCGGACGCGAGCGTGCTCGATGCCATCAAGGTGCTCGCGCAGGAAGACATCGGTGCGGCCACGGTGATGGAAGGCGATCGGCTGGCGGGGATCTTCTCGGAGCGCGACTACACCCGCAAGGTGATCCTGCAAGGGCGCTCGTCGAGCACCACGCGCGTGGACGAGATCATGACGCGCAACGTGATTGTCGTGACGCCGCGCACGCGCACGCGCGAGTGCATGCAGCTCATGACCGAGAAGGCGATCCGCCACCTGCCGGTGGTCGACGACGCGCGCGTGATCGGCATGGTGTCGATCCGCGACATCGTGAGCGACATCATCGCCGACCAGGATTTCACCATCGAGCAGCTCGAGCACTACATCAGCGGCCAGTAGACAAATGTCGGACAAGGGCATCCATGTCCACGGCCCGCATGATCACGCCGTGGAGCATGCCGCGAAGATGGGCGGCCTCGGGCAGCAGGTCGCCATTTTCACCGCCGTGCTCGCCACCGTGGGCGCCATCGTGAGCTTTTTCGGCGGCGACACGCAGAACAACGCGATCATCTTCAAGAACGACGCGGTGCTCGAACGCGCCGAGGCCTCGGACCAGTGGAACTTCTACCAGGCGAAGAGCATGAAGCAGAATCTCGCCGAGATGGCGGCCGCTCTCGCGACCGATCCCAAGACGGTGGAGTTCTACAAAGGGGAAGCGAAGCGCTATTCAGCCGAGAAGAAGGAAGTCGAGAAGGACGCGCGCAAGCACGAGGCGGCATACAAGAGCTGGAACGAGAAGAGCGAGAAGGCGCTTCATCCCCACCACTTCCTGGCGATCTCGATGACCTTGCTGCAGATCGCCATCGCCCTCGCTTCGATCACCATCCTCACCGAGAAACGCTGGTTGCTCGTCGGCGCGGGGTTGAGCGCGCTCGTCGGCGCTGCCCTGGGCATCATCGCCTGGGTCTGAAGTCCCGCCGCCTCGACCCATGCTCGAGGTAATCGGGGTCACCAAGAGCTTCAACCCCGGAAGACCGCTGCTCGACGCGATCGACCTCACGGTCGCACGCGGCGAATGGGTCGCGATCGCGGGTGAGTCGGGATCGGGCAAGTCGACGCTGCTCAACATCATCGCGGGGCTCGACCGCCCGGACCGCGGCGAGGTCGCCCTCGACTCGCGTCCCCTCGCCTACGGCGACGACGACGCGCTCGCGCTCTGGCGCCGCCGCCATGTCGGCTTCGTCTTCCAGGCGTTCCACCTGCTGCCCTATCTCAGCGTCGCCGAGAACATCGCGCTCCCGCTCGCGCTGCTCGAGGTTCCCGTGGCCGAGCGCAAGGCGCGAGCGCAGGCATCGCTTGCCGCGGTCCAGCTCGCGGGATTCGACGAGCGCCACCCGGGAACGCTATCGGGCGGCGAGATGCAGCGCGTCGCGATCGCGCGGGCGCTCGTGCACGAGCCGGTGCTGGTGCTCGCAGACGAGCCGACCGGCAACCTCGACGAGGCCAACGCCGCGGGCGTCCTCGATTGCCTTCGCCAAGCCGTTCGCCGCGCGAACGCCTGCGGTCTCATGGTCACGCATTCACGCCATGCCGCAGCCGCGGCCGACCGCGTGCTGCAGCTCTCGGGCGGGCGCCTGCGGCCCCAGACGCAACCCACGTGAACCTGCCGCTCGCGGTAACGCTCGCCCGCGGCGGTTTCGGCGCGAACCGGTTGCGGCTCGTCCTCACGGTCGCGTGCATCGCGCTCGGTGTCGCGCTCGCCGCCGCGGTGCACACGATTCACACCTCCGCCCTCGCCGAGATCGAGCGCGCCGCGCACGCGCTCGCGGGGCGCGCCGACCTGGAGATTCGCGGGCCGCGCAGCGGCTTCGATGATGCATGGTTCGCGACTGTGGCTGGGCGCCCCGAAGTCCTCGTCGCGAGCCCGGTCGTCGATGTCGAGGCGGCGATCCGGGGGAGCGACGAGACCATTCGCGTGCTGGGCATTGATCCATTCCGTGCGATTCGCCTGCAGCCTGCCTTCGTCGCGAGCCGCGGAATCGCGAGCGCCGCCGATGCGGCAAGCCTTCTCGATTCGCGCAGCGCCTGGCTCACGCCCGCCGCCGCTGCGCGCCTGGGCCTCGGCAAGGGCGCGACGCTCGCGACGCTCGCCGCGAGCACCGAGGTCGAATGGACCGTTGCCGGCATTCTCGAAGGCCTGGTCGACGGCGGCGATCTCGCCGTGGTCGACATCGCGGCCGCGCAGGCGCGCCTCGGGCGCGTTGGCCGCATTTCCCGCATCGATCTGCGGCTGCGCGCTCACGTCGATGCCGCGACCTTCGCGCAATCGCTTCGCGCGTTGCTTCCACCAGGAGTCGTCGTGACGCCGCCCGCCTCGGTCGCCGGACGGGTCGCCGCCATCACGCGCGCCTATCGCGTGAACCTCGACGCGCTCTCGCTCGTCGCCCTCGCAACCGGCGCCTTCCTGGTGTTCTCGACGCTCGCGCTCCAGGCCGCGCGCCGCCGGCAGGAGTTCGCCCTGTTGCGCGCGCTTGGCGTGACGCGCCGCGGCGTTTCGATGCTTCTCGCCTTCGAGGGCGCGGTGATCGGCCTCGCCGGCTCGGGCGTCGGGATCGTGGCCGGCGTTGCGCTGAGCCACATGATGCTGCGCGGCGTCGGAGCCGACCTGGGCGCCGGTTTCTTCGGTGGCCGCACCAGCGTCTTCGCGCTCGATCCGCTCGCGCTCGCGCTGATCGCGCTGCTCGGTGTCGGCACGGCGATGAGCGGCGCGCTCTGGGTCGCCCGCGGCGTGGCGCGAATCGAGGTGGCGGAAGCGTTGCGCGACCGCGCGATCGACCTGCCTTCCGGCGGCCGTTACGCGGCATGGCTCGCCGCAGCCCTGGCGTTCGCGGGAATCCCACTCCTCTTCGTGCCGCCGATCGCCGGGCTTCCTCTCGGCGGCTACGCGGCCATCGGCGCGTGGCTTGCCGCGACCGTGATCGCCGTGGGGCCCCTGTGCCGCGCGCTGCTCTCGCTCTGGCCCGAACCCGAGCGACCCGTCGCGGGCATCGCTCGCGCGCAGGTTCGCCACCTTCCCGGCCATCTCGCGGCGAGCGTGGCGGGCATCGTGATGAGCGCTTCACTGTGCGTCGCGATGGCGATCATGGTGTTCTCGTTCCGCGTCTCGCTCGAGGAGTGGCTCGGCGGTGTGGTCGGCGCCGATGTCTACGTGCGCTCGGGCGCGGGCGGCGACACCGGCTTCTTCACCACCGATGAGGAAGCGCGCATCGCCGCCCTCCCCCAGGTTCGAGCGCTCGAGCCGTTGCGCTACGACCGGCTCGCGATCGATCCCGAGGGTCCGCCGCTCTCGCTCGTCGCACGCCCTCTCTCCGACAAGATCCTGCGCGGCTTTCGCGCGACGCCGCCCGCTCCCTCACCCGGGGAGGATGTCGTGAAGGTGTGGATTTCGGAGGCCGCGCGCGACCTGCACGGCTGGCATCCGGGCGATCGGGTGACGTTGCCGATCGCAGGAAAGGCGGTCCCCGTCCACGTGGCCGGTGTGATTCGCGACTACGCGCGCACCTGGGGCGCGGTTCTCATCGACATCGGCGACTACCGCCGGCTCACCGGCGACACGCGCGTGAACGACTTCGCGATTCACCTGGCGCCACGTGTCGACGTGCGGCAAGGGCAGGAGGCCGTGCGCAAGGCGCTGCCCGAGGCGCTCGGGCTGAGCTTCGAGGACGCGTCCGAGATCCGGCGCCGCTCGCTCGAGATTTTCGACCGCAGCTTCGCCGTGACCTACGCGCTCGAAGCGATATCGATCCTCATCGGCCTTGCCGGAGTGACGAGCAGCTTCGCCGCGCTCGCCTGGTCGCGGCGGCGTGAATTCGGCGTGCTCCGCTTCCTCGGGTTCCGGCGCGGCGAGATCCTGCGGATGCTCGCGCTCGAAGGCGCGACCACGGGAGCGCTCGGCGCGGCCATCGGGCTTGCGGCGGGAATCGCGATCAGCGTCGTGCTGGTCCAAATAGTCAACCGCCAATCCTTCCACTGGACGCTCGAGATCCATTGGCCCGTCGCGACGCTCGCGACGCTCGTCGCGGCGATCGTCGCCCTGTGCGCGATCGGCGCGCGCTTGAGCGCGGCCATCGCCGTTCGCCACGAAGCGGTGCTCGCGGTGAAGGACGATGCCTGACCCGTCATCCTCGACGCGCCCGGGGACAGGTCACAGCTCGATGGCGGATGTGCCCTGTCCCCCAAGCAGCGATCGGGGACGTCTCGCCGCCCTCGCGTTCTCCCTCTTCGCGGGAATCGCGGCGGCCCAAGCGTTCGACGCGGTCACGCCCGGACGCGCCATTCGCTTTCCAGGGGACGCAGGAGCGCATCCCGGACATCGCATCGAATGGTGGTACGTGACCGGACAACTGGAGTCGCGCGAAGGGCCGCTCGGTTTCCAGGTCACCTTCTTCCGCGTGCGCCGGCCCGAAGGGGAGAACAATCCGAGCCGCTTCAGTCCGCGAGAGGTCCTGTTCGCGCACGCCGCCGTCGCCGATCCGCGCAAGGGACGCCTCGTCCACGACCAGCGGATCGCGCGCGCCCTTCCCCCGCTCGTCGAAGCGCGCGCGGGCGACACCGATGTGCGCATCGACGACTGGTCGCTCACGCGCGAATCCGGCACGTATCGCGCGCGCGTTCCCGCCGACGGCTTCGCGCTCGAGCTCTCGTTTTCGCCGACGCAACCCGTACTGCTCCAGGGCGAGCGCGGCTTCAGCCGCAAGGCGCCATCGAAGGGCCCTGGAGGCGGCGAGGCGGCGAGCTACTACTACAGCGAGCCGCAGTTGCGCGTCACCGGACAGGTCGTCCTCGATGGACGGCGCGTCGACGCGACCGGCGTCGCCTGGCTCGACCACGAGTGGTCGAGCGAGCTTCTGGCCGCGGGCGCCGTCGGGTGGGATTGGATTGGCGCGAACCTCGATGACGGGAGCGCCTTCATGGCGTTTCGCATGCGCGGAGCGAACGGGGAGCCAATCTGGGCGGGCGCCACGATTCGCGCTCCCGGGCGCGAGGCGCGGCCGCTACCGGCCGGCGCGGTGGGCTTCGTGCCGCGCCGCTCGTGGACATCGCCGCGCACCGGGACGATCTATCCTGTCGCGATGGAGATCTTTCTCGAGGGCAAGGCCTGGCGAGTCGAGCCCTTGATGGACGACCAGGAGCTCGATGCGCGCGCGAGCACCGGCACGCTCTATTGGGAGGGCGCGGTCCGCGTCTCGGGACCGGCGGGCGAGACGGGCCGCGGCTACCTCGAGCTCACGGGCTACGCCGAGCGCCTGCCCTTCTGATGTCCACCATCGCCGATCCCGTCGAAGCGGCCCCCCTCGGGCTCGTCGAAGGGCGGTCCGTGGAGGGCGTTCGCGTCGAGGCGGGCTACATCCCCGCGATCGAAGGCCTGCGCGGGCTCGCGGTCGCCTGGGTGATGCTTTTCCACTATGTGGTGGTGCGCGACGGGCGCTTCGACGATCCCGCGATCGCCGCGATCTCGAGCGTCCATCCGCTCAACGTGATCGCGCGCAACGGCTACCTCGGCGTCGACCTCTTCTTCCTCATCTCCGGCTTCCTGCTCACGCTGCCGTGGTTCATGCGCGCGGCACAGGGCCGCGCCGCGCCTTCGGTTCGCGATTTCTACGCACGCCGCTTCTGGCGCATCGCGCCCGCGTATTACGTGCAGCTCGTGGTCCTCTTCGCGATCGTGCTCCCCCTGTTGAAGGGCCTCACCTACTGGCGCGCGGATCTCTACGTCATCGCCGCCAATGCGCTCGCGCATCTGGGCTTCATCCACAACACGACGCCGCTCACCAGCGGATCGCTCGGCATCAACGGCGCGCTCTGGACGCTCGCGGTGGAGGCGCAGTACTACGCGCTCGTTCCGCTGGCCGCGGTTCTCTTCCTGCGCGCGCCGCTCACCGGCCTCGTGGCGGCATTCGGCGTGGCGATCGCGTGGCAGCTCGGCACGCGGTACGGATTCGACAGCCTGGTCGCGCTGCAGCGCTCTCTCGGCACTCCCTGGGGCTGGAGCGAGGCAACCGTGCGCCAGCTCCTCCTCACGCAGCTGCCGAGCTACTTCGCGCACTTCGCCCTCGGCATCCTCGCCGGGCGCGCCTGGCTTTCGTGGCGGCAACGGCCGCTTGCACGCCGCTGGCGTTGGGCCTTGCGCGTCGGCAGCGCATTCGCGCTGCTCGGTCTCTACAGCGTGTACGGGCACGTGGGCCCGGTGCTCGGCGACGCGACCTGGATCATCGTGCCGCTCGCCTTCGGGCTGGCGTTCTTCGCGCTCGCCGCGAACGATCGCGCCGGCACCCATCCGATCCTCGGCGGCGGGCCGCTCGCATTCCTCGGGCGCGTGAGCTACTCGGCGTACCTGTATCACCTGCCGGTGCTCGCGCTCTGGAACGCATTCGTGCCGGCTTCGGGATGGGTCTCGTTGCCGCTCTACCTCGCGACGGTCGGCGCGATCGCGTGGGTTTCGTGGCGCTACGTCGAGCTTCCCTTCCTGCGGCGCTATCGGGAGCGATACCCGACTGCCAACGCGGCCGCGATCGCGAGGGTCTGAAGGATGGCCACGCCCCAAAGGACGTCCGAATACCGCGCCGCGTCCATGAGCGGGCCGAAGGCAAGCGGGGCGAGCGCGAGACCAGTGTCGATTCCCGAATAGACGAATCCGTAGACGCGTCCATAGGCGGCCTGGCCGAAGGTGCTGGTCGCCGCGCGCCGCACGAGGATGTCGCGCGACGGTCCGCTGAATCCCGACCCGAAGCCCATGAGTCCCATCAGCGCGACGATGCTCCACGCCGGGACCATGGACGAGGCCAGCGCGATCGCACACAGCGCGGCGAACGCCAACGCCATGGCCACCAACCGCTCCTGGTGATCGCCGCGCGACGCGAAGAACCCTCCCGCGGCGATCCCCGCTGCATTGCCGAGGAGATACGCGGTCAGTCCGGAAGCGGCGAAGGTCAGCGTCACGCCGTATGCGCGCTCCAGGATCGGCGGTGCGAAATTCTGCAGCGCGCCGAAGGCCATCACGGCGAGCAGGAAGAAGAGGAAACAGAGCCACACGACGCCCACGCCGAGGAAGGCGAATGTGCCGCCGCGATGCTTGCGAGCGTCGGCGGTCTGCACGTCTTCCACCATCTGCCGGCGATTGAGGAAGAGGAACGACAGCGCGAGGAAGCCGACGATCGAAGCGCCCGTCGCCGCGGCGCGCCAGCCGAGCGTCTCCGCGATCGCCGCGACGAAGACCGGCGCCGCCGCCCAACCGAGGCTGCCGGAAAGACCGTGCACCGAGAATGCGTGCCCCAGCCGCGAGGTCGACACGCTGCGGTTGAGCAGCGTGAAATCCGCCGGATGGAAGACGCTGTTGCCCAGACCGGCGAGGGCCGCGGCGCCGAGCAGCATCGCGAAGTTCTGCGAAAGGGCTATTGCAAGCGCGGCGGTCGCGAGGAGCGCCACGCCGCCATAGAGGACGCGCAGCGCGCCGAAGCGATCGACGACGAAGCCCGCGAGTGCCTGTCCGATGCCGGACACGATGAAGAATACGGTCATCGTCGAGCCCACCTGGGTGAAGGTGAGGCCGAAATCGCGCATGAGCCACGGGAAAAGCGTCGGCAGCACGAAGTGGAAGAAGTGCGACGTGCCGTGGCAGAAGCCGACGAGCGAGATGACGGTCGCGTCGTGCTTGAAGCTTGGCGGACATGAGAACCCCATTCTATTAGACTAGGGTCACCGCCACTCCCCGGAGACCTCAATGCTGCCGCGCATCCTGCGTGCGTCCGCCATCGCGCTCATCGCCATGGGCGGCGCCACTGCCTTTGCCCAGACGGAGATCAAGCTCGGCCACGTGGGCGAGCCCGGCTCCATCTTCCAGAAATCGTCCGACGAATACGCGCGCCGCGCCAACGCGAAGCTCGGCAACAAGGCGAAGGTCGTGGTCTACGGCTCGAGCCAGCTCGGCGGCGACAAGGAGCTGCTGCAGAAGGTCAAGCTCGGCACGGTGGACATGGCCGTGCCCTCCACGGTGATGTCGTCTGAAGCGGACATGTTCGGCGTCTTCGAGATGCCGTACCTCGTGAAGGACCGCGCCCACATGGCGAAGATCGAGAAGGAGGTCTTCTGGCCGAAGATCGCCCCCGAAGCCGAGAAGAAGGGCCTCAAGATCCTCGCGGTATGGGAGAACGGCTATCGGCACGTGACCAACTCGAAACGCCCGATCAACACGCCGCCCGACTTGCAGGGCATCAAGCTGCGCGTGCCCGAGGGCAAGTGGCGCGTGAAGATGTTCCAGGCCTACGGCGCCAATCCCTCGCCGATGAAGTTTTCCGAAGTGTTCACGGCGCTGCAGACCGGCGTGATGGATGGACAGGAAAATCCGTTCACGCAAATCTACAGCGCGAAATTCCAGGAAGTGCAGAAATACCTGTCGCTCACCGGGCACGTCTACACGCCGGCCTACCTGGTCGTGGGCACCAAGAAGTGGGAAACGCTTCCCGCGGATGTGCGCAAGATCCTCGAGGACACGGCAAAGGAAACGCAGGCCTTCGTGTATTCGACCGCCGAAAAGGATGATGGGGAGCTTCTCGGCAAGCTCAAGTCCGCCGGCATGCAGGTGAACACGCCCAACAAGGACGCGTTCATCGCCGCCTCGAAATCGGTATACGACGAGTTCGCGAAGGAAGTCGCGGGCTCGAAGGAAGTGATCGACCGCGCGATCGCGCTCGGGAAGTAGAGCGATGCGGCTCGACGACGTGCGGGCGGGCTACGAGCGCGCCCTCGAATGGCTTGTCGTCTTCCTCATGGCCGTGCTTGCCATCGAGGTGACCCTGGGCGTCGTCTACCGCACGTTCGGCCTCTCGCTCGTCTGGTACGACGAAGTGGCCTCGATCCTCCTCGCCTGGCTCACCTTCTACGGCTCGGCCCTCGCGTCGGTCAAGCGCGCGCACATCGGCTGCCCCGAAGTCATGTCCTTCCTGCCGCCGAAACCCAAGCTCGTCTTTCGCATCGTCGCGGAAGCCTTCACCATCGGCTTCTTCCTGCTGATGGGATGGGTCGGCTACCAGGTCCTCGGCGTGCTCGCGACCGATAACCTCGTGAGCCTGCCGTGGATCAAGGTGAGCTGGGTGCAGTCAGTGGTGCCGATCAGCGCCGTGCTCATCGTCGTGGCGGAGCTGATCACCTTGCCCAAGGTGCTCACGAACGCGCTCCATCCTCCCGCGGTCACCGGCGGAGCATCGCACTGATGGAGATGCTCCTGCTCTTCGTCTGCGTGCTGGCGCTCGTCATCATCGACGTGCCGATCGCGGTATCGCTGGGCATCGTCGCCGTGATCGCCATGGTGACGACCCAGGGAGCCGGCTCCCTTCCCAACCTCGCGATCGTCCTCTACAACGGCGCGACGAATTTTCCCCTGATCGCGATCCCGCTCTTCATTCTCGCGGGGGCGATCATGAACGCGTCGGGTATCTCGCGGCGACTGATCGCCTTTGCATCCGCCATCCTCGGTTTCATGCGCGGCGGGCTCGCGATGGTCTCGATCGGCTCGTCGATGTTCTTCGCGGAGATCTCGGGCTCTGCCGTCGCCGACGTCTCCGCGCTGGGGTCGATCCTCATCCCGGCGATGAAGTCGAAGGGATATCCGGCACCGCTCGCCGCCGCCGTGATGTCCTCGGCAGCGACGCTCGCCGTGATCATTCCGCCGTCGATCCCGATGATCATCTACGCGGTCATGGCGGAGACGTCGGTCGTTCAGCTCTTCGTTGCCGGCATCGTGCCGGGCGTGCTGGGCGGACTCGGGTTGATGGGTGTCGCCTACTGGCTCGCCCGGCGCTACAACCTGCCGATCGAGGAGAAGTTCTCGTGGGCGCGGGTGCGCAGCACGTTCCGCGAAGCCATCTGGGCCTTCACGCTGCCGATGATCATCCTCGGCGCGATCTTCGGCGGCTGGGTCACTGCGACCGAAGGCGCGGCGCTCGCGGTCATCGCGGCGCTCTTCATCGGCCTCGTCGTCTATCGCGAGCTCGACATTCGGCATTTGAAGATCGCGATGATCGAGGGCGGCGTGCAGACCGCCGTGGTGATGCTGCTGGTGGCGAGCTCCGCGTTGCTGGGTTCCTACCTCACCGAGATCCAGGCGCCGCAAAAGCTCGCGCAGGCGATCACCGAGCTCACCACCAACAAGTGGGTCGTGCTCGGGCTACTGAACCTGCTCTTTCTCCTGCTGGGTTGCTTTCTTCATTCAGCCGCGGCGATCATCCTCGTCGTCCCGGTGGTGATGCCCCTGGTGCGGTCCGTCGGCATCGACCCGGTCCATTTCGGCCTGATCGTCACCGTGAACCTCGGCATCGGCCAGCAGACGCCGCCGGTGGCTTCGGTCCTCATGGTCGCCTGCTCCATCGCGAAGGCCACGGTGTGGGAAGTGACGCGCGTGAATATCTATTTCATCGCCGTCCTCGTGGCAGTGCTCCTTCTCATCACCTATGTGCCCGTGACCGGCATGGGCCTGGTGAATTACTTCTACCGCTAGGCGCGACATGGAAGACACAGTTCTGGTGCGGGATGGCGGCGACATCGTCACCGTCGTCCTCAATCGACCCGAAAAACTCAACGCCCTCACCAAGCCGATGTGGAAACGGCTGGGCGAGGTATTCACGGAGCTTTCCGCGAGCGACAAGGTGCGCTGCATCATTATTCGCGGCGCGGGCACGAAGGCCTTCGCGCCCGGGAACGACATCTCGGAATTCGCGAACGAGCGCTCGAACGTCGAGCAAGCGCGCGACTACGGGGCGATCATGCGCCATACGATCGACGCGATCGATCATTGCCGTCATCCTGTGGTTGCCCAGATCCACGGCATCTGCGTGGGTGGCGGTCTCGAGATCGCCGGGCTCGCGGACATTCGCATCTGCGGCGCGTCGAGCCGCTTCGGCGTGCCGATCAACAAGCTCGGCCTCGTCATGGCCTACGCCGAGATCGGATCGCTGATCGCGCTTGCGGGCGAAGCGAACGCGCTCGAGATCCTGCTCGAGGGACGCGTGTTCGATGCCGCCGAGGCGAAGGACTTGGGTCTCGTGACGCGCGTCGTCGCGGACGACCAGGTCGAAGCCGAGGCGCAGGCCACGGCGCGGCGAATCGCCGACGGTGCGCCGCTCGTCGCGCGCTGGCACAAGAAATTCGCGCGGCGCCTGCGCGACCCGCGCCCCCTCACCGACGCGGAGTACGGCGAAGGCTTCGACTGCTTCGGCACCGAGGATTTCCGCATCGGCTACAAGGCCTTCCTCGCCAAGCAGAAGCCCGAGTTCAAGGGCAAGTGAGCCGGACGTGAACGGGAAGAGAGATGCACGGTGCCCCTGGTCACTCGGCAGTGCGGCGTACATGGCTTATCACGACGACGAATGGGGGCGCCCTGTCCACGACGACCGCGTGTTCTTCGAGTTCCTCCTCCTGGAAGGCGCTCAGGCCGGGCTCTCGTGGTCGACGATCCTCGCCAAGCGCGCGAATTACCGCCGCGCGTTCGCGGACTTCGATCCGGCAAAAGTGGCACGCTTTCCGGCTGCGAAAATCGCGAAGCTGCTGGCCGACCCCGGCATCGTGCGCAACCGCCTCAAAGTGTCTGGTGCGGTGCGCAACGCGAAGGCGTTTCTCGCCGTGCAGCGGGAATTCGGCAGCTTCGACGCCTACGTCTGGGGCTTCGTCGGCGGGCGCCCGAAAGTGAACCGGCCGCGGTCGATGAAATCCGTGCCCGCCACCTCGCCGGAGTCGGATGCGCTTTCCAAGGACCTGAAGCGCCGCGGCTTCACCTTCGTCGGTTCGACCATCATGTACGCCTTCATGCAGGCGACGGGACTGGTGGACGACCACATCGTGGGTTGCCCCGCGAAGCCGTAAGGCCACGGAACACGGATAGAGTCGGAAGAACCTGAATGGGACCGCTAGAAGGAATCAAGGTCGTCGAGCTGGCGCAGATCATGGCCGGGCCGACTTGCGGGTTGCTGCTCGCCGACATGGGCGCGGACGTGATCAAGGTGGAAAAGCTTCCCGGCGGCGACGACACGCGCAGCTACTCGGAGCCGTCGATCCGTGGCGAATCGGCCGCGTTCATGGTGCTCAACCGCAACAAGCGCGGCATCGCGGTGAACCTCAAGACGCCGGGCGGGCTCGAGGTCGTGAAGCGGCTCCTCGCGGACGCCGATGTCGTCACCGAGAATTACCGCAAGGGCACGCTCGAGAAACTCGGCCTGGGTTGGGAGGTGCTGCAGAAGCTCAATCCGCGACTCGTGTATTGCGCGATCTCGGGCTACGGCCGCACCGGTCCCTATGCCGACAAGCCCGGATTCGACCTCATCCTCCAGGGCTTCTCCGGAATCATGAGCGTCACGGGCGAACCCGGAAGGCCGCCGGTGAAATCGGGAACCTCCATCGCCGACATCAATGCCGGCATCCTCGCGGCGCTCGGCATCGTGTCCGCGTTGCTCGCGCGCGCACGCACCGGCCGCGGCCAGATGGTCGAGACCTCGCTCATGGAAGCGGCGATCCAGCAGACCTACTGGCAGGCGGCGATCTTCTTCGCGACCGGGGTCAACGCGGGACCGACGGGCTCCGCGCACATCCTCACCGCGCCCTACCAGGCCTTTCCGACGCAGGACGGTTGGATCAACATCGGCGGCGCGAACCAGTCGAACTGGGAGCGCATCGCGCGCGCGATCGGCAAGCCGGAGCTCATCGAGGACGCACGCTTCAAGACCAACGGCGATCGCATGAGGAACCTCGATGCGTTGACGCCGCTCATCTCCGAGCGCACGCGCACGCGATCGTCCGCTGAATGGGTGCGCGAGTTCGAGCTAGCGGGCGTGCCGGTGGGTCCGATCAACAAGATCGGCGAGATGCTCGCGGACCCGCAGGTGAGAGCGCGCGAGATGGTGGTCGACGTCGAGCACGCGCGCGCCGGCAAGACGAAGGCCCTCGGACTTCCGATCAAGTTCTCGGAAACGCCGGGCAAGGTCGCGCGCGGCGCGCCGGTGCTGGGCGAGCACACCGACGAGGTGCTCGCGAGCCTCGGCTATGCGAGCAGCGAGATCGCCCAGCTGCGCAAGGACGGCGCCGTCGCCTAGAGCGAGCGGATCTCGACCTTGCGGAACTTGATCGGCTGGAGATCGTCCTTCACGCCCTTCGCGTGCTGCAGGCCGATCGGGCCGCTCGCGTGCTTCGCGTCCTTCACGTCGACGGTCTTCACGCCGTTGAACACAACGACGAGATGGTCGCCCTTCGCGGTGATGTGAAACGTGTTCCACTTGCCACCCGCCTTCGGCGTCGGGATGACCTTGGCCACATCGACGATCGCCGCGGTGCCGTACTCCGGCGCCGGGCGGATATCCCAGATGTTGACCTCGTAGCACACGGTGGCGGTGAGCTTGACCGGGTCTGAGCAGCGAATGAACACGCCGCTATTGGTATCGGTCTCGGCGTAGAACTCGACGTGCATCTCGAAGTCGCCATACGGCTGCTTGGTGACGAGGAAGCCGATGCCCTTGTCCGACACCAGCGCGCCGTCGGCCATGCGCCAATTCGCGTCGCCGACGTTGTTGAAACCACCCACGCCCCCCGCGAGCAGGTTCGTCCATCCCGAATCGCCCCCATGTAGATGGGCGCAACCCCCGAGCGCGGCCAGAAGGATCGCGGCGAAAAGAAGTTTGGGTCGTTTCATTGTCATCTCCTCTCGTGGGTGTAGGAATTTCTTCGCCAAGAATACACAGGTCAGGATGACGGCGACGATGTGCGCCACCACGCTTCCCTGCCGTCGATGTGGATCAGGATCTCATCGGCTTCGTACGACTCGTCCTTGGCCAGCAGGCGCAGCCCCGGCTCGTGCAGCTCGGCGTGGACCGCTTCCCAGTCGTCCCATTGCGCCGAGTCGTCGCCCGTATTCGCCCGCAGCAGCTGCAGCTCCTGCTCGAAGAGATCGCGCACGGCTTCGAACGCCGCCGACGGATGGAATACGCCGCTGTACCAGGGATAGTCCGCCTCGCCGGGCTTCACGTCGATGGTGCCGAGGACGGCGTCTCCGCGCACGAGCTCCAGGGTTGCCGGCATTTTGGAAAGGGACGTCACTTTGCGATGGGGAGAATGGGAGCTACCGTCCCGAGGGCGGCGTCAGTCCGGCCTTCGCGAGCACCGGCCCCGCTTCGGGCGATGCCAGGAAACGGAGCAGCGCGCCGGCCCCCTCCGGCTGCCGCGCCGTACTGGTGATCATTCCCGCGAAGGAATGTCCCGGCTGCAGCTCCGCGGGAATCGCGCCGACGTACGTCACGCCGGGGACGTGTATCAGCTCCGCGACCTGCTGGAAGCCGATCTCCGCTTCGCCGCGCGCCACGACCGCGGCCACCGGCTCACCGGACGGCGGGCCGCGCACCTTTCGGCTCTTGCCCGCCACCTGGTCCGCGACGCCGAGTTTCGCGAAGAGCTTGGTCGAGAGATAGGTGCCGCTGCCGCTATCCGAGTAGGCGATGGATTTCGCCGCGAGCAGCGTCCCCTTGAAGGCCTCGACGCTGCCGATGTCGGGTTTTGCGGCCCCGGCGCGCACCACCATTCCGATCTGTGAGCGGGCAAGCTCGACCTTGCTGTCGGCGCGCGCCACGCCTAGCTTGCCGAGTTCGTCCGCGGCCCCGCCATCCATGATCACGACGTCCGCGGCCTCGCCGCGCGCGAGGCGCGTGGGAATCGCCTCCGGAGAATCGCCCATCGATGGGCCGCGCGTCGTAACCAGGCGATGGCCGCTCGCCCGCTCGAACGCCGGGCCCATCTCGGAGAAGACCCCGTAAAAGCCGGCCGAGATCATTACGTGCACGTCGGCCGCGGAGGCTGCGCCGGCCGATAACAGCGCGGCGACACCCAGCCCGGATAACCATCGCGCAAGCGACATCGGATTCATCGACACCCTCCAATCCTGATTAGGTGATCACTTGGGCGGAGCCACCGCAGCCGGAGCCACAACAGCGCCGCGCATTCCAGCCCTTTCGATCGCCGCCTTGACCAGCCCTTCGGACTTCGCGTCCTCGATGAATTTGCGCGCATAGGCCACGCCAAGGTCCCGCCCCTTCGGCATCGCCATGGCGTGCAGGTCGACGCCGAGCCGACCGTCGAGAACCCGGGAACCCGGCAATTCGTTCGATGCCTCGAACAGGCTTGGCTTGATGCTGAAGATTGCGTCCGCTCTCCCGTATTTCAGCATCTCCAATGTGCGCCGGAGGCTCGATGCCCGGATCACCGCGGCATTTTTCAAGGTGCGGGAAATGAAGGCCTCCGGCTGCGACTTGCCCTGCACGGCCACTCGAATGCCCGGCTGATCCACATCGGCCATTGTCGAGATGGAAGAACCGCCGGAAATGAGGTAGCCGAACTCGATCTCCAGGTGCGGCGCGGTGAAGTCCCACTGCTTCGCTCGCTCGTCACTGAACCCGACAAAGGCGACATCCCAGGTACCGGCCTTCCCGCTTTCGAGAAGGGCTCCAACCGAGGGGAAGAAAAGCGGCTCGAACGCAACCCCCATGCGCCGGGCCAACTCCTTTCCGAGATCGAATCCGACTCCTTTCAACTCACCCAGCAAGGGATCCCGTATCACATTGTGGGGACTGCCGAACTGCAACCCGACGCGAAGCTTGCCGGTTGGGGCCAAGGCCTGCCGCGCCTCAGGTGTCGGGGCAGTGCCCATACCAGCGCAACCCATCAGCAGCAGGCCGAGAATCGCAGTCATCACCCAATGAGTCGTTCGCATGGCGTCCTTGCTCGGCGCGGCGTTCCCGCCTATGGATTGAGTAGCGGGATGCTCTTGGGATCCGGCCCCTTCGGCATCGACTTCAGGTAAGCGTAGATGTCGGCGAGGTCCTCGTCCGGCAGGATCGCCTTCTGATAGGGCGGCATCGCTCCGTTGGAATTTCGAACGAAAGCCTTGAGTCCCTCGAGGGGCATCGGATCCGGGGCGATCTTCGAGCCGGCGACACTGCCCTGCCCGTCGAATCCGTGGCACTGCCAGCAGCCGTGCTTCACATACGCGGCCTTGCCTTTCTCGGCCGGCCCGGCGGCTGCGGCAGTAGCAATCAAGACGAGACCGGAAGTGATGGCCGCAAGCGCGCGCAATCGCAGGGAATGCATCATTCGATTCTGCCTAGCGCGGTTGCGTCCAGACATCGAGCAGCGCCGGTTGGCCCGATTTCACCACGGCGACGGCTTCCTTGAGCGCGGGACCCAGCAGCGCCGGATCCTTGATGGGCCCCTTCGCCCACCAGCCCATCGATTCGGCGAGCTTGCGATAGTCGATGTCCGGGTTCTCGATGCGGGTGCCGACCGGTCCCATGTCGCCGCCGAGGTTGGCGACGCGATTGCGGAAATTCGACATGCGCTGCACGTGCATCACTTCCTGGTGATAGCCGCGGTTGTTGTGCATCACCGAGAGCAACGGGATCTTGTGCTTCGCCGCGGTCCACAGCACGCCGGGCGCGTACATGAGGTCGCCGTCCGGCTGGAAGCAGACCGAGAAGCGGCCGAGGTCGCGATTGGCGAGGGCCGCGCCGATGGAGGCCGGCGCCGCGTAGCCGACGCCGTACCCGCCCGATCGGCCGAGCCACTGGTAGTGCTTTTCAATCGGCCACAGGCGCAACTGCCAGTCGAAGCGCGGGCTTTCGGCCGAGACCAGCGACCAGTCCAGGTCCTTGATCGCGGCGTACGTCTCCATCACCATCCGCGCCGTGCTGATCGGGCTCGCATCCCAGCCGACCGCCGCCGCCTGGCGCGCGCGCTCCCGCATCTCGGCATTGGCCTTCCGCGCCGCTTCGCCGCGCTGCGCGATCGCCGCCTTGCGCTCGCCGGGGATCGCGGATCTCACCGCTTCGATGAGCGCGGGAAGCGTCGCTTCCGCGTCGGCGGCCATCTGCACGTCGATTTCCTGGAAGCGCTGGAAGTCCTGGTAGTTCGATTTGATGTTGAGATCCACCGAGCTCACGCTGATGAGCCTGGTGCCCGGCTTGATCCGCGTGGAGTTCCTGCCGATGCCGCCGTTCTCGCCGTTATCGGTGAAGGCGTTCACGGTCGCCCAGAAGTCGGTGAGCTCCAGGCCGAGTATCACGTCGGCTGTGTTGACCGCGGCTGCCCCCGTGGTGAGGTAATGCGTCTTCGGGAAGTTCATCCGGTTCGCCTGGTCGATCAC
>WNFL01245831.1_pt1 | contig 42440 bp, 43 predicted proteins | sample 5400361 | NCBI WGS metagenome assembly WNFL01 (sample SAMN13153351, study PRJNA577476) | soil metagenome | isolation source: 40 cm soil on Douglas fir-dominated hillslope | place: USA:California | collected 2013-09-17 | reverse complement strand
CCAACGGCACGAGCAACAACGCGTTCCCCGACGATTCCGGCGAGGGCAGCATCTATTTCGGCAATACCGTCACCAACGGCTTGTCCACGCAGGGAACATTCACCAACAACAACATCAGCGGCGGCGCCTGGGACAACCTGCACATCGAGAACACCACCGCCGGAACCACCACGGTCACCGTCAAGGGGAACACGTTCGGGTTGAACGGGCCGCTGCCCAACGGCAACCAGAGCTTCGTCGTCATGGCGCGCAACGCCGGAACGGTGATCAATTCCGTCGTCGGCGGCCCGCTCGGCGGCGAACCGAATACATTCCTGGGTGCTCCTGGCGGCCTGGCGAACTTCACCGGCCAGACCGGCACCACGATGGATGTGCAGTTCAAGAACAACGTCATGTCGAATAGCCACGCGGGCAACATCGTCGGCGGTGGCTCCCTGACGTTGGCCTCTCAGGGCGTCATGACCTTCGTCGTCGACGCCAACAGCATGCAAGGCGCGGACGGCAGCGCGATGACCCTGCAGAAGGCCAATCTGGGCACGTCGTTCACAGGGAGGGTCACCAACAACACGATGGGCGTAACGGGTGTGGCCAACTCCGCCTCGAAGTCGGGCAATGGCATGTTCCTCTCCGCCGCCGGCGCCGGCACGATCGGCCTCACCATCACCGGCAACCAGATCCGCAACTGGAAAGGCAACGCCGCCATGTTCTTCGACAACACCGGCGGGAGCTACACGGCAAACTTCACGATCTTGGGCAATACCCTCGCCGAGCCCGGCGTAAATTCCTTCGCGACATTGGCGCTCACCAACGGCGGCAACCTCACGTCCGACACCGTCAATGTCTGCGCCGTCATCGGTGGGGCCGGCGCATCGAAGAACGTGTTCTCGGGCGCCGCCGGCCTGGCCGACGTCTACCTCGGCTCCAGCGGGCAGAACGGTGGGCATACGTTCAACCTGCCTGGGTACGTCGGACCGTCCAACCTCGCGAACGTGGCGGCGTTCGCTACCGCCAACAACACATTGAGCGGCGGCGCTACCGTGCAGGCGTATGACGACAACGGTGGGCAGGGTTCGTTTACCGGAGTCGGCGGCTCGTGCCCGACGCCATGAACACACGCTGCCCCACGATTCAGACGAGAAGGAGCAATTAAATGGCCGAACCCTTCATGTCGGAGATTCGCATCATGAGCTTCGGCTTCGCGCCGCAGGGGTGGGCCCTGTGCAACGGGCAGCTCCTGCCCATCAACCAGAACCAGGCTCTCTTTTCCCTGCTGGGCACGACCTTCGGGGGCGACGGGCGGGTCAACTTCGGGCTGCCGAACCTGCAGGGCAGAGTGCCGATCCACGTGGGTGGCGGCTTCACGCTGGGCCAGGCGGGCGGTGAGCAGGGTCACACGATATCGATTGCCGAAATGCCCACGCACGTGCACACTGCGCGCGGCGCGGACAATCCCGCGACGACGAACACGGCGGCCGCGAACGCGCTGCTGGGCCAGCAAGCGTCCACCTACGGCCCTGCTGCCAACCTCACGCCGATGGGCCCGGGAGAGATCGGAAACACCGGGGGCAGCCAGGCGCACCTCAACATGCAGCCGTTCCTGGTGTTGAATTTCAGCATCGCGCTGCAAGGCATTTTCCCGAGCCCGAACTGAAAGACGACCATGGCCCAACCCTATGTCGGTGAAATTCGGATGTTCGCGGGCAACTTCGCCCCCGCGGGGTGGATGTTCTGCGAGGGACAACTTCTTGCGATCGCGGATAACACGACACTCTTCACGTTGATCGGCACCACCTACGGCGGCGATGGCCAGTCGACCTTCGCGCTCCCCGACCTGCGCGGGCGCATCCCGCTGCATTTCGGAAACAGCTTCGTCCTCGCCGAGACCGGAGGCGCGGAGGAGGTCACGCTCACCACCAGCCAGATCCCCGCGCACAGCCACGCGATGTCCGCCACCACCGATATCCCGACCCAGACGAGCCCTGCGGGCGCCGTGACCGGCCAGGCCGCGGCCAAGATCTACCGCGCGGGCAATCCGACGGTGACCCTCGATCCGCAGGCGGTCGTGGCGACCGGAGGTTCGCAGCCGCATACCAACATGCAACCGTACCTGTGCGTGGATTTCATCATTTCCCTGTTCGGGATCTTTCCCGTTCAATAGGAGCGCCCATGGATCCCTTCGTCGCCGAGATACGCATCTTTCCTTTCAACTTCGCCCCGAAGGGCTGGGCGTGGTGCGATGGGCAGCTCATGCCCCTTTCGCAGAACACGGCGCTCTTCTCGCTGCTGGGCACCACGTATGGTGGCGACGGCAGGAGCAATTTCGCCTTGCCGGACCTGCAGGGCAACGCTCCGATGCACCCGGGGCAGGGGCCGGGCCTTTCGCTGCACGACCTGGGCGAGATGGGCGGAACGCAGACCGTGTCGCTGCTCCAAACCGAAATCCCGTCGCACACGCACACCATGGGCGCGCAGACGAGTCCCCTGAGCGCGCTCGCCGTGCCCGCCAACGCGACCCTCAGTCGGCCGGCGAGCGGCAATCTCTATTTCGTCGGCGCGCCCACGCTGGCGCCCATGGATCCGAACACGCTGGCGCCGAGCGGCGGCAACCAGCCTCACAACAACATGCAACCGTACCTGACCCTGTATTTCAACATCGCGCTGCAAGGCGTCTTCCCGCCGCGCATCTGACCGAGGGCACACCATGGACCGCAGAGCCTTCATGACCGGAATGGGAACCGTCGGCGCTACCCTGTTCGGCGGCTGGTCGCTCTTCAAGCCGAGCGCCCAGAGCGCGCGCGCCGCGGGATTGGCCAACGCCGCGGGCGTCGCCAAGTCGAGCCGCGGGGCGAATCCCATCACCGGCGGCAGTGGTCCGCTCGCAGTGACGACCCAGGGCCTGGCCGTCGGCTATTTGCCGGGCAGCGCCGCTCTGCTCGCGACCGTGGCGGCGGGGGAAACGTGGGATTCGCTCGCGACCCAGACGAGGTGGGTGCCGTGGGACGCATCGGCCTCGCCTCCCTCGTACGAAAGCCGGGTCAATGTTTCGATCGGCATGCTGCAGCGCGCCCAAGGCGCCGGAACGCAGGAGATGTTGAGGTCCATCGAGATGGTCGCGCATTTCGCCATCGAAGACGCGCCCTACTTCGCCCCGTTTCACGCATGGAAGTACGAAGCGGCCGCGGCGTCGAAGCGTGCCAACGCGACGCCGCCGATCACGTTCGAAGCCGCGATGCCCGACCGCGTCGGCCTGCAGGTGAACTACGCGCTCATCGCCGAGAACCTGGCGCCCGGCGTGAAGGGCTCGGGGATGGTGTACCTGCCTTTGGGTGCGCGCGACGGTCCCGGCACCGGGCTCTATGTACTTGCGGGCCCCTCGCCCGTCACCGGGAACCAGCCCGACCTGGGCGCCTATACGTTCAGCGGCTCCCTGCACGCGCCGCTGCGGGGTCCCACCGGCAGGATGCCGGATTTCGATTTCGTGACGCTGGCGATTCGCCCCGCCACGGCCTGACAGCCTGGTAGATCCGCCCGTTCCGGCGCCGGGCTTCCTGGCGTTTGCCTCCCCCCGCCTCGAGGGGACCGGCATCGCGCTACGTGCCGCCGCCGGCGACGTTTCCCTGCTGGCCGACATCTACGCCTCGACACGCGCGGAGGAGCTGCAGCCCGTGCCCTGGACGGACGCGCAGAAGAAGGCCTTCACCGACTGGCAGTCGCAACAGCAGGAAGCGCATTACGCACTGCACTATCCCGCCGCGGAACGCCTGGTCGTCGAGCGCGAGGGTGTGGGGATCGGCCGGCTCTACATCGACACGGCGCGCACGGAAGTGCGGTTGATGGACGTCACGCTCCTGCCGCCTTTCCGTAACCAAGGCATCGGCACGCGCCTGATGGACGAGGTGCTGGCCTATGCGGACGCCCTGCGGCGCCCGGCATCGCTGCACGTCGAGCCCTTCAATCCCGCCAAGCGCATGTACGACCGCATGGATTTCGCGGTGACCGAGACGCGCGGGCTCTACGAGTTCATGGTGCGCCCCGTGCCGGGCGGCGCCTAGTTGAACGTCGCCTCGTAGCGCGTGGTCTTCGCGTCCTGTCCCACGGGCACGAGAAAGAGCTCGATCGCGCCCAGGCGCGGGTGGCGCAGCGCATAGGTGGCCTGCGGCAGTGACGGGTTGCGCGGACCTCGAAGCATCAGCGAGAAGGGCGAGGCGCGCAAGCGATGCGCGGGCAGGGCGTCCACGGATTCCACGGTGAGCTCGACGGGCACGAGCTTGTCGGCGACCCTCAGTTCGAGCGTGAGGGGCTCGGTGAGCGAGCGGAAATCTTCGGGCGCGAGGGGATCGGACATGCCCGGGATTCTAACGCGCGTCGGGATCCATCCGCGCGTTCATCTCCTTCGTCGCGACCTCGAGCATCACCGCCTCGATCCACGGCACGAAGGCCGAGACGCGCGCGTAGGTCTGCCACTCGCCCGCGATGGACGAGAGGATGCCCGCAACGAAGATGCCGGCGGGAGCTTCGACGAATGCCGGGCCCCCGATGTCGCCCGCGGTAGCGGCGCCCTGGAGGTCCGACGCGTTGTCGAGCGGCTTCACGCGCAAGCCGAGCGAGCGTGCGTCGACGCGATCGACCGTGTTGATCGCGGCGCGCCTCTTTCGGTCGGCGCTTGCGTGCCCCGCGATGGCGACGGTCTTGCCGTCCTCGTCGCGTGCGCGGTAAAGCGCGCTCGGCTCGACATCGCGAACGCCTTTGCGCAACAGGAGGAGCGCCACGTCGGTGTCGCTGCCGCTCGTCCATTGCGGATGGATGAAGAACGACTGGATCTCATGCTCATCCTCTCCGAAGCGCAACCTGGGAAGCGGTTTCGTGTCCCGCAGCGCCTTCGCGCGTTGAGCGGAAGTGAGCACCCAGCGCGGCGCGATGAGCACGCCCTCTCCGCCACCGGGCACGTTCAACTCCACCGACGACGGGTAACGGGTCGCGAGCTCGAGATACTCCGCGTCCTCGCGGTCGGAGCGGATGAGGATCCCGGAGGCCGGGAGCGCCGCCGCCAAGCCGGCGGCCAGTAGCACGGGCAGGCTCGGTCGCACTGCTACCGTGAAGAGTTAATATTCATACATTCATGCGCCGACCTTGAAGGCAAACCGGTTTAGCGTATGCAGCATTAGAAAAGTTCCAAAATCATATACGAGGAGACAGCCATGCACGTGAGACGCCCGAGTTCCGTCCACTTCGCAATCGTCGCGGCGAGCCTTGGCCTCGCGGCGGCTCCGGCATTTTCGTGGGAGCCCACCAAGCCCGTCGAGATCGTCGTCGCGGCCGGCGCGGGCGGAGCGTCCGACCAGATGGCGCGCATGATGCAGGCGGCCATCCAGAAGAACAATCTGATGAAGCAGCCGATCGTGGTGTCGCTGAAGGGCGGCGCCTCCGGCGCCGAGGCGCTCATGTACATGAAGTCGAGCCCGGGCGACGCCAACAAGGTGCTCATCGCCTATTCGCTCATCTACATGCTGCCGCTCTCGGCGAAGATCCCGTTCAACTGGAGGGAGCTCACGCCCGTATCGGTGATCGCGCTGGACGAGTTCGTGCTGTGGGACAACGCGCAGCTGCCGTACAAGACGACGAAGGAGTTCATCGACGCGGCGAAGAAGGCCGACCCGGTGTTCAAGATGGGCGGCACGGGCTCGAAGCGCGAGGACCACGTCCTCACCGTTTTCATCGAGAAGAGGACCGGCGCCAAGTTCGCGTACCTGCCGTACAAGTCGGGCGGCGAGGCGGCGACGCAGCTGGTCGGCGGCCACACCGCCTCCAACGTGAATAATCCCTCGGAAAACCTCGAGGTGTGGCGCGCGGGCCAGGTGCGCGCGCTCTGCGTGTTCTCGAAGGAGCGCATGCAGTACAAGACGAAGGTGACCGAGACCCTGTCGTGGAACGACATCCCGACCTGCAAGGAGCAGGGCCTGGACGTGAGCTACCAGATGCTTCGCGCCATGTTCCTCCCCGGCAAGGTCACGCCGGAGGAGACCGCGTTCTACGAGGACCTCTTCAGGAAGGTCACGCAGACCGCCGAATACAAGGATTACATGGAGAAGCAGGCATTGAAGCCCGTGTGGTACGCGGGCAAGGACATGGTCAAGTTCCTCGAGGAGGATGACAGCCTCAACAAGAGCCTCATGACCGAAGCCGGCTTCGTCGCGAAGTGAGCGACCCGGGCATCGAGATCGTCGCGGGGGATCCCGAGGAGCCTCGCGACGATTCGCCCGCCGTCGCCAAGCAGAGCACGGTCGAGGTTGTCACCCTCGCGGCGCTCTTCGCGTTCGCGCTGCTGATGGCCTTCGACAACTGGCGCACCGGCATCGCGTGGGAGCCGACCGGGCCCGCGGCAGGCTACTTCCCCTTCTGGGTCGCGATGATCCTCGCCGGCGCCTGCCTCTTCGGCCTGGTCCTGGAGTTTCGCAAGCGCGGCGAGCCGGCGGAGCCCTTCGTCTCGCGCAACCAGTTCCGGCGCGTGCTGCAGGTGTTCTTCCCGACCCTCCTCTATGTGCCGGTCACGCAGTGGCTCGGCCTCTATGTCGCGAGCTTCCTCCTCATCGCGGGCTTCATGATCGTGGTGGGGCGCATCAAGGCGTGGAAGTCGCTCCTTACCGCGTTCATCTTCTCCGCCGCCATGTTCGGCGTCTTCGAGGTCGCATTCGACGTGATCATGCCGAAGGGGCCGCTCGAGCGCCTGTTCGGATACTGAGAGTCGCCATGGAAGCATTCCACCTCCTCCTCTACGGCTTCGGCGTCCTCATGACGTGGAAGACGCTCGCGCTCATGATGGTCGGCCTCACGCTAGGCATCTTCGTGGGGGTGCTGCCGGGCCTCGGCGGCCCCAACGGCGTGGCGATCCTGCTGCCGCTCACCTTCACCATGGACCCGACCTCGGCCATCGTGATGCTCTCCTGCATCTACTGGGGCGCGCTCTTCGGAGGCGCCATCACCTCGATCCTGTTCAACATCCCCGGCGAGGCGTGGTCGGTGGCGACCACTTTCGACGGCTATCCGATGGCGCAGCAGGGCCGCGCGGCCGAGGCGCTCACCGCCGCCTTCACGTCGTCCTTCATCGGCTCGCTGGTGGCGGTGCTGCTCATCACCTTCCTCGCGCCCGGCATCGCGAGCTTCGCGCTCAAGTTCGGGCCACCCGAATTCTTCGCGGTGTATCTCCTCACGTTCTGCTCCTTCGTGGGCCTGGGCCGCGAGGACAAGCACAAGACCGTGATCTCCATGGCGCTGGGGCTGCTCATCGCCGGCATCGGCATGGACACGGTTTCCGGGCAGCTGCGCATGACGTTCGGCTCCAACGAGCTCTTGCGGGGAGTGAACTTTCTCGTGGCGGTGATCGGCCTCTTCGGCATCAGCGAGATCCTGCTCACCATGGAGGAGCGCCTCGCTCTGCGCGGCCACGCCGCCAGGATCAGCCTGCGCGTGGTGCTGAAGGTGTGGAAGGAGATGCCGCGCTACTGGGTGACGCTGCTGCGCTCGTCGTTCATCGGCTGCTGGCTCGGCATCACCCCGGGCGGGGCAATCGCCGCGTCCTTCATGGGCTACAACATGGCCAAACGCTTGTCGAAGGACCCCGACTCCTTCGGCAAGGGGCGCATCGAGGGCGTGTTCGCTCCCGAGACCGCGGCCCACGCTTCGGGCACCTCGGCCCTGCTGCCGATGCTGGCGCTCGGCATTCCCGGCTCGGGCACGGCGGCGATCCTGCTGGGCGGGCTCATGGTGTGGGGCTTGAATCCGGGGCCGCTCCTGTTCGTCGAGCACAAGGAGTTCGTGTGGGGCCTCATCGCCTCCATGTATCTCGGCAACGTGGTCGGCTTGATCCTCGTGCTCACCACGGTGCCGCTCTTCGCTTCGGTGCTGCGCGTGCCGTTCGCGGCGATCGCGCCGATGATCGTGGTCTCGTGCGCGATCGGCGCCTTCGCCATCCAGAACGCGATGTTCGACATCTGGCTGATGCTGCTCTTCGGCGTGGCGGGGTACGTGTTCAAGAAGATCGGCATTCCGATGGCGCCGCTTACGCTCGCGATGGTGCTGGGCAGCCGCGCCGAGGACGCGTTCCGGCTCTCGATGATCGGCTCGGCGGGCGACATGCGCGTGTTCTGGTCCAACGGTCTGGTGGGAACCATCACCACGCTCGCCCTGGTACTTCTCTTCTGGCCGCTCATCTCGCGCGGAATCGGCGCAGTGCGCCGCCAGTCCCCGCCCGACAATCCGCGGTAATACACCGTCTCCATCGGTAACACCGCCTGCGGGCGCGCCGCTCTAGCATCCGCAGGATGAGCGCTCGATCGCCGCGATGCGCAAATCCTTCGCCCGCGCCTCGCCTTGTCCCATGACTACGGCGGCTCTGCTACGCGGTATTTCGAGGTCCCCGAGTCCGCCGATCGCTTGGTGGAGGCGGCGCGTAATCGCGGAGTGAACGCGAGGATCGTGGCCCCGGGGAGCTGTATCGACATCTGAGAGCGGCCGTGTGTCGAGCCCGCACGTCGCCTGCTTGACGAATTATAGTATGCATGCATATGATATGCTCACATATCAAATGAGCAGGGGCCCATTGCCAACGCCCAGGAAGTCGCACCTCGAAGCGGATCTGGTCCGGCTGAAAAGGGAGATCGCGCTCAACCGGGAGTTCGTGGGCGAGAGCGAGGCGTTGTTGCTTTCGGTCGCATGGACGTGGTCTTGCATGGAGAGGATGGGCCGCAGCTTTTTCGCATCGTTCGGGACCACCGACGCGCAGTTCAACGCGCTGATGATCCTCTGGGACTACCGCGCGCGACCCATGAAGCAGCATGAGCTTGCCGACCTGCTGGTGGTCAACCGCGCGAGCGCTGGCGGCGTGATCGACCGGTTGCAGCGCAACGGCTGGGTCCAGCGCAAAGTGGATGCCGAGGACCGCCGGGCATTACGGGTTCACCTGACGGACGATGGCATCGCGAAGCTGAAGGAAGTCAGGACCGCGTACTACAAGCTGCTTTCGGCCGCCCTGGGCGACACCGATCCGGCGACGCTCGCGACCGTGTTGCGCTTCAACGATGCCCTCCGGGCGCGCCTCGGCGCGCTTTCCGCATGAGCATCATCGCGTTCGCGCTGCCGCTCACGCTGCTGCTGGGCGCCCTCCTCGTGGCGTTGGAACATCGCTTCCCGGCCCACGACCTCGAGCCGGAACCCCGGTGGTACGTGCGCGCCGTCGCGGTGAACGCGATGCAGCTGCTCGTATTCGTCGCCGTGGGACATCTCTGGGAGGAATGGGACAATCGATGGTCGCTGCGCGTGATGTCGAGTGCCGCGCCCTTCGTGGGTGCGTGCGTGGCGTACTTCGTCTTCACGTTCGCCATCTACTGGTGGCACCGCGCGCGCCACGCCTCGCCGCTCCTCTGGCGCGTGTTTCACCAGTTTCACCACAGTCCGAAGCGCATCCAGGCCCTTACCGCCTACTACATCCATCCCCTCGACATGTTCGTGGGCCTCTCGATCAGCAACATCATCCTGTTTCCCCTGCTGGGCGTGAACGTGGAGGCGGCCGCCTGGTACACCCTGATCACGGGCTTGGCGGGGTTCTTCATCCACGCCAACATCCGGGTGCCGCGTGCGGTCGGCTACGTGTTCCAGACGCCGGAGATGCATCGCCTGCACCACAAGCGCGGGCACCACGCGCACAACTACAGCGACATCGTGTGGTGGGACATGCTGTTCGGCACCTACTCGAACCCACGCGAAGACATCGAGGCCTGCGGCTTCGACGATTCCTCGGAGCGGAAGGTCGTGTCCCTGCTGCTGGGCCGGGACCTCCACTTATGAGCCGCCTGCGCTTGCAGTACCGCGACTTCGACAACTACCAGGAGCTCACGCGCGAGCCGGTCATCGCGGCGAGCCTGGTTCGTGCCTACCAGGCGACCTTCAGCGGCTCCGAGGTGTGGGCAGAGACCTATTCCGATGCGCAGGTGCGGCAAAAGCTGAAGGACGAGCTCGCCGGCCGGGCGCGCCTGCGAGTGTGCGTGGATCCGGCCAACGGCGCGGTGGTGGCATTTTTCTGGGCGCAGCTTTGCAGTGCGAAAGATGTCCTGTGCGCGATCGGAACGATCAAGTACTCCGAATCGCTCGCGACCCCCGATTTGCTTGCAAACCTGCAGACAGCGATCGGCAAACGCGAGGTGATCTATGTCCACGATTTCGGCATCCTCGAGGAATACCGCGGGCGAATCTGGCTCACCCACCTGATTGGCCCGCCGCTGTGGGGGGTCGCCGGGCGAAGCGGGAACGGCCGGGTGCTCTTCTGGAGCGTGCCCGGGACTCAGGTCGGCACTTTCGCACGGCGGGCCGGTTTCGACGAGGTGCTGGTGACGAACGGCATGCATTTTCACCTCGGGGAATTCTCGGTCTGGAGCCCCTGCGACGGGATGAACCTTCCCTGGCGCAACCGCAGAGGGAGCGACGCGGCCTTCGCCCTGCGGCCGCACATAGGATAGAATTCAAACGAGCGTTTGAATTTGGCGTCTGGAAAATCCTATGGCCGCATCCCGTCCCGCCAGAAAGAGTGTCGTCGCCGACGCGACTTCCGCGGACACCAAGACCCGCATCCTCGATGCGGCCGAGAGCCTGTTCATGGAGCACGGATTCGAGGCGACGAGCCTGAGGAGCCTCACCACGGCCGCGAGCGTGAACCTCGCCGCCGTCAACTACCACTTCGGCACCAAGGAAGAGCTCTTCCAAGCCGTCCTCACGCGCCGCCTCGATCCGATGAACCAGGAAAGGATCGATCTCCTGGAACGCCTCGAGCGCGAGAGCGGGGGCAAGGCGATGTCGTGCGAGAAGATCCTCTTCACGATGCTGATTCCGGCGCTGCGCCTGGCGCGCGACGAGAAGCGCGGCGGCAAGAATTTTCTGCGGCTGCTGGGCCGTGCCTATGCCGACCCGGCACCCTTCATCCGCCATTTCCTTTCCGCGCAGTACGCCGAGATGATCGGCCGCTACAAGGAAGCGTTCCTCAAGGCGCTGCCGCACCTCTCGCGCCAGGAGCTCACCTGGCGCCTGCATTTCGTCATGGGCGCGCTTTCCTACACGCTCGCCGGCACCGACGCGTTGAAGCTCTTCGCGCAGGTCAGCGCGGTGGACAAGTACGACGATGAGCTGCTGCTGCAGCGCCTCGCCCCCTTCCTCGTCGCGGGGCTGAAGGCGCCGCCGCTCGCGGAGTCACGCAAGCTGGAGCTGGTCTCGGGAGACTGAAGGAGATGAACATGCATACGATCTTCGTGATTGCGGCAATCCTCGGCGCCCTCGGCGTCGCGTGGACACTCGCCTACCACCGCGCCAACGGGCTCGCATGGTCGATCGCCATGGCCGCGGGCGTCGTGGCCCTCACCTATGCGACGGGCACGCCGCTCGCGGTGCTCACCATCCTCGGGATCGCGGTGGGCGTGTTCGCGGCGCTCTCCATCGTGAAGCCGGTGAGGCGCGCGGTGGTGAGCGGTCCGATCTTCGGCCTGTACAAGCGCATCCTTCCGCAGATCTCGCAGACCGAGCAGGAAGCGCTCGACGCGGGCAGCATCTGGTGGGACGCGGACCTCTTCACCGGCAGGCCCGACTGGAAGAAGCTCCTCGCCTATCCGGAGGCGAGGCTGTCGGCCGAGGAGCGCACCTTCATCGACGGCCCGGTCGAGGAGCTGTGCGGCATGCTGGACGAGTTGGACATCACCCACAACCGCATGGACCTTCCGCCCGAGGTGTGGAAGTTCATCCGCGAGAAGGGCTTCCTCGGCATCATCATTCCGAAGTCTTTCGGCGGCCTGGGCTTCTCGGCCTTCGCGCACACCGAGATCGTCACCAAGATCTCGACGCGCAGCGGCACCGCGGCGGTGACGGTGATGGTGCCCAACTCGCTCGGCCCCGCCGAGCTCCTCATCCACTACGGGACCGACGAGCAGAAGAACCATTATCTCCCCCGGCTCGCCAAGGGCCTCGAGATCCCTTGCTTCGCGCTCACCAATCCCGAGGCCGGCTCCGACGCGGGCGCCATTCCGGACTTCGGCATCGTCTGCAAGGGCATGCACGAGGGCCGCGAGGTGGTCGGCGTGCGCCTCACCTGGGACAAGCGCTACATCACGCTGGGGCCGGTGGCGACCCTCCTCGGCCTCGCGTTCAAGCTCTTCGATCCGGAGAAGCTGATCGGCGACAAGGAGGACGTGGGCATCACGCTCGCGCTGATTCCCACCTCGCACAAGGGCGTGAACATCGGCCGGCGCCACATTCCGCTCGCGGCCGCCTTCATGAACGGGCCGAACTCCGGCACCGACGTCTTCATCCCGATGTCGTGGATCATCGGCGGCGAGAAGCAGGTGGGCAACGGCTGGCGGATGCTGGTCGAGTGCCTCGCCGCGGGACGCTCGATCTCGCTGCCGTCGATGTCGATGGCCGCGGGCAAGCTCGGCACCCGCGCCACCGGCGCCTACGCGCGCGTGCGTTCGCAGTTCAAGACGCCCATCGGGAAATTCGAAGGCATCGAGGAGCCTCTCGCGCGGATCGGCGGCAACACCTACATGATGGATGCGACGCGCCGCCTCACCATGTCCGCGCTCGACATGGGCGAGAAGCCCTCGGTGATCTCGGCGATCTGCAAGTACCACATGACCGAGCGCATGCGCCAGATCCTGAACGACGCCATGGACGTCCACGGCGGCAAGGGCATCATGATGGGGCCGAATAATTACCTCGGCAGCGCCTACCAGACGATCCCGATCGCGATCACCGTCGAAGGCGCCAACATCCTCACGCGCTCGCTCATCATCTTCGGCCAGGGCGCCATCCGCTGCCATCCGTTCGTGCTGAAGGAGATCGCCTCCGCGGGCGCCGACGACCTCACCGCCTTCGACCACGCCCTGTGGGGCCACATGGCGTTCACGATCTCCAACGCAGCGCGCTCGCTCTGGCTCGGCATCACCGGCGGCGAGGGCGTGACGGTGGCGGGATCGCCCGAGACGCGCCGCTACCTGCAGATGATGACGCGCTTCTCGTCGGCCTTCGCGCTCCTCTCCGACATCTCGATGTTCGTGATCGGCGGGAGCCTGAAGCGCCGCGAGAAGATCTCCGCGCGCCTGGGCGACATCCTCTCGCTCCTCTACATCGCCTCGGCGACCGTGAAGCGCTTCCACGACGAAGGGCGCCAGAAGGAGGACCGGCCGCTCCTCGACTGGGCGATGTTCGACACTTTCTTCAAGCTGCAGGTCGCCATGGACGGCGTGATCGACAACTTCCCCAATCGCTTCGTCGCCGCGTGGCTGCGCATGCTGGTGTTCCCCAAGGGCCTCACGCTCAACGCGCCGTTCGACAAGGTGGGCGCGAAGGTCGCCGCGATCCTCATCACCCCGGGTGCGGCGCGCGACCGGCTCACCGCGGGCGCCTACATTCCGCGCGACGAGAACGACGTGATCGGGCGCCTCGAATTCGCCATGGAAGCGGTGATCAAGGCCGACGTCATCGAGGCGAAGATGCGCAAGGCCGCCAAGGAAGGCCTCCTCACCCAGCGCACCGTCGAGGAGCGCCGCGCGGTCGCGCTCGCGCAAGGCATCATCACCCAGGCCGAGATCGAGCATCTCGAATACACAGACCGCCTGCGCCGCGACGTCATCAAGGTCGACGACTTCGAGCACGACCTCGCACGCGGCGCGAAATCGCAGGAGGAGCCATGGCAGCCCACGGATTCGAAGAAGAAGGTCGCCGCCGCGTCTATGTAGTCGACGGGGCGCGCACCCCGTTCCTGAAGGCGAAGACCGGGCTGGGGCCCTTCACCGGCTCGGACCTCGCCGTGAACGCGGGGCGCGGCCTGCTGATGCGCCAGCCCTTCGAGCCGAACGCGTTCGACGAGGTGATCGTCGGCGCCGCGATGCCCTCGGCCGACGAGGCCAACATCGCGCGCGTCGTGTCGCTGCGCCTGGGCTGCGGCGAGAAGGTGCCGGCGTGGACCGTGATGCGCAACTGCGCCTCGGGCCTGCAGGCGCTCGACTCCGCGGCGATGAACATCATCGCCGGGCGTTCGAGCCTGGTGCTCGCCGGCGGCACAGACGCCATGAGCCACGCGCCGCTCCTCTTCGGGCCGGCCATGGTCAACTGGCTCGCCGCCTGGTACGCGGCGAAGAGCATGGGCCAGAAGGCGGCGCTTGCCACGCGCTTCCGACTTTCGCACCTCGCGCCGGTGATCGCCATCCTGCGCGGCCTCACCGACCCCATCGCGAAGCTCTCCATGGGATCGACCGCGGAGATCGTCGCCAAGCGCTTCGGCATCACGCGCCAGATGATGGACGAGTACGCGGTGGAGTCGCACCGCCGCACCGCGTTCGCGCAGGACAACGGGCACCTGGACGAGGTCGAGCCGATGTACGGCCCGGACGGCAGGGTCCATGCGCAGGATGACGGCGTGCGGCGCGATTCGAGCGTCGAGAAGCTCGGCAAATTGAAGCCCGTGTTCGACCGCACCTACGGCAACGTGACCGCCGGCAACTCCTCGCAGGTCACCGACGGCGCGGCGATGCTGATCCTCGCCTCGGAGGAAGTCGTCAACGACTACGGGCTGAAACCGCTCGGGCGCATCGTGGACACGCACTGGGGCGCGCTCGATCCCGCGGAGATGGGCCTGGGGCCGGTGCACGCGATCACGCCGCTCCTCATGCGCCACGGCCTCACCTTCAACGACGTGGACGCGCTCGAGGTGAACGAGGCGTTCGCGGCCCAGGTGCTCGGCTGCGCGGCGGCGTGGGAGAGCGACGCCTACTGCAAGGAGCACTTCGGGCTCGAGCGCGCGTTCGGCAAGGTCGATCGCGCCAAGCTGAACGTCGACGGCGGCGCGATCGCCCTGGGCCATCCGATCGGCGCGTCCGGTGCCCGCGTCGTGCTTCACGTGCTGAAAGTACTGCAGCGCACCGGCGGCAAGCGCGGCGTGGCGTCGCTGTGCATCGGCGGCGGGCAGGGCGGCGCCATGCTGGTCGAGCGCGTTTAGCGGCCGATGTCGCAGGGTTTCCTCTCGCGCTTCGACTTCAGCGCGAACGGCATTCGCCGCCTACTGAATTGGTACCCGCCGTTGCGCGGCGCGGGCATTCGCGTGCGCGAGATCGCGCCGGATTTCCGTTCGGCGACGGTGGAGCTGCGCATGAAGCTCTTGAACCGCAACTTTGTCGGCACGCACTTCGGCGGATCGCTGTTCGCGATGACGGATCCCTTCTTCATGATCATGATGATGAAGATCCTGGGGCCGGAGTACCTGGTGTGGGACAAGATGGGCACGGTGCGCTTCCTGAAACCCGCGCGCGGCACGGTGGTCGCGCGCTTCAGGATTCCGGAGGAGCGCATCGCCGAGGCGAAGGCGGCCACGGAGTCGGGCGAGAAGCACGAGCCGAAGTTCCGGGTCGAGATCGTGGACGGCGAGGGCGTGACCGTCGCCGACGTCGAGAAGACGCTCTACATACGAAGAAAGAAAACCGATGGAGCTTAAGCACTGGAAGCTCGACGTGGACGCGGACCACCTGGCGTGGCTTCGGTTCGACCGCGCGGGCTCGGACACCAACACCTTCTCGAGCGAGGCGCTGCGCGAGCTGGGGAAAATCGCCGAACACCTTGCGACGATGCCGCCCAAGGGCCTCGCGATCCTGTCCGCCAAGGACAACGGCTTCGCGGCGGGCGCCGACATTGAGGAGTTCACGAAGCTGAAGGACCCCGACCAGGCGATCGCCCTCACCGTGCTCGGCAACGAGGTGTTCGACAAGATCGCGGCACTCCCTTTCCCCACGGTCGCGTTGGTCCACGGCTTCTGCATGGGCGGAGGCATGGAGCTGGCACTCGCCTGCCGCTATCGAGTCATGGACGACGGGCCCAAGACGCGCATGGCCCTTCCCGAGGTGATGCTCGGCATCGTGCCCGGATGGGGCGGTGCCAGGCGCCTGCCGGCGTTGATCGGCGCCGCCCCCGCGCTGGACCTCATGCTCACCGGCCGCGGCGTCGACGCCCGGCGCGCGAAGAAGCTGGGCCTCGTGGACGCCGTGACTCCACGGCGGCATTTCGAGAACGCCGCGCGCCAGATCCTCACCAACCCGCCGCCGCGCGCGCATCCGAAGCTCGCCGCCGCGATCACCGATTGGCCGGGCATCCGCAACGTCGTGGCGAAGATGTCGGCGAAGAAAGTTGCCGAGCGCGTGCGGCGCGACCAATATCCCGCGCCCTACGCGATCATCGACCTGTGGAAGGACTTCGGCGGCGACGTGCGCAACGTGCCGCGCGAGCATCCCGCTTCGACGGCAAGCCTCTTCTTCCATCCCACGACGCGGAACCTGATTCGCATATTCACGCTCCAGGAGCGGCTCAAGAGTTTCGGCAAGGGCGGCGCGGCCGACATCCGCCATCTCCACGTCGTCGGCGCCGGTGCCATGGGCGGCGACATCGCGGCGTGGTCGGCGATGCGCGGCCTCACCGTCACGCTGCAGGACCTGTCGCCCGAGCGCATCGCGCCCGCGATGAAGCGCGCCGCGGAGCTCTTCGGCAAGCGCCTCAGGCAGCCCCATCTGGTGCAGGCCGCGATGGACCGGCTGATCCCCGACGTCGCCGGCAACGGCGCCGCGCGCGCCGACCTCGTCATCGAGGCGATCGTCGAGAACGCCGAGGTGAAGAGGAAACTCTTCGCGCAGATCGAGCCGCGCATGAAGGACGGCGCGATCCTCGCGTCGAACACCTCCAGCATCCCGCTGCAGGAGTTGACCGGCGTGCTGAAGCACCCCGAGCGGCTCGTGGGATTGCATTTCTTCAACCCGGTCGCGCAGATGATGCTGGTGGAAATCGTCGAAGGCCCCGAGACCTCTGCCGCGGTGATGCAGGCCGGGCAGGCGTTCGCGCGCCAGATCGACAAGCTGCCGCTTCCCTGCAAGTCGGCGCCGGGATTCCTCGTGAACCGCGTGCTCTCGCCCTATCTCCTCGAGGCGATGCTGATGGTGGACGAGGGCATTCCGCCCGAGACGATCGACGCCGCGGCGAAGGACTTCGGCATGCCCATGGGCCCGATCGAGCTCGCCGACATGGTGGGCCTCGACATCGGCTGGGCGGTGGGCCAGGAGCTCGCCAAGCCCGGCACGCCGATCCCGAAGAAGCTGCAGTCGCTCATCGAGGCGAAGAACTTCGGCAAGAAGACCGGCAAGGGCTTCTACACCTGGGTGAAGGGCAAGCCCGTGAAGAGCTCCGCCGGGCCGGGCTCCCTCGACCTGAAGTCGCTCGCCGACCGCATGGTGCTGCCCGCGCTGAACGAAGCGGTCGCGTGCGTACGCGAGCGCATCGTCGCCGACGCGGACCTGTGCGACGCGGGCGTGATCTTCGGCACCGGCTTCGCGCCCCATCGCGGCGGGCCCATCGAGACCATCCGCGCGCGCGGCAAGCAGGAGTGGCTGCGCATCATGGAAGAGAACAAGGCGAAGCACGGCCTGCGCTTCGAGCCCGACAGCGGATGGGCGACGATCTAGGCGGCGTGCGGGCCACCGCGCCCGCCGCCGACGGCTATGCGCTCGCCATCACGCGCTTTGCCGCGCAGGGAACCGCATGGGCGACGATGTGCGTCGCGCCCGCCATGGGCGTGCGCCAGGATTTCTACGCGCCCCTCGCGCGCTTCCTCGCGCAGAACGGCGTGCACGTGCTCACCTTCGACTACCACGGCATGGGCTGGTCGCGGCCGAAGAAGCTCTCCGACTTCCAGGGCACGGTGACCGATTGGGCGCAGATGGACTTGAGCCCGATGCTCGCCCACGCGCGCGAGCCCGCGCCGCACTTGCCGCTCCTCATGCTCGGCCACAGCCTCGGCGGCCAGATCCTCGGCATCACGCCCGACAACGCCGCCGTGCGCGCCTCGTTGCACGTCACCGCGGGCTCGGGCTGGTACAAGCTGAACGACCGCATGCCGCTGCGGGTGCGCTTCCTCTGGTTCGTGCTCATGCCGGCGCTGCTGCCGGTCTTCGGATATTTCCCGGGCAAGCGCTTTCGCATGGTGGGTGACCTGCCACTGCACGTCGCGTGGCAATGGCGCCGCTGGTGCCTGCATCCGGACTACCTCCTCTCGGAGAAGGGCGCGCGCGCGAGCTTCGATCGCGTCACGGCGCCGATCCTGAGCTATTCGTTCGCCGACGACCCGCTGATCAACCGCGCGGCGGTGGAGAGCCTGAACGGGTTCTATCGCAACGCGGCGCTCGAGCATCGGCACGTCGCCCCGGCGGACGTCGGCGCCGAGCGCATCGGGCACTTCGGATTTTTCGCGGCCGAGAGCCGCGATTCCCTGTGGCATCAATCCCTCGCGTGGCTGCGCGCGCAAGTCCCGTGACCGAGCTCAAGGGAAAGACCGCGGTCGTCACGGGTGCGGGGAGCGGCATCGGCCGCGAGCTCGCGCTCACCTGTGCGCGGGAGGGCATGGGGGTCCTCGTCGCCGACATCGACGAGTCGGGCATGCGCGCGACCCAGGCGGCGATCGAGCCGCTCGGCGTTCCCGTGGAATGGATTCGCTGCGACGTCTCGAAGTCCCTCGAAGTCGACGCCTTGGCCGCCCGCGCCTGGGAGCGCTTCGGCGCCGTGCACCTCCTCTTCAACAACGCCGGCGTGGCGGTCGCGGGCCCCGTGTGGGCGGCGACGCTCGAGGATTGGAAGTGGACGCTCGACATCAACCTGATGGGCGTGGTTCATGGCGTTCGCTCGTTCGTGCCTCGAATGCTGGCGCAGGGCGGCGAGTGCCATGTGGTGAATACCGCCTCGGTCGCGGGCCTCGTGGACATTCCCGGGAGCGCCGTGTACTGCGTGAGCAAGCACGGAGTCGTGGCGCTTTCGGAGTGCCTCTACCAGGACCTGCGCGTCGCCGGCGCCGCCATCGGTGTCTCGGTGCTTTGCCCGGCGTATGTGAATACCGGCATCGGCGATTCCGCGCGCCATCGTCCGGGCGAGCTCGCCGCAACCAATCCGCTCGCCGCGCCCTACGACGCGGCGGTGCGCCAGGCGCTGAGCTCGGCCCGCCTCACGGCGGCCGACGTCGCGCGCGCCACGCTCGATGCCGTCAAGGCCGGCCGCTTCTATATCCTCACCCACGAGAGGATCAAGCCCGCGATCGAGGCACGGATGCGCGACATCCTCGAAGATCGCTTGCCCACCGACGTTTCGCGGCCCGTCCCCGGCGCTGGAAAATCCGCATGAAGCGCAGGTCGAATCCGCCCAGTCCCACCTCACCGAGAAGGAAACCGCAATGGGCCAAGTGAAGGATCTCGTCAATCGCCAGGTGCGCCTCGGCGCGCGTCCCATGGGGCTTCCCAAACCCAGCGACTGGAAATTCACCGAGGAAGCGGTGCAGGAGCCCGCCGAGGGCGAGCTCCTCGTCGAGGTGAGCCACATCTCGCTCGACCCCGCCATGCGCGGCTGGATGAACGACGCCAAGTCGTACATCCGCCCTGTCGCCATCGACGAGGTGATGCGCGCGGGCGCGGCCGGCAAGGTGCTCGCATCGCGCCATCCGGGATTCAAGGAGGGCGACCTGGTGGCGGGCAGCTTCGGCGTGCAGAAGTTCGCGATTTCCGACGGCAAGGGCGTGCGCAAGGTGGACACGCGCTTCGCGCCGATCACGACCTACCTCGGCGCGCTCGGCATGCCGGGCATGACGGCGTATTTCGGCCTCCTCGACATCGGCAAGCCCCAGCCGGGGGAGACGGTGGTGGTGTCCGGCGCGGCGGGCGCCGTCGGCTCCATCGTGGGCCAGATCGCCAAGATCAAGGGCTGCCGCGCGGTGGGCATCGCGGGCGGCGCGGACAAGTGCGCATTCCTCACCGAGAAGCTCGGCTTCGATGCGTGGATCGACTACAAGGGCGAGGACGTGAAGGCCGCCCTCAAGAAGCACTGCCCCGACGGCATCCACGTCTATTTCGACAATGTCGGCGGCGACATCCTCGACGCGGCGTTGTCGCGCCTCGCGATGCACGCGCGCATTGTGATCTGCGGTGCGATCTCGCAGTACAACAACACGACGCCGGTGAAGGGCCCCGCCAACTATCTCTCGCTCCTCGTGAACCGCGCGAGCATGACCGGGATGGTGGTCTTCGACCATGCCGACCGCTATGGCGAGGCGGCGCGCGAGATGGCGCAGTGGATCGCCGCCGGCAAGCTGATTGCGAAGGAAGACGTGGTCGCGGGCGGCATCGACGCGTTCCCGGATACGCTCCTCAGGCTCTTCAAGGGTGAGAACTTCGGCAAGCTCGTGCTCGCGCTTTGAGCCCGAAGGCGCTCTTCTTCGATGTGTTCGGTACCCTCGTCGATTGGCGTACCGGGGTCGCGCGCGAAGCCAGGGCGATTCTTGCGCCCCGCGATGAGCTCGACTGGCTCGCGTTCGCCGTCGCCTGGCGCGCCGAGTACCAGCCCGCGATGGAGGAGGTGCGCTCGGGGAAAGTCCCCTTCGCGCGCCTCGACGTGATCCACCGCCGGATGCTCGAGCGCATCGTGCCGCGCTTCAAGCTCGAAGCGCTGGGCGAGGAGGCGCGGCGCCGGCTGGTCCTCGCCTGGCACCGACTCGACGCGTGGCCCGACGTTCCTCCCGGGCTCGCGAAGCTGCGCTCGAAGTTTCTCCTCGCCCCGGTCTCCAACGGCAACATCTCGCTGATGGTGGATCTGGCGAGAAGGAACGCGTTCCCGTGGGACGCGATCCTCGGCGCGGAGATCGCGGGCGACTACAAGCCGAAGCCGCGCGTCTACCTGGCGGCCGCGGAAGCGCTCGCGCTCGAGCCGGGCGAATGGATGATGGTCGCCGCGCATGGCTACGACCTTTCGGCCGCGGCCGCGTGCGGGCTCAAGACGGCCCACGTCGCGCGGCCCGATGAATACGGGCCGGGAACGGGTGAAAGTGAGCCGAAAGTTCCGGTGGACGTCGCCGTCAAGTCGCTCGAGGACCTCGCCCGCGAGCTCGGCGCCTAGGGCCCGGGGGTGACCGCGACGGGCGCCGACTTCATCGCGACGCGCGAAGGCTGGGCCTCGGGCTGGGAAAAGAAGATCGAGACGCAGAAGGCGAGGGCGAGCAGGGTCGCGAGCGCGGGCTTCCAGCCGGCGTGCTCGCGCACCTCGGCCATCGCGGGGTCGCCGGCGAGGGCGCTCAACACGGATTTCGGCATGGCGGTCGTCGTCCTTTTCCGGCTCAGGGTTTGTAGGCGCCGGCAGCGAATACGAGGTTGTCGTAGCGCTCGAAATACATGCGCTTGGCCTCGAGCTGCAGGGTAGTGGGGTTCACGCGGCCGGCGAGGTCCTGCCAGCCGGAGCCTTGCTTCTGCGCGAGCTCGATGCGCTCCTTGATGTGGAGCTTCCCGTTGTCGTCGCGCAGGTCGATCATGTTCTTGCCGATGAACTTCGGGTTGATGTGCGCGAGGGCCTGGCCGTTGTAGTCGTAGACGGTCACGTAGAGGTCGCGGTCGATGAAGCCCGCGTCCTTGCGCGTGAAGTCGGCGAGCGCTTTCGGCTTGCCCGCTTTCTTGTAGTGGGCGATGGCTTTCTTCACCAGGGCCTCGGCTTCCTGCGGCGTGCCGCGCTCGGCGGATGCGGCGCAGTTGAGCGCGAAGCAGGCAAGGAGGATCGAGGCGAAGGCGCGGGCAAGCTGTTGCATGTTGTTTTTTTCCGTGAGAAGAAATCTTGATGCAGCGTACCAACGGGCCGCCGGGGCTCCTGCGAACTACTTCACACCCGCCCGGGGGGCGGCATTACAGGGGTAACGCATTGGAGTAATATTCAAACGCCCGTTTGAATCCATCCCCGTCCATGCCGACCACCCTGCCCGAAGGCGAGCAGCCCGTCCTGCGCATCGTGCCCATGCCCGCGGATACCAACGCGCACGGAACCATCTTCGGGGGCTGGGTCATGGCGCAGGTGGACATCGCGGGAAGCATCCCGGCGTGGGAGCGGGCCCAAGGGCCGGTGGTCACGGTCGCGGTCAATTCCTTCGTCTTCAAGGAGCCGGTCTATGTCGGCGACCTGGTGAGCTTCTACGCCCGGGTGCTGAAGGTGGGCCGCACCTCGATCACCGTGGACGTGGAAGTATTCGCGCAGCGCGGGCGGCGCGCGGCCAGCAAGGAGGCCGTGAAGGTCACCGAAGCACAACTCACCTACGTCGCCGTGGACGCCAAGCGCCAGCCGCGCCCCGTCCCGGGCGGCATCGTGGAGGCCTGACATGAGCGATACCATCGAGATCGGCCGGCGCGAGGCGCAGGCCATCCGCCAGGCGATCCAGCGCGGCGACCCGCAGCGCATGATCATTCGCCAGGCCGCCGTGCTCGGCGCGGGCGTGATGGGCGCGCAGATCGCCGCGCACCTCGCCAACGCCAACGTGAAGGCGATCCTCTTCGACCTTCCCGCGACCGAGGGCAAGGACAAGTCGGCGATCGCCCGCAAGGCGATCGACGGCCTCGCCAAGCAGAACCCGAGCCCGCTCGCGACCGCCGCCACGCTGAAGCAGATCGTGGCCGCCAACTACGAAGAGCACCTGCACCTCCTCGCCGGCTGCGACCTGGTGATCGAGGCGATCAGCGAGCGCATGGACTGGAAGAAGGCCCTCTTCGAGAAAGTCGCGCCGCACATCTCGCCCAACGCGACCTTCGCTTCCAACACCTCGGGCCTGTCGATCACGGAATTGTCGAAGTCGATGCCCGCGGCGCTGCGCCAGCGCTTCTGCGGCATCCACTTCTTCAACCCGCCGCGCTACATGCGCCTGGTGGAGATCATTCCCACGCCCGACACCGATGCCGCCATTCTCGACCGCCTCGAGACCTTCCTCACCACGACGCTCGGCAAGGGCGTGATCCGCGCCAAGGACACCCCCAACTTCGTGGCCAACCGCGTGGGCGTGTTCTCGATGCTTGCGACCATGCACCACACCGCGGCCCTCAAGCTGGGCTTCGACGAGGTCGACGCCCTCACCGGCCCGGCCATCGGGCGCGGCAAGAGCGCCACCTATCGCACCGCGGACGTGGTCGGTCTCGACACCATGGCGCACGTGGTGAAGACACTCGGCGACACCCTCCCGGCGGATCCGTGGGCGGCGTTCTACCGCGCGCCCGAGTGGCTCGCGCAGCTGGTGGCCAAGGGCGCGCTCGGCGCCAAGACCAAAGCCGGCATTTATGTGAAGAAGGGCAAGGACATCCTCGTCCTCGACGTGGCGAAGGGCGACTACCGGCCGCAGGCGGGCGCCATCGCCGACGAGGTGCAGGCGATCCTCAAGGAAAAGAATCCCGGCGAGCAGCTCGCCAGGCTGCGTGCGTCGCCGCACCCGCAGGCGCAATTCCTGTGGGCGATCTTCCGCGACGTGTTCCATTACGTCGCCGTACACCTCGCCGACATCGCGCACTCCGCGCGCGACGTGGACTTCGCCGTGCGCTGGGGCTTCGGCTGGCAGCGCGGCCCGTTCGAGCTATGGCAGGCGGCGGGCTGGCAGCGCGTCGCGAAATGGATCGAGGAAGACATCGCGGCGGGCAAGACCATGGCCAAGGCGCCGCTCCCCAAATGGGTGAACGACGGGCGCCAGGGCGTGCATTCGCCCGAGGGCTCGTACTCGGCCGAAACCGGGAAAATGGTGGGCCGCTCCACGCTCCCGGTCTATGCGCGCCAGCTCTTCCCCGAGACCGTGCTGGGCGAGAGGCCCACCGATCGCGGCACCACCGTCTTCGAGGACGAGGGCGTGCGCATGTGGCACTTGGGCGACCGCATTGCCATCGTCTCCTTCAAGAGCAAGATGCATTCGCTTGGCACGGAAGTGCTGCTCGGGTTGAACCGCGCCATCGACGAAGCCGAGAAGAATTTCGACGCGCTGGTGATCTGGCACGAGGCGCCATTCGCCGTGGGCGCGAACCTCAAGGCCGCGCTGGAATCGCTCAAGGCCGGGAAGTTCGACGAGTTCGAGAAGATGGTCGCGCTCTTCCAGCAGACCTCGCAGCGCCTGAAGTACAGCCTGGTGCCGACGGTGGCAGCGGTCGAAGGCATGGCGCTGGGCGGGGGCTGCGAGTTCGTGATGCATTCGCAGCGGGTCGTCGCGGCGCTCGAGAGCTACATCGGCCTGGTGGAAGTGGGCGTGGGCCTCCTGCCCGCGGGCGGTGGCCTGAAGGAAATGGCGGAACGCGCGGTCGCCTGGGCCAAGGGCGGCGACGCCTTCCCCGAGCTGCAGCGGGGGTTCAAGCAGGCCGCCATGGCGGAAGTCTCCAAGAGCGCCGAAAACGCGCGCGAGATGGGCTACCTCAAGGCGAGCGACCTGGTGATCTTCCATCCCGGCGAGCTGCTATACGTCGCCAAGCGCGAGGCGCGCGCGATGGCCGACTCGGGCGTACGCCCGGCGCTGGCACCCGCGCAGATCCCGGTGGCCGGCAATACCGGCATCGCGACGCTCAAGATGCTGCTTGTCAACATGAAGGAGGGCGGCTTCATCTCGGAGCACGACTACGAAATCTCCTCGCGGATCGCGGAGGTTCTCTGTGGCGGCGAGGTCGAGCCCGGGAGCATGGTGGACGAGAAGTGGCTCCTCGACCTCGAGCGGCGCAATTTCGTGGCCCTGGCCAAGACGCCGAAGACTCAGGAACGCATCGAGCACATGCTAAAGACCGGCAAGCCCTTGAGGAACTAGAGGCTGACATGGAGATGCGACTGAACGCATTCCGCCGCTACCTGCAGCCGTCGCCGAAGCTGCGCTGGCATCCGTGGGCGCCGCTCGTCGCGGGTGCGTTGCTGCTGCTATTCGTGTTCCATTTCGGCGCGCGCTGGGGATGGGACGCATCGCAGCGCCAGTACATGAGGCTTGGCAATATCTACGCAGACCGTGTCTACACGGATTACCTCGCCGAAGAGAGGTGGCCCGGTCAGAGGCTCCTGAACGACGCGGGCTCGGTCGACGCGACGGTCACGCAGTACCTGAAGCAGCAACAGCGCCGCCCTTCCGCCTGGGAAACTTGGCGCGTGAGGCTCGAGGTGCTCACGCTGCACGCCTGGTCCGGCGCTCGGGGCAGGGAGACGGTGGCGCGGATGGCCGAGTTTCGCCTGCGCGAGCTCTCGCCGGCGCATTCGCGCTGGCAAGCAACTTCGGGATGGTGCGAGCGTTCCGGCCATCGGTTGCAGGAAGTGAACGTGCTTGCCGCCTACGCGGACACTGCGGAGGCCTATTCGACGCTGCTGGGACGCGAGGTGCGCCCGCAGGAGCTCGCCCCCGCGGTGGCCGGTTGGAAATGCGCCGCTGAACTTCCGAGGAAAATGCCATGACCCGACAAATCCAGGACGCCTACATCGTCGCCGCGGTGCGCACGCCGGTGGGCAAGGCGCCGCGCGGCATGTTCAGGAATGTTCGCCCCGACGACATGCTCGCGCATGTCTTGAAGGGCGTGATGGCGCAAGTGCCGGGGCTCGATCCCCACGACATCGCCGACGTGATCGTCGGCTGCGCGATGCCGGAGGCGGAGCAGGGCATGAACGTGGCGCGCATCGCGGTCCTTCTCGCCGGGCTGCCGGATAGCGTGCCGGCGATGACCATCAACCGCTTCTGCTCCTCGGGAGTCCAAGCGGTCGCGCTTGCCGCGGACCGCATCCGCACCGGCGACGACGACGTGGTGATCGCCGCGGGCACCGAGTCCATGTCGATGGTGCCGATGATGGGCAACAAGATCGCGCTGAACGACGCCGTCTTCCGGAATAACGAGAACGTCGCGATCGCCTACGGCATGGGCATCACGGCAGAGAACGTCGCCAAGCAATGGAAAGTCACGCGCGAGGAGCAGGACGCCTTCGCCGTGGCGAGCCACCAGAAGGCCACCAAGGCGATCGCCGTCGGCGGCTTCAAGGAAGAGATCCTTCCCTATGAGGTCGAGAGCGCCGCGCCCGACCTCGCCAGGGGCGCGGTGGTGCACCGCACCAAAATCGCCGACACCGACGAGGGTCCGCGCCCCGATTCGAGCCTCGAGTCCCTCGCCAAGCTGAAGACCGTGTTCGCCGCGCGCGGCAGCGTCACCGCCGGCAACAGCTCGCAGATGTCCGACGGCGCCGCCGCCGTGATCCTGATGAGCGAGCGCGCGCTGAAGAAGTACAACGTGCAGCCGCTGGCGCGCTTCGTGAGCTTCGCCGTGGCCGGCGTGCCGCCCGAGATCATGGGCATCGGCCCCATCAAGGCGATTCCAAAGGTGCTCGCCCAGGCCGGCGTGAAGCAGGACGACCTCGACTGGATCGAGCTGAACGAGGCGTTCGCCGCGCAGGCGCTCGCGGTCGTGAAGGACCTCGGCCTCGATGCCTCGAAGGTCAATCCGCAGGGCGGCGCCATCGCCCTGGGACACCCGCTGGGCGCCACCGGCGCCGTGCGCACGGCGACCCTCGTGCACGGCCTGAAGCGCACCGGCGGACGCTACGGGATGGTCACCATGTGCATCGGCACGGGCATGGGAGCCGCGGGACTTTTCGAGTCGATCCGATAAATGCCAGAATAGCCGCCAAACGCAGCACCCAACAATAACGAAACCAGAGAGGAGAACCGCTCCATGAAAGCTTTCCCCGCCGTGAAGCCGCTGGCGCTCGCAATCGCGCTACTCGGTGCCGCACCCGCATTCGCCCTGCAGTTCGAATTCGACAATGGCCTCAAGGCCAGCGTCGACACCACCCTCACCTACGGCATCGCGATGCGCGCGGACGACCGGGACCCGGCACTCATCGGCATCGCCAACGGCGGCACGTCGCGCTCGGTGAACGAGGATGACGGCGACCTCAACTTCAACAAGAACAAGGCGTTCGCCAACGTGATCAAGGCGACGACCGACGTCGAGCTCAAGTGGCGCAACTTCGGCTTCTTCGGCCGCGGCCTCGCGTTCTACGACTTCGACTTGCACGACAGCAACAAGCTCGGCCCCACGGGCCGCGACCGCCTCGGCAAGGGTGTCGTCGGGCTGGACGGCTTCGTGAGCGCCGCCTTCGATCCCATGGGCCACACGCTTCGCATGCGCGCCGGGCGCCAGGTGATCAGCTGGGGCGAGAGCACGTTCATCGGCAACGGCATCAACGTGATCAACCCGATCGACGTGTCGAAGCTGCGCATCCCCGGCTCCGAGCTGAAGGAAGGCCTCATTCCCACCACGGGCATCTGGTCGAGCCTCGAGCTCTCCAGGGCGGCGGCGGTCGAGGGCTTCTACCTCACCAACTGGGACAAGACGCGCATCGACCCGCGCGGTTCCTACTTCTCGAACAACGACTCGATCTCCGACGATGCGGATCGCGCGATCGTCACTTTCGGCCGGCGCCAGGACCAGCACTTCGCGCCGTCGAACCCGATTCCGCTCGCCACGCCCGGCGCCGGCGGTCCCGCGCAAGCGCTCTACGGCCCCTTCAATCCGGCCGCTTCGGTCTGGGCGCCGCGCTCGGCGGACCGCAACCCGAGCGACAGCGGCCAATACGGCGTCGCATTCCGCTATCTCGCGCACGAGTTCAACAACACAGAGTTCGGCGTGTACTACATGAACTACCACAGCCGCGTGCCGCTCTTCTCTTCGGTGACGGGCAGCCCGGCGACTTCGTCGAATACGCTCACCTCGATCGTCACCGGCGGACCGCTCAACGCGGCGCAGAACGGCACGGCCACGTATTTCGCGGAGTATCCGGAAAACATCCGGCTCTTCGGCCTGAGCTTCAACACGCAGGCTCCTGCCGGCGTCGCGCTGCAGGGCGAATACTCGTATCGCCCCAACGTGCCGGTGCAGTATTCGACGGCGGAGCTGATCCTCGCGACCCTGGGCCTGCCGAACACGATCACCGGGTTCGTGCAGATTCCCGGCGCGCCCACCGGCGCCACGGCCGCGGCGCTCGTGCCCGCGCGCACCTACCTCCAGGGCTACCAGCGCCTCAAGATGAGCCAGGCGCAGGTCACGGCGACCAAGTCCATGCCGAGCTTCCTCGCCGCGGAGCAGCTCGTGCTCGTGGGTGAAGTGGGAATGAACTACATCCACAACATGCCCACGAACGTGAAGTTCAACGGTCCCGGCGCTTACCTTCCGGCCACGGCCTTCGGCGCCCTGCTCACGTCCGGCGGGTCGATGCAGACCGACGGCTTCGCGACGCAGTTCTCGTGGGGCTATCGACTCGCGGCGCGCATGGATTATGCCAACGCGCTCTTCGGCGGAACGCTCACGCCGCGCGCGGCCTTCACGCACGACGTGCACGGCGTGGGTCCCAACTTCAACCAGGACACCAAGTCCGCGTCGCTCGGCCTGTCGTGGGACTACCAGCGCAAGTGGGTCGTGGACATGCAGTACACGAGCTTCTTCGGCGGCCGCACGTATTGCGGCACCGACGTCTCGGGCGTCCCGCCGACCCAGCCCGCGAGCTTCTGCTCCAGCGCGAACCCGTTGAAGGACCGCGATTTCTATTCAGTGAGCGTGAGCTACTCGTTCTAGGCCCACGACTCAACCAAGATAACGACGAGGAGAAACGAACATGTCGGTCAATTCCAAGACGTCCTGGGCCGCGCTCGCTGTCGGCGCCGCCCTCGCCATGCCCGCCGTGGCCGAGCTTTCCGCGGCCGACGTGGGCAAGCTCGGCACCACGCTCACGCCGGTCGGCGCGGAGAAGGCCGGCAATGCCGCCGGCACCATCCCCGCGTGGGACGGTGGTGTCACGCGCGTCGCCGCCGGATACAAGCCGGGCGGCAACTACCCGGATCCGTTCAGCGCGGACAAGGCGCTCTTCACCATCGACCAGTCGAACGTCGACAAGTACAAGGACAACCTGTCGCCGGGCGAGATCGCGATGATCAAGAAGTACCCCGACTACAAGATGGTCGTGTATCCGACGCGGCGCAGCGCTTCGTTCCCGGCGTGCCACTACGCCGAGACCAAGGAGTGCGCCGCCAAGGCGAAGCTCTCCGCGGGCGGCAACGGCGTCACCGGCTGCAGCGGCGGCATTCCCTTCCCGATCCCGAAGGACGGCAACGAGGCGATCTGGAACACGCTGCTGCGCTACTCCGGCGACACCTTCGCGCAGAACTGGGCGCAGGCCGCGGTCACGCGCACCGGCGACTACGCGCTGGTGAAGTTCGAGTACGAGTACGACTTCTCGTACGGCAACTGCTCCAAGCCGGTGCCGCAGCGCGAGGCCAACAAGAAGCTGAACTATCTGCAGGCGACCACGGCGCCGGCGCGCCTCGCGGGCCAGATCCTGCTGGTGCACGAGACCGTGGACCAGGCGAAGGAGCCGCGCTCGGCGTGGACTTACAACCCCGGCCAGCGGCGCGTGCGTCTCGCGCCCAACGTCGCCTACGACAACCCGGGAACGGCGGCCGACGGGTTGCGCACCAACGACGACTTCGGCATGTTCAACGGGGCCACCGACCGCTACGACTGGAAGCTGGTCGGCAAGCGCGAGATGTACGTTCCGTACAACTCGTACAAGCTCTCGGATCCGAAGCTCAAGTACGCCGATGTCCTCAAGGCCGGCCACATCAACCAGGACCTCGCGCGCTATGAGCTGCATCGCGTGTGGGTGGTGGATTCGACGCTGAAGGCGGGCACCAGCCACATCTACGCACGCCGCACCTTCTACATCGACGAGGACAGCTGGGCGATCCTCCTCATCGACAAGTACGACGGCCGCGGCGACTTGTGGCGCACCGCGGAATTCAACAACGAGAACTGGTACAACGTGCCGATGTTCTTCGGCACGCTCGAGGTCCACAACGACCTGCAGTCGGGGCGCTACATCGCGATGGGCCTGCGCAACGAGGAAAAGCTCATCTACGAGCCGATCAAGCGCACGCCGGGCGACTACACGCCCAACAACCTGCGCGGCACGGGGACGCGCTAAGAGGCGAGTTCCCGAGCGGCCATGAGGAAACTCCTCGGTGCCGCAGCCCTGGGCTGCGGCATTCTTTTTTGCGCGTGGGCGGTGCCGGACAATCTCCCGGCGGCGGGGCCCTTGCGCGCCACCACCATGCAGCGCCTGCTGCTGGTGGACGCGGAGCGCTTCGGCAACCGCATCGTCGCCGTCGGCGATCGCGGCTACATCGTGATCACCGACGATCGCGGTGCCACGTGGCGCCGCGCCAAGGCGCCGGCGGCGCCGCTCCTCACCGCCGTCGATTTCCTCGACGACCAGCTCGGCATCGCGGTGGGGCACGACTCGGCGATCCTCACCACCGCCGACGGCGGCGAGACGTGGACGCAGCGCTTCTCCGCGCCCGCCGACGGCCGGCCGCTGCTCGACGTGCTCTTCGTGAAGAAGGACTTCGCCGTCGCGGTCGGCGCTTACGGCGCGTACTACGAGAGCGTCGACAAGGGCGCTACGTGGAGCGCGCGCAAGATCATCGCCGACGACAAACACTTGAACGCGATCCTCGAGCTCGGCGCGGGCAACCTCCTCATCCTCGGCGAGACCGGCACCATTCTCACCTCGGGCGACTGGGGCAAGAGCTGGACGCCGAACCCGTCTCCCTACAAGGGCTCGTTCTTCGGCGCGGTGGTGACCGACGACGGCGCCGTCGTCGCGTTCGGCATGCGCGGGCGCATCTACCGCTCCGCCGACAAGGGCAAGACCTGGAAGCAGGTGGATAACGCGTCGACCGCGACCCTCATCGGCGCCGAGAAGCTTCCCGACGGCTCGGTGATCATCGCCGGATCGGCGGGCACCGCGCTCGTGAGCCGCGACAACGGTCAGTCGTTCGTCCCCATCACGACCGGGACGACGAAGGCGTTCTCGAAGCCGGTGCTGGGCGCCGAGAATTCGATCCTGCTCCTGGGAGAAGCGGGCGCTCGCGAGGTGAAGCTCCCGGTGGCGCGCAAATGAGCCTCAAGGGGCTGATCCAGGCGGTCTCGGTGCTGGTGTTCGATTACCGCAAGGCGTGGGTGCTCACGCTGCTCTTCGCGGCCTCGGCCTCGCGCCTCGCCGTGGACGCGGGCTTCAACAAGATGGTGCCGCTCACGCACCCCTACATGAAGGTCTACCGCGAGTACGAGGGCGTCTTCGGCGGGGCCAACCGCGTGGCGATCGCGCTGGTGCGCAAGGACGGCACCATCTACGACAAGGAGTACATGGCGGCGCTGAAGGGGCTCACCGACGACGTGTTCCTGCTGAACGGCGTGGACCGCCCGTCGGTGAAGTCGCTGTTCACGCCCAACACGCGCTTCATCGAGGTGATCGAGGAGGGCTTCGCCGGCGGCAACGTGATCCCGGCCACTTTCCAGGGCAGCGACGCGGACCTCGCCACCGTGCGCGGCAACGTGAACAAGTCCACGGAGGTGGGGCGCACCGTGGCCACCGATTTCAGCGGCGCGCTGGTGAGCGCGGGACTCCTCGAGATCGACCCGCAGACCGCCAGGCGCCTCAACTACTTCGACGTCGCCGCCAAGCTCGAGGAGCTGCGCGCCAAGTATTCGAGCGACCGGCACAGCGTGCACATCATCGGCTTCGCCAAGGCGATCGGCGACATCCGCGACGGAGCGCGCGGCGTGATCGTGTTCTTCGGCATCGCCTTCGTGATCACCGCGGCGCTCATGCTGTGGTTCGTGAAGGACGTGAAGCTCACCCTGGTGGCCCTCGCCGTGGCGATGATGCCGGTGCTGTGGCTGCTGGGAACGCTCCCCATCCTCGGCTTCGGCATCGATCCGCTCTCGATCCTCGTCCCCTTCCTCATCTTCTCGATCGGCGTATCGCACGCGGTGCAGATGACCAAGACCTGGGAGCGCGAGGTGGTGTCGGGCGTCGACAGCCTGACCGCGGCGAAGCGCTCGTTCGCCAAGCTCTTCATTCCCGGCACGCTGGCGCTGCTCACCAACGTGCTCGGCTTCGCGGTGATCATGCTGATCCCGATCGACATCGTGCGCGAGCTCGGCATCACCGCTTCGCTGGGCGTGGCGTGGATGATCATCACCAACAAGATGCTGCTGCCGATCATGCTCTCGCACCTCACGCTCTCGAAGACGGCGGCGCAGAAGGAGGCCTACCAGGAGAGCAAGGCGCACCGCATCTGGCACGCGGCCTCGCAGTGCGTGGCAAGGAAGCGCGCCACCGTCATCATCGCGATCGCGCTCGCAATCCTCGCGCTGGGCCTGTACCAGGCGCACCAGTTGAAGGTCGGCGACTACGGCATCGGCGTGCCGGAGCTGCGGCCCGATTCGCGCTACAACCTCGACAACGCGAAGATCGTGGAGAAGTTCGCGATCGGCGTGAATACCCTGGGCGTGGTGGCGCAGACCATGAACGTGCAGGGCGCCTGCACCCAGTACGACGTAATGAGTTTGATCGAGCGCTTCGACTGGTACATGCAGAACGTGCCGGGAACGCAGTCGGTGATTTCGCTGCCGGGCCTCGCCAAGATGGTGAACGCGGGCTTCAATGAGGGCAACATCAAATGGCGTGCGCTGCCGCGCGACCCGCAGGTGATGGCACAGTCGGTGACGCCGATCGACACCTCGACGGGGCTCCTCAACCCCGACTGCAGCGCGATGCAGGTGCTGGTGAACACCACCGACCAGCAGGGCGAGACGATCGCGCGCCTCATCGCCGAGGTGAAGAAGTTCTCCGCCGCGAACCCGAGCGACAAGGTGGCGTTCAAGCTCGCCACCGGCAACGTGGGCGTGATGGCGGCCACCAACGAGGCGGTGGACAAGGCGCGCTGGGAGATGAATTTCGCGATCTTCGGCGCGCTCGCGGTGATGTGCATGATCACCTTCAGGAGCCTGCGCGCCACGCTCTGCATCCTCATCCCGCTCGCGATCGTCTCGGTGCTGTGCGAGGCGCTCATGCCCACGCTCGGCATCGGCCTCAAGGTGTCGACGCTGCCGGTGATCGCTCTCGGCGTGGGCGTGGGCGTCGACTACGGCATCTACCTCTACGACCGGATCGAGGCGCACCTCGAGGAGGGCAAGGAGCTCGCCGCCGCCTTCTACGGGGCGCTGAACGAGCGCGGCACGGCGATGGTCTTCACCGCCGTCACGATGACGATCGGCGTGGGCACCTGGGCCCTGTCGGCGCTCAAGTTCCAGGCCGACATGGGCATCCTCCTCGCCTTCATGTTCTTCCTGAACATGCTGGGCGCGCTTTTCCTGCTGCCGGCGCTCGCCGCCTTCCTCCTCAAGCCCCAAAAAGTCGTGTCAGGTACGACTTAAAAAGTCGTGTCAGGTACGACTTAATTTGACGGTGTCGCCGACGCGAACGCGTCCGGGCTTCAGCGTGACGAGGTTCATGCCGAACATCACACCGAACTCCTTGCTGTCGCGAAAGGTCGAGAGCGTGGCGAGCGGCTCCGGCCCCTTCACTTCGCCCGTGGACTGATCGGTGGTCGTCACCTGGCAGCGCCCGCACGGCTTGACGCTCTTCAGCACCGCGTCGCCGACGCGGATCTCGTCCCAGCCGTCCTCGGCGAAGGGCTCGCTCCCGGATACCACCAGGTTGGGACGGAAGCGGTTCATGGGAAGCGCCGGGTGGTCTCGCGCGAGGAGGCGCGCATTCAGTTCCCCGAGCGACGCCTCGCCGGTGAGCAGATAGGCGAATCCGTCGGCGAACCCCACCAGCTTGTCGCCACCCGCGTAGCGGCGATTGGAGTAGCGCCGCGAGCTCTCGGGCATGTAGAGCAGGCGGCAGGCGAGGCCGAGGTATTCCGAGAGCCAGCGATCCGCATCGGTGGACGCCGCCACCGCGTCCACCGGGTTGCCCCAGACCTCGGCGCGCACGGCGGGCCCGGGCGGGGCCACGAGCGGCACATCGACGCTCGAGACGTCGGGCGCCGAAAGGGTGAGCGCATCGGCGCCGAGCTCGGTCCAGACCGTCGCCATCCGCGGATATTCACGCTGGGTGAGCATCTCGCCCGCCGGCCCCATCACCATCCAGCGCCGGTCGTGCTCGAGGCCGCGCCCGGTCGCATTGGCCTCGGTGAGCGCGATCCCCTTGAGGCCCTTCACGGGGTAAACGTTCAGAGCAGAAAGGGTGATCGGCACTCGCGGAATCCACCGTTGTGTTGGGCAGCGTCTAAGGGTACCTTAACCCGTTCGCCGAACCTGCAAGGAGAGAACATGGCCCTCTGGGACAAGTTGATGGGTGAATTGGTCGACATCGTCGAATGGCTCGACGACTCGAAGGACACTCTCGCCTACCGATTCGAGCGTTACCAGAACGAGATCAAGTACGGCGCGCGGCTCGTCGTGCGCGAGGGCCAGATGGCCGCCTTCATCAACGAGGGCAAGCTCGCCGACGTCTACAAGCCCGGCACCTACGAGCTCACCACGCAGAACATGCCGATCCTGGCGACGCTGCGCGGCTGGAAGTACGGCTTCAACAGCCCCTTCAAGGCCGAGGCGTACTTCATCTCGACGCGCAAGTTCACCGACCTCAAGTGGGGCACCCCGGGGCCGGTGATGATGCGCGACAAGGATTTCGGCATGGTGCGCGTGACCGCCTTCGGCATCTACGCGGTGCGCGCCAAGGACGCCGGCATCGTGATCCGCGACCTGGTGGGCACCGACGCGCGCTTCACCACCGACGACATCCAGGCGAACCTGCGCGGCAAGATCGGGCTGCGCATCAAGGAGCTCATGCCCGAGCTCGGCATCCCCGCGATCGAGATGGAAGCGAAGGTCTTCGAGATGGGCACGAAGCTGCGCGAACGCCTCGCGCCGGACTTCGAGGCGCTCGGCCTGGAGCTTTGCGAAGTGCAGGTCCAGGACGTGGGCCTTCCGGAAGAGGTCGAGAAGGCGATCGACAAGCGCGGGGCCATCGCCGCCGTGGGCAACATGCAGGCCTACACGCAGTACGAAACGGCGTCCTCGATTCGCGATGCCGCCAACAATCCGGGTGGCGCCGCCGGCGCGGGCGTCGGCCTGGGCGCCGGGATCGCCATGGGCGCGCAGATGATGAACAACATGTCGAGCGCCGCGGGCATGGCGGGCGGAGCCGCGCCGCCGCCGGTTCCGGGCGGCGCTGCGTTTCACGTCGCGGTCGGCCAGAGCCAGAGCGGGCCCTTCGACGTCGGAGCGCTCCAGGGCCAGGCCGCCTCGGGGCAGCTCACGCGCAATACGCTGGTGTGGAAGAACGGCATGGCGCAATGGACGAAGGCGGGCGAGGTCCCCGAACTGGCAGCGCTCTTCGCGAACGTTCCGCCGCCGATCCCGTCGTGAGCGTTACCCCGGCCCCCGACGAAGGCGCTCGGGGGCAGGCTCCGGACGCGGCCCCACTGGATCCGGGCCTCGGCCGGGATGACGGCCCCGCCGCTTTCATCAAGACCTTCCCCTGCACCGGCTGCGGGGCGAAGCTCTCGTTCGCGCCCGGCACACGCAACCTCAAGTGCGAGTTCTGCGGCACTCAGAACGAGATCGCCGCGGACGACGCGCGCATCGAGGAGCTCGATTTCGAGATCTACCTCAAGGCCCTAGAGGGCCGGCAGGAGACCTTCGAGGAGGAGCACGTGCGCTGCGAGAAATGCGGCGCGGAACAGAACCTGGGCGCGAGCCTGTTCGCCGGGCAGTGCGCCTTCTGCGGCGCGGCGATCGTCTCGAAGGGCTACGCCAACCGCCGCATCAAGCCCAAGTCGCTCATCCCCTTCAAGGTGGACCGCAGGCGCGCGCAGGACGAGTTCCGCCGCTGGGTGAAGGGGCTGTGGCTCGCCCCCGGCGAGCTCAAGCGCTACGCGCAGAGCGACGCCGGGGTGACCGGTACCTACATCCCGTTCTGGACCTACGACTGCCGCACCTCGAGCGACTATCGCGGCGAGCGCGGCGACAGCTACTACACCAACGAAAGCTACACTACGCGCAATTCCGCGGGCGAATCGGTCAGCGAGACGCGCCGCGTGCAGCAGACGAAGTGGAGTCCCGCGTCGGGCCATGTCGACTGCTTCCACGACGACGTGCTGGTGCTCGCGTCGCAGTCGCTGCCGAGCGAGCTGCGCGGGGCGACGATGGAGTGGAACCTCAAGGAAGGCCTGGTGCCGTACCAGCCGGAATTCGTGAGCGGATTTCGCGCCGAGGCCTACCAGATCGGCCTGAAGGACGCTTTCCCGATCGCCCAGAAGCAGATCGACGCTCGCATCTATTCGCTGGTGAGGAAGGACATCGGCGGCGACCAGCAGCGCGTGCACGACATCTCGACCGCCTACAGCGAGACACGCTTCAAGCACGTGCTGCTGCCGGTGTGGATCTCGGCCTACCGCTTCCGCGACAAGACCTACCGGTTCCTCGTGAACGGGCAGACGGGCGAGGTCGCTGGCGAGAGCCCGCTCTCGTGGCAACGCGTCACGCTCCTGGTGATCGGCGTCATCATCTTCTTCTTCATCGTGCTCTGGCTGGGAAGCCATTGAGCGCGGCGCGCGCCGGCGGCCCCGCCGGCTATCGCAACGCGGCTCCCTTCTTCGCGTTGCTGGTGCTCCTCGCCGTGCCCGCTTTCTGGCCTTCCTATCTCCATGCCGAGAAGGTCGAGGCGGATTTCCACGTCCACCTGCATGGCCTTGCGATGCTCCTCTGGAGCGCCATGCTGATCGCCCAGCCGGGGGGCTCATTCGCGCCGGCCAGTGGAAGCTGCATCGCCAACTGGGCAAGGCTTCCTACGCGCTCGCGCCGCTGGTCGTGGTCTCGACGCTGCTCCTCGCGCACTACCGGCTCACCCAGGCCTATCCGCCCGACCAGCTCTATTTCCTCTACGTGCAGCTCGCGCTGCTCGCGCTATTCGTGGTCGCCTACACGCAGGCGATCCGCCACCGCAAATCCGCGGCCGTGCACGCGCGCTACATGGTTTGCACCGCGCTCACGCTGTTGGATCCGATCGTCGCGCGGCTGCTCTATATCTGGGGCGGCATCGAGCCGCCACTCATGCAGGCGATCACTTACACGCTGATCGACGCGATCCTCGCCTTCCTCTGGATGCGCGACCGCAGACTTGGATCGAACGTGAGCGTATTCCCGCGGATGCTGGCGATCTTCATCGTCGCGGAAATCCCGACGTTCTTTCTGCCCGACCAACCGGGGTGGCACGCCTTCGCGAAATGGTACGCGGCCTTGCCGCTTCCCTAGTCAGTGCTGCGAGCGGTCGACCACGAGGCGCTGGTACAGGCGCTGCCACTTCTCATAGTCGTCGATGGCCTCGCGCGCGTTCACGACCTTCACGGGCCGGCGCTCCAGCACCAGGCGGCGCACCGGGGTGTCGTAGCTGCGGCTCGAGGGCACGCGGTGGACTTGCATGAAGAAGCGCTGGCCTTCGCTCAGCATGTAGTCGTAGAAGAGCGCCGCCGCATTGGGGTGCGGGGCGCGCCGCGAGACGGCGACCGCGGAGGGCAGCACCACGGCCGGGGTCAGCACGAACCAGTCGACCGGCGCCGACTTCGCCTTCATGCGCTCCGCGTCGTGGCTGTAGATGCCGAGAAAGAGGGCGATTTCGCCGGCGGCCACCAGCGCAGCGCCGTGATTGTGGCCGGTGCGCACCGCCACGCCGTTCTCGGCGAGGCGAGCGAACAGGTCGAGACCGGGCTTCTGGCCCATCGATTCGACCACCGCCGCGAACCACTCGACGTTGGTCGACTCCATGCCGATGCGGCGCTTCCATTTCGGTGCCAGCAGGTCCTGCCAGGATCGCGGCACGTCGGCCGGCGCCACGACGTTGGTGTTGTAGGCGTAGACCAGCAAGTTCAGGCGATCGGGCGCCCATTCGCCGTGGGCAGGCAGGGTCTCGGGCAGCAGGGCCTCGCCGAAATGCGGTGAGTTCATCCGCTGCAGGAGCTTTTCGCGCGCCAGCGCCTCGATCTGCGGCGCGTTGGTCTCGAGCACGTCGAACTCGAAGCGTCCCGCGCGCGTCTCGCCGATCACGCGCTGCAGGATGTGCGCCTGGCTTCCGCGCCAGAACTTCACGGTCACTCCATAGCGCTGCTTGAAGTCCGCGGCGAGCTTGAGCTGGTCGTCCTGCGTGAGCGACGAGTAGAGCATGAGCTCGCCCTCCGCCCGCGCGGCCGCGGCGAGGCGCTCGGTGCGATCGGCGCCCCGATAGGACGCCACCGCCGATACACCGGGCGTGGGCTCGACCGCCAGGCTCGCCGTCGCGACGGCGAAGCCGAGGACGAGGACTAGGACGAAAACGAAACGCGGCGACAACGCGCGCACGCCGGCCGCTAGAGATGCAACAGCCGCGCGGCGTTTTCGCCGAGGATCTTGTCCTTCTGCCGGGGGTCGAGGTCCTTCCTCCCGCGCAAGGTCGACACGGTGTGCGGGAACTCCGAATCGAAGTGCGGGTAGTCGCTCGCCATGAGGATGCGATCCTCGCCCAGCTCGGTCACGGCGCGCGCGAGATCGCCTTCGTCGGCTTCGCAGGTCGTGTAGACGTTGCGGCGTATGTACTCCGAGGGCGCCATCTTCATCGACGCGGAGATCTGCGGAAAGTCCCGCGCCCATTCCCAGTCGTCGTCCATGCGGTGCATCCAGTAGATCAGCCACTCGGTGCTGCACTCGAAGAACACCACTTGCAGCTTCGGGAATTTCTCGAAGACCCCGCCCAGCACCAGTGCCACCAGCGCCGCGCTGCTGTTGGTCGGGCGGCCGAGCACGTGGGTCTTGTAGAAGTTGTCGAAGCGGTCGATGAGCTCGCCGTTGCTGTTCGGGTGGCACATGAGCGGCACCCCCAACTCCTCGGCGGCCTGGTAATACGGGAAGAAGGCGGGATCGTCGAGGTTGCGCGTGCCGCAGTAGGGCACCAGGTGCGCCGCCTTGAAGCCGAGCTCCTTCACGCAGCGCCCAAGCTCGCCGGCCATGGCCTCGGGGCACCCCGCCGGCGCCATGGCCACGGGCAGGAACACCTCCTCGTGGCCTTTCACCAGGTTCGCGACCCAGTCGTTGAAGAGGCGCGCGCACTCGCGCCCGAGGCCGCCCAGGTTCGAGGTGGCGATGGTGATCTGCGTGGGAAAGATGAGCTGCTTGTCGATGCCTTCCCGGGCGATGTCCTCGCGCCGGCGCGCCATGTCGTAGCCACCCACCTGCCGGGCGGCGACCTCTCCGCCGCGCCAGTTGATCGCCGGGTCGTAGATGTACGGATGCCGATGCGCGGCGTGGCCCTGGGCGCTGATGGGATCGAGCGAATGCGCGAACTTGGTCTTGTGCGAGTGCCCGTCGTTCATCCTCACCGGCCGGAAGCGCTCGTAGCGCCCTTCCAGCCGGTACACCTCATCCATGAAATAGCCTTCGCGCAGGTGGGAGTCGCAATCGACGATCATGGGGGCTCCCGGCGCTAGGCCTGCTTCGCCAGGGTCTCGCCGTCGGACACCTCGAACTTGCCGGGCGCCTCCACGTTGAGCGTCTTCACCACCCCGTCGTCCACCAGCATCGAGAAGCGCTGGCAACGCATGCCCATGCCGCGCGCGTTCAGATCCAGCTCCAGGCCCAGCTTCTTCGTGTATTCCGCGCTGCCGTCGCCCATGAAGCGGATCTTGCCGTTGGCCTTCTGGTCGCGCGCCCAGGCACCCATCACGAAGGGATCGTTCACCGCGAGACACCACACCTCGTCCACGCCCTTCGCCTTCAGCTTGTCCATGTTGTCGAGGTAGCTCGGCACGTGCTTCGCGGAGCAGGTCGGCGTGAAGGCGCCGGGCAGCCCGAAGATCGCGATCTTCCTGCCCTTCACCAGGTCCTGCACCTTGAACGTGTTCGGGCCCACGGTGCAGCCGTTGCCTTCCACTTCGATGAATTCCTGCACGGTGCCTTCGGGAAGGCGGTCGCCGACCTTGATCGTCATGTTCTTCTCCTGGTTGAAAAGGGGTGTCGCCGGAAATCTAGGTGATGGAAACCACGCGCCGGAAGCCCGCCAGGGCCACGCCGGCCGCGACGAAAGCCCCGCCGATGCCGCGATTCACCCAGCGCAGTTGCCGCGGATCGCGCATCATGCGCAGCACCTTCGCCGCGAGCGCGGTGTAGCCCGTCATGATGACGAGGTCCACCGCGAAAGTGGTGGCCGCGAGGATCGCGTACTGGGCAAGCTGGGGCTTCGCCACGTCGATGAACTGCGGCAGGATCGCGGCGAAGAAGATGATGCCCTTGGGGTTGGTGGCGTTCACCCAGAAGCCGCGCATGAACACTTCGCGCGGCGTGTGCGCCTCGTCGTCGCGGTCCTCCTCGAAGCCGCGCGGCGCCGCGCGCCAGGTGACGACGCCGAGGTAGACGAGGTAGATCACGCCCAGCCACTTCACCGCGGTGAAGAGCGTTTCGGAGGCGAGGAGGATGGTGCCCAGGCCGAAGGCCACGACCACGACGAAGAACACGTTCGCAACCTGCATTCCGACGCCGTTCCACAGGCCCAGGCGGAAACCATGGTGCAGCCCGCTCGAGATGCTCGAGAAGACGCCCGGCCCCGGCGAGAGCGACAGGATGATGGCGGCGACGAAATAGGTGACCCAGACCGACAGATCCATCAACGCCCCCGTTCGACGGCGCGCTTCGCGAGCCGGTCGATGAGCGCCGGGGCTACGAGCTTGAGCCAGAGGCCCATTTTACCGCGCGCGGTCATCACCACTTCGCGCTCGCGCCCCTCGATCGCCTTCACGACGCGGCGCGCGCAATCCTCCACGCTCATCACCTCGCCCTCCTTCACCGGGCTTATCTCGATGGGCTTGCCGTCCGGGCCGCTCGCGTTCTCGCGGATGCCGGTGGACACGAAGCCCGGGTAGATCATGGTGACGCTGACGCCGCTCCCGCCGAGCTCGATCCTCAGCGAATCGAAGAAGCCGCGCATGGCGTGCTTGCTCGCGCTGTAGCCGGTACGCGTCGGCACGCCGACCAGCCCCGCGAGGCTCGCGATCGCGACCAGGCGCCCGCGCGATTGGCGCAGGTGCGGGAGCGCATGGCGCGTGCAATAGACGGCGCCCATGTAGTTCACCTGCATGATGCGCTCGAGGATCGACATGTCCTCGATGTCCTCGAAGCGCGCCCACATGCTCACACCCGCGTTGTTGACGAAGGTGTCGAGGCGCCCGAAGGCGAGCACGGCGCCCGCCACGATCGCCTGGCAATCGCGCTCGGTCGCGACGTCGGCGCGCACGCACACCACCGAGGCGCCCGCGCCGCGGCAATCCTTCGCAACCGCTTCCAGCTCCTTCTCGCTTCTCGCCGCGAGCACCAGCTTGGCGCCCTTCGCCGCGAGCTGGCGCGCCAGCTCCGCGCCGATGCCCTTCGACGCTCCGGTGATCGCTACGACGTTATCTTTCATGGCGCTTGCGTGGCGGTGATGGTTTACTTGTCGGTCTCGGGGTCGGGGATGTGGTTGAAGGCGATGTGCAGCCCGCCGCGGTCGCGCGCCTTGTGGGCGCTCGCGAAGTAGACCGCCTGCTTGCCGAAGCGCGCGTTCAGCTTGTCGAGCGTGGAGTAGAGGCTCTTCGACTTGTCCTCGGAGTGGTCCGCTTCGGAGACGAAATCCGAATACGCCATCCCGACCTTGAGGATGGTGCGCCGGTCCTTCGGGCGCTTGGCCCACAGCTTGTCGAGCGCGTGCAGGAAGGTGACCGTGTCCTGCGTGTCGACGAGGCGCATCTCCGCGGCCCAGTGCGAGCCGTCGAGATACTTGAGGTCGACGCCAAGGCGCCCGGCGTAGTAGCCGGCCTTGCGTAGCCGCATGGCGGCTTTCTGCGTGAGCCGGTTCAGCACCGCGAAGGCATGCTCGGGATTGCGGTGGTCGGGCCCGAGCACGCTCGAGTGCGAGATGGAGTGGGTATCGGCGCCGCGCTCGTGCTGCTCCTCGCCGCGGATGCGGCCCCACATGATGTCGCCGCCCACGCCGCCCCAGATCGCATGCATCTCGTCGCGCGATTTCGCCGCGAGGTCGGCGACCGTCGTGATGCCGTGCTTCGCCAGGCGCTTCTCCATCTGCTTGCCCACGCCAGAGAGCGCGCGCACGTCGAGCGCGAAGAGCCGGTCGGGAAGCTCGGACTCGTCGATCATCACCAGGCCGTCGGGCTTCACCATGTCGGAGGCGGTCTTGGCGATGAAGGTGTTGGGGCCGATGCCGATCGAGGTGCGCAGGTATTCGCCGATCTGCGTGGCGAGGGTCGACTTCACCTTGAGTGCGATGTCCTTCGCGCGCGCGGGTTCGCGCCAGCGCCCGGTGAGCTCGCAATCCATCTCGTCGATGGAGAGCACCGCGCGCACCGGCACCACGGAATCCACCGCCGCAACGGCGCGATGGTGGTAGTCGATGTAGATCTCGTGGCGCGCGATCACGAACTCGATGCCGGGACAGAGCTTCTTCGCGTCGCCCACCTTCGTGCCCGTCTTCACGCCGAACTTCTTCGCCTCCACGCTCGCCGCGATGCACACGGTCGTGTCCGCGAGCATCGGCACCACGCCCAGCGGCTTGCCGCGCAGCCGCGGCTCCACCTGCTGCTCCACCGAGGCGAAGTAGGAGTTGAAGTCGACGAGCAGGGA
>WNFL01415588.1_pt2 | contig 42446 bp, 42 predicted proteins | sample 5400361 | NCBI WGS metagenome assembly WNFL01 (sample SAMN13153351, study PRJNA577476) | soil metagenome | isolation source: 40 cm soil on Douglas fir-dominated hillslope | place: USA:California | collected 2013-09-17 | reverse complement strand
GATCGGCGCCATCGCCCGCCTGAGCCGCCGTGAATTCGATGAAGCGGTACCCACGACCCAAAGCCCCGACGAGCTCGGCAGCATGGCGCAGGCGCTCGAGACGCTGCGTACCAGCGCGCTCGAAGCCGAGCGTCTGCAGCTGGCGATGAGCCGATTCACGGCCGACGCCTCCCACCAAATGCGCACCCCGCTCACCATCCTGCGCACGCATATCTCGGTTCTCGCCGGCCTCATTCCGGCGAACGACGCGGCCTATTCTTCACTCAAGGACATTCAGGAAGCGGCCGATCGCCTGCAGCGGCTGCTCATTCAGCTCCTGAAACTGGCGCGCGCCGACGGCGGTCGATCGCCCGACAGGGAGTTGGCAACGATCGATTTGCGCGAAGTCATTCAGGAGATCGCGGCGAATCATGTGCCGCAGGCGCTGGAGGCCTCGATCGACCTGCATTTCGAGGCAGAACAACGCACGTTCCCGACGCATGCCAATCCGATCATGATCAACGAGATTTTTGCCAATCTCATCGACAACGCGATCCGCTACAACGAGGCCGGCGGCAGCGTGGTGGTCAGACTCTTCGACGACGAGGGCAGGCAAGTGGTTGATGTCGAAGATGACGGTCCGGGGATTCCCGATGCTGAACGGCAGAAGGTGTTCACGCGATTCTATCGACTCAACCGCGATCAGAGCCGAGTCGGCAGCGGACTGGGATTGGCCATCGTCCAATCCCTCGCCGCGACTCTGAATGCCGAGATCAGAATGAGCAGCGGAGCCGGCGACCGCGGACTGCGGGTCCGCGTCTCATTCATCTGACCCCGATCGAGTCATAGGTATATTTCCGGCCTTTTGACTTGCTGACAGCTTCTTGAAAGCTGAAGGCGCCCATGATGGGGCGCCTGATGCCGTACCGAGGACTACTCGGAGCGTCCGACGCTGCAATAACTATTATGGGGAGCACAATGAAAAACCAACGCCACGTTGATGGGGGAGTCACGCAAGCATCGTTCGGGTTTTGGAGCAATCCGGCCCGCGTGATCGCAACGGTGCTGCTCACCGGCGCCATGGTCGGACTGGCGGTTTCGGCGGCACTCGCCGACGCCCCGACTCCCGCGGCCGATTCGCCGGAAAAGACAGGAAATATTGAAGCAATCGTCGTGACGGGTTCGCGCATTTCCCGCCGCGATTATCAATCCGACAGCCCCATCGTCACCATCGACGAATCGACGTTGGCGGCCGCGGGACAGCCGACGCTCGACCGCGCGATCGGCGAGATGCCGCAGTTCGCCGCCGCGCAGGGCATGAGCGAGGTGGGCGACGTGCAGGGCTCGACCGGTTTTGCGGGCGGCCAGGCCTACGGCGACCTGCGGGGCCTCGGCCCCAACCGGGCCTTGGTCTTGATGGACGGCCGGCGAATGATGCCGTCCAATCCCAACGGCTCCGTGGATCTGAATACGATTCCGATGTCGATGATCGAAAACGTCGAGGTCATTACGGGCGGCGCATCGTCGACCTACGGCTCCGACGCGATCGCCGGTGTATTGAACTTCAAGCTGCGCGACCATTTCAGCGGCGCCGAAGTGAGCTACCAGCACGGCGAGACCACGCATGGCGATGGCGCGACGGAACATGCCAGCGCCTTGCTCGGCGGCAACTTCGCCGACGACCGCGGCAATGCGGTGCTGGCCATCGAGTATTCCGAGCGAGGCGTGGTGCACGGAGCGGATCGCCCGTTTTTCGCGAACATACGGCAACTCGCGCGGCCGCCGGAGGGCATTCTCCCGGCGGGAACCTTCGGCACCTCTCCGACGATCGGAGCGGTCAACGGCGTGCTCGCCGGTTATCCGGGCACGACGCCGATCGCCGGTTCGGGCGCCTACAACGGCTCCCTGGGTGTCAACACCGACGGTACCATCTTCACCGACCTGGCCGCACCCAACTGCGTACAGAACTACCGTGGTCTCGGAAAACTGAAGGGCGTCAACATCAGTCCCGACTGCACCAAGGTTCAAGTCGCGCTCGGGCAATACTTCGCCATCCAGGTACCGCTCACCAAGTACAACGTGCTCGCACGCAGCACCTACAAGCTCAATGACAATGTGTCCGCCTACATGCAATTCAGCTTCATGGAGTCGACGGCGCGGGACGAGACGGCGGGCGGTTCCACGGGTCCCGGCAAGGAACTTTACATCCCTCTGAACAATCCGTACGTCGTCAACAATCCCGGGCTGCAAGCCATTCTGGCTTCGCGTCCCGCGGACCCGAACAATCCGAATGCGCTGACGCAGCCGCTGGTCCTCACCAAGCTTTTGAGCATGAGCGGCGACCGAATTCAGTCGTACAAGTACGATGTCTATCAGGCCGTAGCCGGGCTGAAGGGAGACATCCCCATACCCGGTACGGACCTGACCTGGGACGTGTATAGCTCCTACGGCAGCACGCAATTCACCAACCTGCAGCAGAACGATTCAAGCAAGTCGGCACTCGCCTCCATACTCGACGGCACGGCGAATTTTCAGGGCTCCGGCGGCAGCTGCGTAGGCTTTGCCTGGAATCCGCTTGGTTCGAACCCCTTGAGCGCGGGATGCCGCGAGTACGTGACCCGTGAGAATAACAACCTCAACACCATCACTCAGAAGAACGTCGAAGGCACGCTGCAGGGGAAGATCATGACGCTGCCCGCGGGCGATCTGCGCTTCGCATTCGGCGGGGACTACCGCGGCAGCAGCTTCGACTATCACCCGGATTCCGGACTCATCAACAACGACAGCTTCTCTTACGACACGACTGTCGCGACCTCGGGCACCCAAAATGTCCGCGAGGTTTTCGCGGAACTGCTCGTGCCCGTGCTCAAGGATCTGCCGCTCGTCGAAGAGCTCTCCCTCGATTTGGGTGCCCGCCGCTCCGACTACGACGGGTTCGGCGGGGTGAATACCTGGAAGGCGGATATGAACTGGAAGCCGGTGTCGACGGTGTCGGTTCGCGGTGGATACGCGCGCGCGATCCGCGCGCCCAGCCTGGGCGAACTGTTCGCACCCACGGTCACGGGAAACCTCAATATCGGCTCCGGGCCGGCGGCGGGCGATCCGTGCGCGACGGGCAGCTCGTTTCGCACCGGGGCGACTGCCGCTCAAGTGGCGGCACTTTGCCAGGCGCAAGGGGTGCCGGCCGCTCTCTATCCCAACTACACGTACGGCGTCGACTCCGTACACGGCACTTCCGGCGGCAATCCAAGTCTCACGCCGGAGACCGCCGACACGTATTCGATCGGCACGGTGTGGAGCCCGCACTTCAGCAGCGACTTGATGCACAAATTTCAAGTGTCGGTCGACTACTACCACATCGCCATCTCCAATGCCGTCGGTTCCCTGGCGTTGACCGACATTCTGCCGCGCTGTTTCAATTCGGACGGCGTCAGCAACCCGACCTACTCGGCCACGAACATTTATTGTTCGCAGATCACGCGCGACCGCAGTACGGGCAACATCGTGCTCGGCCATGAAGGACTGCTGAACCTCGCGAGCTACAAGACCGACGGCATCGATACGGAGATCGACTGGAGCTTCGGGCTCGGAGCGCTCGGCCTCTCGGACAGTGCGGGAACGTTCCGCCTGAACTCGATGATCAACTACACGCATACCTTCGATGTGTCCGCGCTGCCGGGATCGCCGGTTCTCGACTACGCCGGAAGCATCGGCAACACCCAGGTAAGTCCCGAAATGGCCCACCCGCATTGGAAGGCAAACACGGCCTTCGGATACTTGATCGGTCCCGTCACGACCACCCTCCATTGGCGCTACATCGCGGCGATGAAGCATCAGGACGTGGTCGTCGATCCGACCAGCACGACCCCGGGGGTAGGGACTTACAACTACTTCGATTTCGATGCACACTGGGCCGTCGTCGAGCACCTCGAGCTGATGGCGGGTCTCACGAACATCGGCAACAAGAATCCGCCGTTCGTGAGCGGCCAGCCGCTCACCACCGACTCGGCGACCTACGACATCATCGGCCGTACGTACTACGTCGGTTTCAAGTCGAAATTCTGACTAGGAGCCCCTCGCGTCAACCAGCGCGAGGGGTATCTTACTTCCCACGCCGAAAAGCAGCCCGGCGCACAGGTCTGTAGCATTCACAGCAATCGTCGATCGGCCGTCTCGCATATTTGATGAGTGCCACAGTAAAGGTCCAGGGGAAGATGCTGACACCCGAACAACGCAAGGAGAAGTTACAAACGGTTTTCCGCGTGGCGAGCGGAAATTTTTTGGAAATGTACGACTTCATGATCTTCGGCTATTTCAGCGCCGCGATCGGCCGCGCCTATTTTCCGGCGAGCAGCGAATTCGCCTCGTTGATGTTCTCGATGACGACATTTGCCGTCGGGTTCATGGTGCGCCCCCTGGGGGCAATTTTCCTCGGAGCGTATATCGACCATATCGGCAGGCGGAAGGGGCTGCTGTTGACGCTGGCGCTGATGTCGGTGGGCACACTGACGATCGCTCTGGTGCCCGGCTACGAGACGATCGGCCTGTTCGCGCCCATCGTGGTGGTGCTGGGCCGTTTATGCCAGGGCTTCTCGGCCGGCGTCGAATTGGGCGGTGTCTCGGTCTACCTGTCGGAAATAGCAACCCCGGGGCACAAAGGTTTCTACGTGTCCTGGCAATCGGGCAGCCAGCAGGTCGCGGTGGTCTTCGCGGGGGTGCTCGGCTACGCGCTGTCGAATCTGATGCCGCCCGAGCAGCTGGATGCCTGGGGCTGGCGTATTCCGTTGATCGTGGGCTGCTTGATCGTTCCGTTCATCTATATGATCCGCCGCACCCTTCAGGAAACCGAAGAATTCGCGGCGCGGAAACACCATCCGACGCCTGCCGAAGTCTACGCGAGCATGCTGACGCATTGGCGGATCGTGATCACCGGCGTCGCCATGGTCCTGATGACCACCGTTTCGTTCTATACGATCACGGCGTACACCCCGACGTTCGGCAAGAACATACTGAAGCTGTCGCAGAGCGACGCGCTTCTGGTCACACTCTGTGTGGGCGTGTCGAATTTGATCTGGCTGCCGCTCATGGGATCGCTTTCCGACCGGATCGGCCGCCGGCCGCTGCTGTTGAGCTTTGCGGCAATGGCCATCCTGACCGCCTATCCGGCGATGGCGTGGCTCGTCGATCAACCCAGCTTCGTCAAATTGCTGATCGTCGAGCTCTGGCTGTCATTCATTTATGCCGGCTACAACGGCGCGATGGTCGTGCATCTGACGGAAATCGTGCCGGTCGCAGTCCGAACCGCCGGGTTCTCACTGGCCTACAGTCTGGCGACGACGATCGGCGGCTCGACTCCGGCCATCGTGACCTATCTGATCCACGAAACCGGCAATCGAGCGATGCCGGGTGCATGGCTGTCGGTGGCCGCGGCCATCGCCTTTGTCAGTGCGTGGGTCACGCGCCGGCGCCCATGCAAAGGCTGATCGTCGCCCTGCTCCTTTTCCTCTCGTTCCCGGTTGCGTCGGCCGGGAGCGAGATCGCCCTCAAACTGGTGCAGTCGATCCCGCTGCCCGATATCGACGGACGGATCGATCACTTTTCCATCGACGTGAAGGGCCGGCGCGCATTTCTCGCGGCGCTGACGAAGAACACCGTCGAGGTGGTCGATTTGAAAGCCGGGCGGGTGATCCGGACACTTCCGGGCTTCGCGAAGCCGCAGGGCGTGCGCTTCGTGCCCGAATTCAACAAGCTGTTCGTGGCCACTGGGTTGGATGGCGCCGTAAAAACGCTGGACGGAACCACACTGGAGGTGCTGCACACGGCCAATGTATCGCTCGGCGCCGACGCCATCGGCTACGACCCCCGGTCGAAGTATCTCTACGTCGGCTCCGGCGGGGGAGACGCCGACAAGGAGTCGGGAGATCTGACGGTATTCAGCGCGGCGACCGGCGCCCAGATCGCCGCCATCGTCACGGATGCGCACGCCGGGGGCAGCGTCGTCGACGCGCACGGCGGGCAGATGTATGTCCTCGTACCGGACAAGGCGGAGGTCGTCGTGCTCGACCGCAAGACGCAAGCCGAGGCGGCCAAATGGACCATTCCCGGAATCCAGAAAAATGTCGCTGTGGACGTCGACGAGAAAGGCCACCGCGTCTTTCTGGGGGTGCGTACCCCCGCAAGCGTCGTCGTGCTCGATTCGAAAACCGGTGCCGTCGTCGCGTCCATCGCGACGGTGGCGACGCTCGACGGTCTTGTCTATGACGCCGCGACGCGGCGAATCTACACGACCGGCGGCGAGGGCTTTGTCGACGTCACGCGGCAAATCGATCCGGACCACTACGAGCGCATCGCGCGCATCCCTACCGGCCCCAATGCCCGCACATCGGCTTTCGTGCCCGAGTGGCGCCGCCTATACGTGGCCGTGCCGCGCGATCAGGATCGCGGCGCCGAGCTTCGCGTGTTCGAAGTGGTTCCCTGACGCCGCCTTGATATTCCCCGCTTGAATCATAGAGGTTCTCAGCATGAATCCACGCAGTCATTTAATTCGCTCCTTGGTTGGTGCCGGCGCGCTGGCCGCGCTCGGCGCCATCGCTCACGCCGACGAACGCGAAGCGCCGCCGGTGCGCGAAGTCCAAGAAATACCGCTCCCCGGCGTCCAGGGCCGCATAGATCACTTTACGATCGATGCCAAGCGCAAGCGCGTGATCTTCTCCGGCCTCGGCAACAACTCGGTGCAGATCGTGGACGTGTTCGCCGGGCGCATGATTCACCAGATCGACGGACTTGCCGAGCCGCAGGGCACGCTCTACCTGGCGGAATGGGACAAGCTGTTCGTCGCCAATTCGGCGGACGGCCACGTGAACGTCTATGACGGCGCGAAATTCGCCCTGATCGACACGATCGACTTCGGCGAAGACTCCGATCCGGATAATTTACGCTACGATGCGGCCGCCAAGAAGATCTACATCGGCTATGGCGACGGCGCAATCGGCATGATCGATCCGGCGACCGACAAACGCCTGCCGACGGTTTACAAGCTCGAGGGACACCCTGAAGGGTTTCAGCTGGAGACGAAAGGACCTCGCATATTCGTCAATGTGGCCGACGCGAAGAATATTCAGGTCATCGACCGCAGCAATGGAAAGATGGTCACCTGGCCGTTGCCCAAGGGGCACTCGGCAAACTTTCCGATGGTGCTCGATGAGGCGGACCGCCGCGTGTTCGTCGGCACCCGGAAGCCCTCCCGCTTGACGGTCTTCGACATGGACTCGGGAAAAGTCGTCGCCAGCCTGTCGACGGCGGCCGATATGGACGACATGTTCTACGATTCCGGACGAAAGCGCGTTTATGTGGCCGGCGGCGAAGGCTTTTTGAGCGTGGTGCAACAAGCCGATGCCGACCACTATACTCACATGGGCAAATTTGCCACCGCCCTCGGAACGCGTACCGGCGTCTGGTATGAGAAGCGGGATCGCCTATACATCGCGGCTCCCCCGAGCGGAGTCCTGGGTGCCCGTTTGCTGGTTTTCGAGGCCCAAACCGATTGAAGGAGAAGTTTGTCATGACGAGCCGACCCATGCGATCCGAGACCAGTTCGGAGGCGGTTGAGCGCTACGGCACCGGTGCCGTGGCGTTTCATTGGACCATGTTCCTGCTCGTCGTCGCCGTGGGGATCTTAGGGTTGCTGCACGACTCATGGCCAAAGCGAACGCAGGCATTCTGGATCAACCTGCATGCGATGCTGGGTCTGCTGTTGTGGCTGACTCTGATTGCGCGATTTTGGTGGCGGATTCGGCATAGGCCGCCGTCGCTGCCCTCGGGAGTCGGCGACTGGTGGCGCCGTCTGTCGGGACCCCTGCACTGGGCGCTCTATGCCTTGATGTTCGTCACGCCGATCGTGGGCATAGTGACATTCATCTGGCACGGCCGTATATTCGATTTCGGGGTGCTTCACCTTGATTTCGGCGTGCGATCCAACCGAGCGGTGTTCCGACCGACCGAGGACATCCACGGGTACCTGGCATATGCCATCTTCGCACTCGCCGGCGCACACGCGGCGGCGGCGTTGTGGCATCACTTTTTCCGGCGCGACGGCATGCTGGGGCGAATGTGGCCCATGAAGGAGGTGCGCTCCCACGCTGGCCGGCAACCATAACGGCTGTTTTCTACGCATCCATTTCGTATGTGAGAATATGCATGATTTTGTACGGCCATGCGTTGAGTTCGGCTTCCTACCGCGTGCGAATCGCACTGGCCCTGAAGGGTGTGCAGGTCACGTCCATACTCCTCGATCTGCGCGCGGGCGAGCAACGGCTCGAGGAGTTCCTGAAGATCAATTGCCAAGGCTTCGTGCCTGCGTTGGTCATGGACGACGGCGCGGTGCTCACGCAATCGGCGGCCATCATCGAGTATCTCGATGAAACTCATCCGGACCCGCCGCTATTGCCGAAAGCGCCTTTGGCGCGTGCGCGAGTGCGGGCGCTTGCGCAAGTCATTACCTGCGATGTGCATCCCCTGAATAATCTACGGGTGCTGCAATATCTCGAGAACGATTTACACCACGACAAAGCGGCGCGCGATACCTGGTATCGCCACTGGGTGGGTCTCGGCTTCGACGCGATCGAGCGCTGGCTGGTTCGGGATGGGGCGGCCGGACGCTTTTGCCACGGCGATGCGCCGTCCATGGCGGATGTGTGCTTGGTTCCTCAGGTGTTCAACGCGCGGCGCTTTGCAATGGATCTCGGTCCCTATCCGCGCATCGTCGCGATCGATGCCGCCTGCCGAGAGCTGCCGGCTTTCCAGGGAGCCGCGCCGGAGCGCCAGGTTTGAGTACCCCGAGCTTTAGCCGGACCTCTAATTCGAGCGGTTCGGCAATATGACGATTTCGCTGGAGAGTATTCCAAGGTTCACTGCGCGGGAAGCTCTCGCCGCGGCGACCCAAGGGTACGGCATCCGGGGCAGCGCCTCGACCTTGCCGAGCGAGCGAGATCAGAACTTCCTGGTCGCTGATACGACCGGCGCCAAGTACGTCGTGAAAATTGCCAATGCAAACGATGCGCCCGAGTTGCTGGATTTTCAAGTTCAAGCGATGCGGCGTGTACAGCAGCTGACGCCGGATTGCCGAGTGCAGCGGGTGTTGGGCTCGGTTCAGGGATCGGCTATCACGAAAATTCACGATCCCAGGACGGGTACCGATCACTGTATGCGCGTGCTCACCTGGATCGATGGGGATGTGCTGGCGAAAGCTGCCTCTCGCAGTTCTGCTCTGTTCGAGTCAATCGGTACGAGCATGGCCAAGGTTGACGCCGCGCTGTGCGAATTTTCGCACCCGGCCATGCGCCGCACCCTGCAATGGGACCTGCGCCGGGCGGGAATGGCTCGGGAAAACGCGGCGCTGCTGCCGCGTGATCGGCGGGCTCGTGTCGAACGACAATTTTCGCAATGGGAACCGATCGATTGGACGGCCTTGAGACATAGCGTGATTCATGGCGACGCGAATGACTATAATATCATCGTCGCCGCCGGACGCATGGTCGGGTTGCTGGACTTCGGCGACATGGTCCATACGGCCACCGTCTGCGATCTGGCCATCGCTCTTGCCTACCCCATGCTGGGCGAAGTGGAACCGATGGCCGCCGCCGCTCAGGTTATTCGCGCCTACCACCGGCACTATGCAATGACCGAACCGGAGCAGCGCGTACTGTTCCCATTGATCAAGTCGCGCCTATGCATGAGCGTGTGCTATTCGGCCCACAATCGGGCGCGCACCCCCGACGACCTTTATCAGGTGGTCAGCGAGCCTGCGGCCTGGAATCTGCTGGACAGGCTCGAGCTCTGGTCCGTCACGGACGCGATCGAATTGATCCATGCGGCCTGCGCTGCGCCGGATACGGCCTGAGCGCGACGCGCGGTGTCGTTCAGAGTCAGTAGTGAGGCGGACGTTCTTGTTCCGGGGGGCGCGGGCCCTCGTCGGGCTGAGCGCCGTTCAGCCGGTCCGTGACGGCCTTGAGTTTCGCCTCCAGCACCTGAATCTCCTTGTGCTGCCGGAACACCACGTCGCTCAATTCAGTGCTCGCGCGCTCCAGGAAGGCGATCTTGGTTTGGATTTGTTCCAATGTCTCGTCGTTCATCGGCGAAGTGTAATCCCTATTCACCGGCGCCTGCCAAGACGCAGTCAGTCGAACGACGCACGCGCGAAATCCAGGCAGATGGCCGCGAGAAAACTCCCACCCGCAGAGCGGCTTGAGCCGGATTACCGTCCTTGCTATCTTCCGGGCTTGGAAAAAACCCCTTCATGACACCCGTCGTGCGGTTGGCGCTCGCTGCGATGCTGTCGGGCGCCGCGTGCGCTCACGGCGTGCAGGCCGCAGACGCGATCGCGCCGCCTGCGGCGCCCGGCTCCCCCGCGGGGCTCGCCGATTCGGCGGCGCTGCGCGCCACGGTCTTCGGTACGCCTCCGCAAGACATGGCGCCCATGCCGAGCAGAGTGCCGCTGGCGGAAATCAACATCGCCCTGCCTTGGTCGCGGCCGATACCCGATGTGTTCTGGTTCGATCGCAAACTGCGCGTGTGGTTTTCCGCGCAAGACAAACCCGCTCCCTTGGCCATAGTCATATCGGGCACGGGGAACGACGGCAACACGGCGAAGCTTTCGGTGTTGCGCGGCGCACTCTATGGCGCCGGCTATCACGTACTGACGATGCCGTCTCCGACGTTCCCGGGATTCATCGTGTCCACGTCGAGCACGGGGGTCGCGGGAGATTTGATGCAGGACGGCCGCGATCTGTACGCAGCCATGCAGCAGATTGTCGTGCATCTGCCCAGAAGAGTTCGGATCACCGATGTTGACGTGCTCGGTTTCAGTCTTGGCGGCGCCAATGCGGCGATCGTGAAATCGATCGCGGGGAAGGAAGGCAAGCTCAGGATTCACCGCGCGGTCATGATCAATCCGCCGGTGAATCTGTTTTCGTCGATTGGGCGGCTCGATGAATTATTCGCCGTGAGCATCGGTTCCGGCGACGATGGGGTCGAACGTCTATATCGCAGGCTGTATGCCGAACTGGCGAACTTGTACCGGGCATCGGATCGGGTCCAGATCGACGAAGATTTCATTCTCGGCGCCGCCGCCACCGTCCTGAAGACGGATGCGGAATATTCCGCGGCGATTGCGTTGAGTTTCCGCATCAATCTGGAGGATATGTTCTTCGCCGGCGACCTTTATGCCGGCACGGGCGTGGTCGTCGACCCGAAACATCCGCCGAAAGTCGGCGATTCGCTCGAGGAGACCCAGCGCATCCTGCGAAACAAGCCGTTTTCGGAATACTTCACGAAGGTGTTCGCGCCCTATTACTTGAAACACCGGCCCAACTCGACCGCTGCATCACTGATCGCCGACAATCGCCTCGGCATCATCGGCGCCGCCTTGCGCAATGACGGCGATTATTACGCGCAGACCAACAGCGACGATCTCATATTGAATGAACAGGAACTGGCGTGGCTGCGAGACACTCTGGGTTCAAGGATTGCCGTCTACGACCACGGTGGTCACCTCGGCAATGTCGGTGAGCGGCAACAAATCGCGGACATGCTCGACATGCTTGCCGGGCGCTGGCCCGGAGCGGCGAAATGAGATTCGCCTTGGGTGTCGGCATTCTCGCCATCGTGCAGGGCTGCGCCTCCCAGAGCGTCAGCATCCGCAGCCTGCCCCCGGAAGACCCGGCGGCCGAGAACGCCGCGGCCGTGGAAAGTGCGGCCGCATTCGCCGCTGCAACGAAGCCGAACGCGGCCGAAAACAAAGCGAACGCGGCCGAGACGAACGCGAGCGGGGCCGAGACCAAAGGAAGCACGGCCGCAAGTGAAACCGGTCGGGCTAGCCCGGGCGCTCCGGAGACGCTCCCTCCGGTGACTCCGGAGGATGCGCCGTCCATGTATACCTACGATCCGTGGGAGCGCGTCAACCGATTCACCTATCGATTCAACGCGCGTTTCGACGAAGCGGTCCTCCTGCGCGCGGCGAATGCCTATCGCCGCGTTCCCTCGCCGGTTCGTTCCAGCGTGCACAACTTCTTCGTCAATCTGTCCGAAGTCGACAGCGTGATCAACTACGCTCTTCAATGGCGCCTAAAGTTGGCCGGGCGCAGCCTTGGCCGATTCGTGATCAACAGTACGATCGGCGTCGGCGGCCTGTTCGACGCGGCGGCGAGGCTCAAACTACCGGGCGCGCCGACCGGCTTGAGCGCGACGCTGGCCAAGTGGGGGATGCATCCGGGCCCCTATCTGGTGATCCCGCTTCTCGGACCTTCGACCTTGCGCGACGGTCTGGGCTTTCTCGGCGACTACGGCACCTCGTACGGAATCAACATCGCGGGGCTGTATCGAGGCAACGTGTCGTGGGCGCTCGGCACGGTCAATGCCGTGGACCAGCGTTCGAACGTCAATTTTCGCTACTATTCGACCGGCTCGCCGTTCGAGTATGAAAACATCCGCTTCCTATACGTACGCAAGCGCTTGATCGAAGACGAAGGCCTGCGGGCGAAACTGTCGAGAAGGCGCGCGAAATCGACGACCCAGCAGGAGAATGCGGTCGGCGAGCCGGCGGGGCAGTGACCGGTGGGTCACCCAAGATTCGCCAAACTACCATGCGTGCATCGGGCCGAGTATAGTCGAGCCCACGCGCCCCGGAAGGCGCGCCAAGGGACCCACGCGCATGAGCGATCAGGGCAAATCCAGTGGTGGAGCGGCGGACAGCTGGCTGGGTGACACCCTCCGCCGGTTCGGTTTTCTGTCAACGATGCGTGAAATCCACCACGTCAAACGCGCCTGCCGCGAGTGCCTGCAGCTGTACCGGCGAGTTCAGCGGGAGAAAGCCGGTTCCACCGCCACAGAACGCTACGCTTACGTGGTGGCCGGTCGAACCGGGGCGGACACCAACGGCGTGAATGCCATCATTAGACGTGTCGAGGAGAGTTTTGCCGTGTGGCCGACCGAGCGGCCCGTGAATTTTCGCGACGTCGTTCAATATCTCGCCATCACCGAATGCCTGAGCGAAGCCATGTCCGAGAGCGGTGTGCGGGCCGAAGTGTCGTCGGTTGTTGCCAAGTTGATTCCGGGGGATCTGTAGCGCCGCCGGCGGTTTTCCCAATACGGCTCAAGCGACGCCGCGCTCCGTCAGGAACTCACCCAAGATTCTCGCGGTGTGACTTTTGTCCGGCTTGCGGACGATGGCCTCGGGCGCACCCTGCGCGACGATCCGCCCGCCGCCGTCGCCGCCGTCCGGACCCAGGTCGACGATCCAATCCGCTTCGGCCATGATGTCAAGATTGTGTTCGATCACGACGACGGTGTTGCCGGTATCGACCAGGCGATGCAGGACGCGCACGAGTTTCTCGACATCCGCCATGTGCAGGCCGACCGTCGGTTCATCGAGCACGTAGAGGGTGTGCTGGCCCTCGCGGCGCGCGATATCGATGCCAAGGGCATCGGTGCGCACCTTCGCGAGTTCGGTGACGAGCTTGATTCGTTGGCTTTCGCCGCCCGAAAGCGTCGGGCTGGGTTGTCCCAGGCTCAAGTAGCCGAGGCCGACGTCCGCGAGCAGGCTCACCGGGTGGTGCACGCTGCGCTGGGCCGCGAAGAAGTCGAGCGCGTCGTCGACGCTCATGGCCAGGGTCTCGCCGATGCTTTTGCCCTTGAACAGGACGCCCAACGTCTCCGGGTTGAAGCGCTTGCCGCCGCAGACGTCGCACAGAACTTGGACATCGGGCAGGAAGCTCATCTCGATGCGCTGCATGCCCTGACCCTCGCAGGCTTCGCAACGGCCGCCGGCCGTGTTGAAGGAAAATCGGCTGGCCGTGAACCCTCGAATGCGCGCTTCGGTGGTGTCGGCATAGAGGCGCCGAATGGAGTCCCAAAATCCGATGTAGGTCGCGGGGCAGGAGCGCGGGGTTTTACCGATGGGAGTTTGATCGACCTCGAGGACACGGCTGATTTGCTGCCACCCCGTGATCGCATCGCATCCCTCGAGGACGAATTCCGGCCCGCGCTTGCGCTCGGGCCGGTGTGAGCGCGTCAACAGCCGCTTCAAGTTGCGCAACAATACATCCCGCGCCAGCGAGGACTTGCCGGACCCGGAGACCCCGGTGACCACCGTCAATCGTTCGAGCGGAATGCGCGCATCGACTTTGCGAAGATTGTGCAGCGTGGCACCGCGGATCTCGATCGCGGATGTATCGCGGTCGATGCGGCGGCGACGCGAGCGCGAATGCTGCAATGGCGCCGCCAGACAGCGGCCGGTTGCGGATACTCCCAAGCGGGCGAGTTCCGTCGCCGTCCCTTGCGCCACGACGTGGCCGCCCCGAGTGCCCGCGCCCGGACCCAAGTCGATCACATGATCAGCGCGCCGAATGGTCTCTTCATCGTGTTCCACCACGACCAGGGTATTGCCCTTGGCGCGAAGTCTGTCCAGGGTGTTCAACAGCGCGCCATTGTCGCGCGGGTGCAAACCGATGGTGGGCTCGTCCAGCACGTAGCACACACCTTGCAGGTTGGACCCGAGTTGAGCCGCCAGGCGAATGCGCTGCGCCTCGCCCCCCGAAAGGGTCGGGGCCGCGCGGTTCAATTGCAGATAACCCAAACCGACGTCGCACAGAAAACTCGTGCGTGCCGCAAGCTCCGCCAGCAGGTCACGTGCAATGTCGCGTTCGCGGCCAACCAGCCTGAAGGCTTGCAGGGCCGCGGAGAAATTCCGTACCGGTAAATCGGTAAGTGCGGCGATAGACCGGTCTCGGAACATTACGTGTAATGCAACGGGATTGAGGCGTAGACCTGCACAGTCGGGACAGGCGGCCGGTTGCGCATCCTCCGCCGGCGCAGCGCCCGCAGCGTCCGCGGCGCCCGCGCGCGGGGCGCCGGCCTGGGGCCTCCCGGCGTCCCGCCAGGTAGATTCTTCACCGCTCTGTTCGGCGTCGAATTGCTCCAACTGCAGTCCGGTGCCGAAGCAACTCTTGCACCAACCATGCTTCGAATTGAAGGAGAAGAGCCGGGGGTCGAGTTCGGGAAAGCCCGTACCGCAGTTGGGGCAGGCGCGTTTGGTCGAAAAGACGCTTGATGTAGCCGAATCAGCAGCGCTTGACGTAGCCGAATCGGCGGCCGATGCCACGTGCACGACCCCCCTTCCATGCTCCAGCGCCAAATCGAGCGCCCGGCGCAGTTCGGCCTCGCGCGCCGCGCTCACCGTCAACGTTGCCACGGGCAGTTCGATGTTGTGCTCGATGAAGCGGTCGAGCCGCGGCCACTTCGCCGTCGGCAGCAGCGTGCCATCGACCTGCAGATGCGAAAAGCCCTTGCCGCGCGCCCATTTGGCGAGCGCGGTGTAGAGGCCTTTGCGCGCCACGATGAGCGGTGCCAGCAGAGAGACGCTTTTGCCGCGATAGTCCTTGAGCAGGCGCGCGGCGATGGCGTCCGCGGACTGCGGCTCGATGCGCGCCTCGCAGACAGGGCAGTACTGCACGCCCAGCTTCACGTAGAGCAGGCGCAGGAAATGATAGATCTCGGTGAGAGTCGCCACCGTGCTCTTGTGGCCGCCGCGGCTGGTGCGCTGCTCGATGGCCACAGTGGGCGGAATGCCGAAGATGGCGTCGACATCGGGCCGCGATGCCGGCTGCACGAATTGCCGCGCGTAGGCATTCAGGGACTCGAGGTAACGGCGCTGCCCTTCGGCGAACAGGATATCGAACGCCAGGGTGCTCTTGCCGCTGCCCGATACGCCGGTAATCACGGTGAACCGGTTAAGGCCCAGATTCACGTCGACACTCTTGAGATTGTGTTCGCGGGCGCCGCGAATCTCGATGGAGGTTGGCAGACCCGAACGCAGCACCGATCCGTCCTTACTGCGAGCGATCGCCTGCGCGCCGTAAGGCGGGCCGCCGGCATCGCGAACGGCGGCGTTCACCGCGTCCATGGCGCCGCTGCCGCTCGCCCCGTCCGGAGCGCCGCCGCCGTACGCGGCGCCGAACGACGAGGGACTGTCCGCGTCGAGGAGCGCGCGCCCGGTGTGCGAGGCCGCGACGCGCATGACCTCGGGGGGCGTGCCGACGCACACGACGTCGCCGCCGGCTCCGCCTCCCTCGGGTCCCAAATCGATGATCCAGTCGGCGGCGCGCACCACGTCCAAATTGTGCTCGATCACCAACAGCGAATGTCCGGCGTCGATCAGTTGTCGGAAGGCGCGCAGGAGCTTGGCGACATCGTCGAAGTGCAGGCCGGTGGTGGGCTCATCGAACAGAAACAACGAGCCGCGGCGCGTCGGAGCGGCCGTCGCGGCCGGTGCGGCTTTTCGCGCAGTCGCTTCCTTTTGCGCAGTCGCCTTGAGAGCGGCCTTCTTGGATGCCTGCACGCGCACGGCGTTCTCGGCCAGATGCCCGGCCAGCTTGAGGCGCTGAGCCTCGCCCCCCGAGAGCGTCGGCACCGGTTGCCCCAGGCGCAGGTAATCCAGGCCGACGTCGGCCAGCGGCGCGAGCACCACGCACACTTCGGTGTCGGCAGCGAAAAATGCCAGCGCTTCCGACACCGTGAGATCGAGAACATCGGCGATGCTTTTCGGCGGCGCATCTCCGCGCGACAACTGCACCTCGAGCACTTCCGTCCGATAGCGCCGGCCGTCGCAATCGGGACAGCGCAAGTACACGTCGGACAGAAATTGCATCTCGACGTGTTCGAAGCCGTTGCCGCCGCACCCCGGACAGCGGCCGTTGCCGGCATTGAAACTGAAGGTGCCGGCGGTGTACTTGCGCGTCACGGCCAGCGGCAATCGGGCGAACAAATCGCGAATCGCATCGAAGGCGCCGACATAGCTCGCGGGATTCGAGCGGGTCGTACGCCCGATACGGCTCTGGTCCACCATGACGACATCCGCGATCAAATCCACGCCCTCGAGCGCGCGGTGCAGACCGGGGTTTTCGGTGGGTTTGCCCTTGGCGCGCAGCAGCGCCGGATACAGGATGTCGTGCACCAGGGTGGACTTTCCCGAGCCGCTGACGCCGGTGACGCACACCAGGCGCCCGAGCGGAATCTCGACGTCGATATTCTTGAGGTTGTGCTCGGCGGCACCCTGGAGGCGCAGAACGCCGGTGGCCGCCGCGTTGGCGGTGCGGGCCGCGCCTGTGACGGCCGCGCCCCGGCTGGTCGCGCTCAGGCCAACCGCGCCTCGGCCAACCGCGCCCGTACCGGCGGCGCCGATTTGCGGAAGCTCCACTCGCTTGCGGCCAAACAGATAGTCGGCGGTGAGCGATCCCTTGGCCTTGGCGAGGTCTGCGATGGGTCCGAAGAATACGATTTCGCCGCCGTGCTCGCCGGGGCCGGGGCCAATATCGAGCACGCGGTCCGCGGCCTGCATCACCTTCGGATCATGCTCGACCACCACCAGCGTATTGCCGGCGTCGCGCAAGCGGTGCATGACTCCGACGATGCGGCCGACGTCGCGCGGATGCAGGCCGATCGACGGCTCGTCCAACACGAACAGGGTGTTGACCAGCGAGGTGCCGAGCGCGGTGGTGAGATTGATCCGCTGTACCTCGCCGCCGGACAACGTGCGCGACTGGCGGTCGAGGTTCAAATAGCCCAAGCCCACTTCCGTCAAATACTCGAGGCGCGCGCGAGTCGAGCGCGGCGAAAAAGCGGCGGCAGTCCTCGATCGGCAACAGCATCATTTCGCGGATGTTGATGCCGGGATTGCCGACCCGCCACAGCAGAGCGTCCGGCTTCAGACGCGCGCCATTGCATGCGCCGCATTCCGTATAGGAGCGGTAGCGCGAGAGCAGCACACGGATGTGCATCTTGTAGGCCTTGGTTTCGAGCCAAGCGAAGAAGCGGCGCACTCCGTACCAGACATTCTTGGTCCACTCGCCCTCACCCTCGATCACCCAGGCGCGTTCGGCGCCGGTCAAGTCGCGCCAGGGCGTGTCCACGGGGATGGCGCGCTTGCGCGCGAACTTGAGAAGATCCGCTTGGCATTCCTTGTAGGACTCGGTCTGCCAAGGCTTGATGGCCCCTTGGCGAAGACTCAATGCCGTATCCGGAATGACCAAGCCGTAGTCGACACCGATGCTGCGGCCGAAACCGCGGCAGGTCTCGCAGGCGCCGATGGGCGAATTGAAGCTGAAGGTGCTGGGGCTGGGGTCCTTGTAGCTGATGTCGCAGTCCGGACAGTGCAGTCCGGTGGAGAAGCGCCAGGGTGCGGCATCGCGCGGGTACACATCGAGGCGGCCTTGGCCGACCTTCAGCGCGGCCTCGATGGCATCGCCGGCGCGGGCCGGATCCACGGTTGACCACCGAAAACGATCCTGAATCACCTGCAGGGTATCGCCGCGCTTTTCATGGATGCGCGTGTAGCCCTGACCGGCCAGCAACCCCACGATCTCGACCTCGGTAAAATTTTTCGGGATCGGCACCGGAAAGGTCAGCAGCAACGGCGGATCGCCGCTGTCGCGGGTGAGCGTGCTCAGCGACTCTCGTATGCTCGCGGTCGTGTCGCGCCGCACCGGCCGGCCGCAGCCTTGGCAGTGCAGCACCCCCGCACGCGCGAACAAAAGCTTCAAGTGATCGTTGAGCTCGGTCATGGTGCCGACGGTGGAGCGCGAGGTTCGCACCGGGTTTGTTTGATCGATGGCGATCGCGGGCGGGATTCCCTCGATGCGGTCGACCAGCGGCTTATCCATCCGATCCAGGAACTGACGCGCGTAGGGCGAGAAAGTCTCGACGTAGCGGCGCTGGCCTTCGGCATACAAGGTGTCGAAGACCAGCGAGGATTTTCCGGAGCCGCTCACTCCGGTCACGACGATCAACTCATTGAGCGGCAGATCGAGATCGAGACTCTTGAGATTGTTCTGGCGGGCGCCACGGATGCGGATGGCATCCGAGCGGGGCGGATCGAAGGGTGGCATTCCTGTAAGTTTACAGGATGTGTCAAGTTCAGCGGCCCGCGAACTGCTCCATCATGAGCCCGGTGCCGCCGCGCGTGACATGCGCCACGATGGCGGTGCGGCGATGGATCTTGGTCACCAACCCCAAGTTGATCGCGAAGGCCAACTGGACCTGCTGTCCCTTGCGCAATCCGAGATTCTCCGTCTCGACGAATACGCCGTTTGCACTCAGGTTTTTAGCCTTGCAAATTCGGCTCTTTCGTCCCGACATCACCACATACACGGTGGTGCGTGCGCGGTGGCGAGTGTGCAAGCGGCGCTCCATCCGTTCAGTCCCTTTGGTTAGATCTCTTGGCTGGGATGAACATTATGCACATCGCGAAGTAGTTAGCGAAGTGTTCAGTTGAGAGAACGCGGATATGTAAGGCGCAATATTGATATGTAAAATCAAGAACCTATGTACGCCCGGTGAGACCGGAAAAAATCGACCGCAGAGCGGACGGATCTTAGGCGGGTTCTTTGCGCCGGATGGCGAGTTGTTCCGGGGCTTCGATCCCCATCTTGACGCGCCGGCCGGTTCCGCCCAACAGAGTGATCTGGATGGGACCGTTCGCGAACAGCTCTGCCATGGTCATGTTTGCGTCGGCCCCGTCCGCCGGTTGGATGACGATGGATTCATCGGCACGGCGGCTGAGCACCAACATGGATCAAGCCCGCGCCAGCGCGCGCAGCGCTTTGGCGAGGGTCTTTCCTTGGGGACTGTAGGTGATCGCGGGTCCGCCGCGCACGATATCGAGCAGCTGCTGGACCTGATGTTGGCGGACATGGACGATATGGCCGTTGACTTCGTTCGCGGAGCGGCAGCCGGCAATCAGCTCCATGAGCACCCGCCAGCGCTCGGCGACCGTCGCCGCCAGCCCGACGCCGTTCGGTGAAGCCCAAAGTTCGCGGCGTTCCGCTTCGAGTTTTTCAATGGTTTCAAGGATGCGGATTTTCTCGGCGGCCTTTTGTTCGACCGCTGGAGGCGAGTCGCCGGTGAGGGCGGTGCGCTCGGCGGCCAAAGTCGCCGCCAGGGAGCGCGCGACGTCAATCTCGCGATCCAGTACATCCTCGAGACGGCGGCGCGCATCCTTCTCCATGGATTTACTTCAGCCCGCGCTCGAACTGCAATATTTTATCGGCGACCCGGCCGGCGTCGACCTTGTAGGTGCCGGAATTGACGGCATGTTTCACCGCGGCTACCTTCGACGCGTTGACTACCGGCGCTTTGGCGACAGCCTCTTCAATCTTCTGCAGGGAACGGGCGGAGTCGGTCAGGGTGACGGTATCGCCGCTCTGCGAGGTCGAGGCGCTCGCGCCCGAAGCCTCACCTTGCGTCTTGTCGGCTACAACGCTACCGCTGTTCGAACCCTTGACGGGTGCGACCGGTTCGGTTGGCGAATATGCACTGATTTTGACAGTCACCGAAATTCTCCTGGGGCCGAATCAGCCCATGCCAAGGTTATCGTCAGGGTATGGATGAACTTTAGCGCTCATTCATGAGACCAGACCCTCTGAACTAGTTATCGACTGTGACGCGGTTCACTGAAGGGCTATTGAGAAACTATTTCGACTACCTGCTCAGAGCGCGCAACGCCTTCCACGATTTTACCGGATGATGTGTTTTGCACTCTAACTCTTTGATTGATCAGACCATCGCTCAGGGCTCTGCCGGCCATGCGCACGCTCATTCCACCGACATCTGCGACCAGGGTCACAGATTGGCCGCGCTGCACCGCCTTGGCGGCCAGCAATTGCTGATTGGTCAGGAAGGCGCCGCCGGAGATCGGCCGGCCGGCGGTCAATCCCACCGCGATGGCTGGGTCGTCGAGGAAGCCCGGCGGCAGCTCGGAGATGTCGTGCTGCTCGACGCGCACATCCGAGGCCTTGAGAACGCTGCCCACTACGATGGCGTGGGCCGCGACCACCACCGATGAGGTGCCGATCACTCTGACCTGCACGTATAGATGCCAGGGCTTGGTGTCCTGACAGCGCAGCTCGATCGTTGCCCTATCTTGCATGTGGTGCGCCGAGGCGAGGGCAGACCGCACGGGTCCGCGGCAGCGTGCGAGCTCCAGACGCGGCTCGATCGGTCCGATCACCAAGCGCTGCCGATCGGTCAGTGAGGGGAACTGTCGCGCGGCCTCGGCCTTTGCCAGCGACTCGAGCGTTGGAATATCTTGCAGATCCGTATCGAGCCGAGGAATCGAATCGGCCTCGGCGGGCGCGGCGGGCGCGGCGGGCGCAGCATGCAGCAGCGGCGCGGCCACGAGGACGAGTCCGAGGAGGCTCGTGCCGCGCAGCCGGTGACCGAGAATCCAACGACGATATTTTGGCGCTGTTCGCATCTAGGAGAGTAAGTGCAAGCCGCGTGCCATGCCGGCAACGGCGGCGCCCAGGCCGCGGGTGCCGGTCGGCCATCCGCGGCCGGCCGCCGGCGGCAATCTCTTGCCGTCGCCCGCGGCGGCGCACGTCTCCGCCGGGCAATTCGCGCTAGCTCGCCTCCAAGAGGCCAATTACCCGCCCCCAACCGCGTTGGCACAGCTCTTGCTTTAGGTTTCCGTCAAGGAGATCAACTGCATGTTCGACAACATTTTCGGCATTCATGAGCAAGCGCTGCTGCTGCACGGGCAGCGGATCGGCGTGCTGGCTACGAATATCGCCAACGCCGACACCCCGAACTACAAGGCGCGCGACATCGATTTCAACGAAGTGCTGGCGAACAACGGCGAGGGGTCGATGCCGATGCGCGTGACGCAGGCGTCGCACATCACGATATCCGGCGGTGAATTGCCGGCCGGCGACTTGAAGTACCGCAATCCGTATCAGGCCTCGCTCGACGGCAACACCGTCGAAATGCCGGTGGAGCAGGCGGCCTTCGCGGAGAACAACGTCCGGTACCAAGCCAGCTTGACGTTCATCAATTTGCGAATAGCGCAGATGCAGCTCGCCATTGCCGGCCAGTAGTCCCATTGCCGGGCGTTAGTCGCCCTCGAGGAACGGAAAATGTCTCTATTCAATGTATTCAACGTCGGCGGCAGCGCACTGAACGCCGAAACCATCCGGCTGAACACCACGGCCAGCAATCTGGCCAACGCCGAAAGCGTGAGCGGCGATCCGACCAAGATCTATCGCGCGCGGCACCCCGTGTTTCAGTCGATGATGGATACGTCGAATCCCTTTGCCGACGATCAAGGTTCCGCGGCGGGCGTGCGCGTACTCGGCGTGGTGGAAAGCACGGCGCCGCCGTCGATGCGGTATCAACCGGACAATCCGGTGGCCAACAAAGAAGGCTATGTCTTCACGTCGAACGTCAATTCGATCGAAGAAATGACCAACATGATTTCGGCCAACCGCTCGTTCGCCACCAACATCGACGTGATCAACACGGCACGCGATTTACTGCTCAAAACCATCTCGATGGGGCACTAGGAACACATCATGGTAATCAACGGAACGAACGCCGCCGGCAATACCGGCACTGGCACCGGCTCGACCACCGGAACCGGGGCGATAAACGACGCCACGACTTTGGGCGGGACTAATTTCCTCACGCTCATGTTGGCCCAATTGAAAAATCAGGATCCGACGAGTCCGGTGGACAGCAATACTTTCCTCACGCAATTGGCGCAGCTGAGCGAAGTGCAGGGGATTACGCAGCTGAATACCTCGTTCAGCACTCTGTCGAGTTCGCTCTCTCCGAGCCAGGCGCTGCAGGCCTCGTCATTGTTGGGACACAAGGTTCTCGTGACCAGCACCACGGCCAACCTGGCGGCGAACGGGACCGTTACCGGCGCCGTCAGCGTGCCGCAGACCACTTCGCAAGTGCTGCTCGACGTCAAGGATTCGAGCGGCGTCCTGGTGCGCCAAATCAACCTCGGGGCGCAATCGACGGGCCTCACCAGCTTCTCGTGGGACGGCAAGGCGGGCGACGGCTCAGCAGCGCCCGCGGGGACTTATACATTGAGTGCGCAGTACGCGGGCGCCACTTCCGGCGGGACGGCCGCAACCACGATGGTCAACGGCACGGTCGACAGCGTCAGCATGGGTGCGGGGTCGACGGGACTTACTTTGAACGTCACCGGTCTCGGCAGCGTGCCGTTCAGCAGCGTTCACCAGATTTCCAATTAATTAGCGTAGGAGTTTCAAGACATGGCGCAATTCAGCATTGCCTTATCGGGTTTGACGGCGGCGAGTTCGGATTTGGACGTCACGGCCAACAACGTGGCGAACGCCAACACGGTTGGATTCAAGGATTCGCGGGCGGAGTTCGCCGATGTGTATTCGGCCGGCGCGGTAAATCTGAACACTTCGGTCGTCGGTCAGGGCGTACGGCTCACGACCACGGCACAGCAATTTACTCAGGGCAACATTTCATCGTCGTCTTCCAATTTGGACCTGGCGATCAGCGGGGATGGTTTCTTTACCCTTCACGGCCCGAACGGCTACGTCTATTCGCGCAATGGCCAGTTCGCCGAAGACAAGACCGGCAATGTGGTGAGCGCCACCGGTCAGGCCTTGCAAGTGTATCCGCCCCTGATCAACGGCGGATTCAATACCGGAACCCTGACGAATTTGAACTTGCAGACGGCGCAGAGCGCTCCCTTGGCGACCACCTCGGGCACGGTGATTTTGAACCTTCCGGCCAATTCAGCCGTTCCCACGGTAACGCCCTTTAATCCGACCGACTCGCAAACATACAGCCAGTCCACGTCGACATCGGTGTACGACTCGCTGGGCAATCAGTATCCGGCGACCTTTTATTTCACCCAGACCGCGACCCCCGGCAAATGGAACGTCAATCTGACCGTCAACGGCACCCAGGTGGGCGGCGCACAAGCCCTGACGTTCTCGGCCACGGGCGCGGTGACTACGCCGGTGGGCGGTGCGTTGCCGTTCAACGGTTTTGCTCCGCCGGGCGGGGCGAACCCGATGAACATGACGTTCAACTTCGGCGCAACCACGCAGTACGGCGCGAATTTTGGCGTGACCTCGATCGTACAGAACGGCTATACGACCGGTCAGTTGAGCACGGTGGCAATCGACACCGCGGGGGTCGTGTCCGCCGTCTATACCAATGGACGTTCGACGCAGCTCGGACAAATTGCCATGGCGAACTTTCCGAATCCCCAGGGACTGAAGCAACGGGGAGATACCAATTGGTCCGAGACATTCAGCTCCGGCACGGTTGTCTCGGGTACGGCCGCTTCGGCCGGATTCGGCACCATTCAATCGGGCGCGTTGGAAAGTTCCAACGTCGACCTGACCACGCAGCTGGTGAATATGATCACGGCGCAAAGGGCTTTCCAAGCCAACGCGCAGGTCATCACCACGGCCAATCAGCTGTCCCAGACCGTCATCAATATCGCGCATTGATCCGGCCCCACTGAGAAACTGAATCATGGATAGAGGAATGTACGTGGCGATGACCGGCGCGAAGCAAATCATGCAAGCGCAGGCGGTCAACAACCACAACATCGCCAACCTGAGCACCATCGGTTTCCGCGCGGATACCGTGGCGTTCGACAGCGAGCCGATCTACGGCCCGGGCTATGCGACGCGCGTCAATGCCGTGGCCGGCGATGCGGGTACCGATTTCTCCATGGGGGTCATGCAGAGCACCAGCCGCGATCTCGACATCGCGGTCAACGGCAAAGGCTTCATTGCGGTTCGCGGCACTGACGGCAAGGAGGCCTATACGCGCGCCGGCGATTTGCGCCTGTCGCCGACCGGGGCGGTCACGACCGCCAGCGGCCTCGCGGTGCTGACCGAGTCCGGTCCCTTGGTGATACCGCCCTCGACCCAGGTGACCATCGGCGGCGACGGCACGGTATCGGTGGTTCCGCAGGGCTCCGCGCCGTTTGCAGTCACGCAGGTCGATCGAATCAAATTGGTGAACCCCGCAACCAAGGATCTGCAGAAAGGCGACGACGGCCTGCTGCGGCTCAAGTCGGGCGAGAAGGCGAAGACCGACGACACCGTCTCCGTGACTTCCGGCATGTTGGAGTCGAGCAATGTCAACGCGGCCCAATCGTTGATCAGCATGATCGAACTGCAGCGCATGTACGAGTTCCAGATCAAGAGCATCAATTCGACCAATCAAAACGAACAGAGCGCCGAGCGCCTGATATCGACCCCGTAACTCTTCGAGGAAACACCCAATGAATCTTGCATTATGGGCCGCAAAAACCGGTCTCGACGCGCAAAACACCCGGATGGCGGTCATCTCCAACAATTTGGCCAACACCAATACGACGGGTTTCAAATCGGGGCGCGCCGCCTTTCAGGACCTCATGTACCAGAACATCCGTCAGGTCGGCGCCCAGAGTACGCAGAACACCCAGTATGCGACGGGCTTGACGCTCGGCACCGGCGTGCGCATCGTCGCCACGGAAAAAGACTACTCCCAGGGCAGCGTGCTGCAGACCAACAACAGCTTGGACATGTCGGTGAATGGGCGCGGATTTCTGCAGATCACCATGCCGGACGGCACCATCGCCTATACACGGGACGGTGCATTCTCCCTGGACAATCAGGGCAACGTCGTCACGGCATCGGGGTATCCGCTGCAGCCGGCGATCAACATTCCGGCGGGCGCGCAGTCGGTCACCATCGGCAACGACGGCATCGTGACGGTCAAATCGGCGTCCAACGCCAAGGGCACTCAGGTCGGCCAGATCCAACTGGCGGATTTCGTCAACGAACAGGGCCTGCAGCCCATCGGCAACAACTTATTGGTTGAATCCGCGGCCAGCGGATCGCCGCAGGCGGGCACGGCGGGCACCAATGGACTGGGGACTCTGCAGCAGGGCGCGCTCGAGACGTCGAATGTGAATTCGGTGACGGAGCTGGTCTCGATGATCGAGTGTCAGCGCTCCTACGAGATGAATTCCAAGGCCATCAGCGCCACCGATCAGATGCTGCAGTACACGACGACCAACTTAGCATGAACCGACAACGCCTAGCTGAATCGCGAATGATCCTGCCGGGAATTCTTCTCTGCGGTCTCTTATCGGCGTGCGGCCTGTTGCCGGCGACGCAACACAGACCCGATCCCGTCGTCGCGCGCGTTCTGCCGCCGCCCACGCCGCGCACCGACGGTGCGATCTATCAGGCGGGTCAGCAAATGGAATTGTTCGCGGATCTCAAGGCGCGCCGCGTCGGCGACGTGTTGACGATTCGTCTGACCGAATCCACCAATGCCAGCAAGAGCGCGGCGACCAAGACCGCGAAGACCACGGCGGTCAACAATACCGGGCCCACGATTTTCGGCAAGACCATTACCGCGGCCGGCGTGCCCATCCTTACCACGACGATGAATGGCGCGGATAGCTTCGACGGCTCGGGCTCGAGCACGCAGGGGAATAGTCTGGCGGGCAGTCTGACGGTGACGGTGATGGAGGTTCAGCCCAACGGCAATCTGGTCATCCAGGGCGAGAAGACCTTGAGGCTCAATCAGGGCGATGAATTCGTGCGCGTTTCAGGCGTAGTGCGCCGCGCCGACATCGCGACCGACAACACGGTAACCTCCGACAAGGTCGCGGATGCGCACATCAGCTACTCCGGCAGGGGTGTGATCGACAGTTCCAACCGCATGGGTTGGCTGGCACGGTTCTTCAACTCCGCCTTTGCGCCGTACTAGCCATGCGTTCGTTCACCGCGAAACTCTGTCTGGCGCCGCTCCTGCTGCTGGTGACCGGATCGCTCGCCGAGGCTGAGCGCATCAAGGACTTGGCGCACATCCAGGGGGTGCGCACCAATCAGCTGGTGGGCTATGGGCTGGTGGTCGGCCTCGACAGCACCGGCGATCAAACCAGCCAAGCGCCTTTCACCGTGCAGTCGCTCAATAATATGTTGGCGCAATTGGGCGTCACCGTCCCTGCGAACGTCACTCCGCAGCTGAAGAACGTGGCTGCGGTGGCGGTGCATGCCGTCATGCCGGCCTTCGTCAAACCCGGGCAAACCATCGACATCACCGTCAACTCCATCGCCAACGCGAAGAGCCTGCGCGGCGGATCGCTCTTGGTCACCCCCCTGCATGGCCTCGATGGACAGATCTATGCAATCGCTCAGGGAAATCTCATTGTCAGCGGCTTCGGGGTCGAAGGCACCGACGGGTCGAAGCTCACCGTGAATGTGCCGAGCTCAGGCCGCATCCCCAATGGGGCGACGATCGAACGTGCGGTTTCCTCGCAGCTGTCGCAGGGCGATTCGATCGTGCTCAATCTGAACGATCCTGACTTTACCACCGCGACGCGATTGGTCGCGAGCGTGAACAAGGGCATGGGCGACGACATCGCGACCATCATGGACGGCGGCTCGGTGCGGGTTCGCGCACCGCTCGATATCACCCAACGGGTTGCCTTTCTCTCGTCCGTCGAAAATCTACAGGTTGAACCGGGCATGGCCTCGGCCAAGGTGATCATCAATTCACGCACCGGCACGGTGGTGATCAGCAGCAATGTCATCGTGACCCCGGCCGCCGTGTCGCACGGATCTCTGTCAGTCACCATCAAAGAAGAGCAGACGGTTAGTCAACCGGCGCCGTTTTCCAAGCTGGGACAAACCGTGGTGCTCAACAACTCGACCATCAAGGTGGATCAGGGGTCGAACCGCATGTTCCTGTTCAAACCCGGCGTGGAACTCGAGCAAATCGTGCGGGCCGTCAACGATGTCGGCGCGGCGCCCGGCGATCTGGTAGCCATTCTCGAAGCCCTCAGGGAAGCCGGTGCGCTGCAGGCCGAGCTCATCGTGATTTAATGACCAACTCCCTCACTCCCTTGGCCGGTTCTCTGTCGGCGCTCAGCCCCTCGCCGGTGGACACCTCGGCAGCGACCACGTACACGGATCTGAACGGCTTGGCGGCTCTCAAATTGGATCCGACTTCGCCGCAGGCGATCAGCGCCGTGGCCAGTCAGGTCGAGGCTTTGTTCCTGCAAATGATGTTGAAAAGCATGCGCGACGCCAGCATGGGCGACGAACTCGACGGCAACGAGATGGGCGTGTATCAGGACATGTTCGACAAGCAGGTGGCGCTCACCATCAGCCAACATCAGGATTTGGGCATCGGCGCCATCTTGAAACGGCAGTTGTCGGGCAAGCCTGCGCCCGCTGCGCCTAAGACGGCTTCCGGCGGGGTGTCAGCCGCGCCGCAGGTATTGGCGCATACGCCGGCGGAATTCGTCGATCAGGTGATGCCGGCCATCCGCCGCGCCGCCACCGACCTGGGGGTCAATCCGCTCGGGCTGCTGGCGCAGGCGGCGCTCGAGACCGGGTGGGGTCAGCGCATGGCGCGTGCCGCCGATGGCTCGCCCAGCCTCAACCTGTTCGGCATCAAAGCCGGCGAGGAGTGGAAGGGCGCGCGCGTGATCGCGGACACGATGGAGTTCAGCAACGGCGTGGCGACCCCGCGGCGCACCGCATTTCGGGCTTATGGGTCGATCGAGGAAAGCGTCAGCGACTTTGCCAATCTGCTGAAGAATTCCCCGCGCTACCGGGATGCCGTCGCGGCGGGCGCCGACACCCAAGCGTACATCGAGAGCATAGCCAAATCGGGCTACGCAACCGATCCTGAGTACGCGAATAAGTTAAATCAAGTCGTCAATGGCGGCCTGCTCCGCGCGGCACTGCTCCCCCGCACAGCAGCATTATAGATATTGGGCCGGCTGCCGATATTGCGGGAGTCGAGTGAGTTCGAACGCCGAGAGCGCGGAGAAGGCTAGTGTCAGACATATTTGGAATCAGCGTTTCAGCGCTCCAGGCGTTTCAAGCCGCGATATCGGTTACCAGCAATAACATCGCCAACGCCAATACCCCCGGATATAACAGAGAAGCGGTGGAATTGAGCGCCGCGGCGCCGAAGTCGAACGGTACCGCCAGCGTCGGCAGCGGCGTCAACGTCATCGCCACCACGCGGGCCTTCAACCAGGCGACGACCAATCAATGGAATTCCTCGCAGAGCAGCCTCGGTCAATTGGACAGCCTGCAGAGTTACACCACCCAGATCGACAATATCGTGGGCACGACGGCCGGCGGCATCAGCACTGCCCTACAAGACTTTTACAGCGCTTGGTCGGACGTCGCGAATAACCCGACGTCCGCCGCAACGCGGCAAGCCCTGATCGGCAAGGCGCAGAGCGTCGCGAACAGTCTCAGCAACACCAGTGCACAGCTGAACGCCTTGAATACCGACATCAATTCACGCATCACCGCCGATGTGCAGCAAATCAATTCGATCGGTGCGTCGATTTCTAAACTGAATCAACAGATCATCGTGAGCACGGCGCAGGCCGGCGGCGCTCCGCCCAACACTCTGCTCGACCAGCGCGACAAGCTGGTGTCCGATCTGTCATCGTTGATCGGCGTCTCGACCACCACCGACAGCAACGGCGCGCTGAATGTCTTCGTGGGCAATGGGCAACCGTTGGTGCTGCAGGGCACCACCACGTCGTTGACCACCGCGGGAAATCCCTTCAATCCGTCGCAGTTGGAGATATCATCATCCACCGCCGCCGGTAACGTGATCAGCGGCTACATTACCTCGGGAGATCTCGGCGGGCTGCTGGCGGCGCGCACCCAGGCGATCCAACCCGTGCTCAATCAATTGGGTCAGATTGCCACCGCCTTCAGCCAGGCGGTCAATTCGCAGCAGAATACGGGTCTGGACCTCAGCGGGCAGTTCGGCGCCAACCTATTTTCGGTGGCTGGGCCGCAGGCCGTGGCCTCCTCCAAGAACACGGACAACACCAGCGTCGCGGTCAGCATCGCCAATGTCGGTGCGCTGACCGCGAACGATTACGTGCTGTCGTACAAGGCGGGAGTGTATTCCCTGACCCGCACCAGCGACGGCAGTAGCGTGGCGCTGTCGGGCGCCGGCACCGCTGCGAGTCCGCTGACGGCCGATGGCTTGTCCATCGTGGTGTCGGCGACGCCGGCCTCGGGAGATCAGTTTCTCATTCAACCCACCGCACGCACTGCCGCCTCATTCGCCGCGGTGTTGACCGATCCCTCGAAGGTCGCCGCCGCGGGCGCCGTGCAGACGTCGGCGGCAAACGGTAATGCGGGAAGCGCCACGATCGGCAGCGCTACGGTGGTCAATGTCGGCAACCCCAATTTGCTGAACACCACCAGCCTTCAATTCATCACCCCGACGAGCTATTCGGTGAATGGCGCCGGAAGTTTCGCCTACACCGCGGGCGCGAATATCAGCCTCAACGGCTGGCAGGTGGCGATCAGCGGCACCCCGGCGGCCGGCGACACGTTCACGGTGAAGAGCAACGCAGGGGGTACGGGTGATAATCGCAACGCCCTGGCGGGCGCCAATCAACAAACGCAGGGAATTCTGGCCAACGGCACCATCAGTGTCAACGGTGCGGTCAGTTCGCTGATCACCGGCATCGGCAGCGAGGCCCAACAGGTCAATACCGCGCAGGCCGCCCAGACGGCGGTCAATACTCAGGCGCAAAAGAACGTGCAGTCCGTATCGGGGGTCAACCTGGATGAGGAAGCCGCCAGCCTGTTGCAATGGCAACAGTCGTATCAAGCCGCCGCCCAGGCGCTGAAAATCGGCAGTAGCGGCCGTACAGTCGGCATAAAGGATCCCCATGCGCGTAACCCAAAGTCTGAATCAAGCACAGTTCCTCGCGGCGCTGACTCAGCTCGAGTCCAATCTGTCGCAAACGCAGAATCAAATCTCGACAAAACTCGCGTTCACCACCCCCTCGCAGAATCCGATCGCCGCGGGCAACGTGAACAACTACGATCAGGCGCTCGCGCAAAGTCAGCAGTACGATGCCAACGCCGGCAGCGCACAGACCCGGCTCAGCACCGAGGATAGCGCCCTGGCGCAGGTGCAAACCGAGCTGCAGAGCTTGCGCGATCTCGCGCTGCAGGCCAACAACGCCTCCGTTTCCAGCGACGGCCGCACGGCGATCGCGGCTCAGGCGGCTCAAATCCAAAACAGTTTGTTATCCCTGGCCAACACCCAGGACGGCAACGGCGAGTACATTTTCAGCGGCTTTTCCACGAATAACCAGCCGTTTACGCCGACGGCAAGCGGCGCGAACTACACCGGCGACCAGGGCCAGCGTCAGGTGCAGATCGCGGCCGGTCAGACCATCGCCGACGGTGACAACGGCAATACCGTGTTCAATCAAATCAAGACCGGCAACGGTACGTTCAGGGCGAGCGCCGCTGCCGGCAACACCGGCACGGGCGTGCTCGGCGCCTCGACGGTACAGAACCCGGCCGCCTACGACGGCGGCACCTATGCCATCAATTTCACGGCCGCCAACACCTACGAAGTGCGCGATTCGGCCAACGTGCTGGTGACGTCCGGGACATATACGGAGGGTCAGTCGATCGCCTTCCGCGGGGTACAGGTGACGCTCAATGGGCAGCCCGCCGCCGGCGACTCGTTCACGGTTGCGCCCAGCAGCAATCAGAGCGTGTTCACCACGGTACAGAATTTGGTGAGCGCCTTGCAGACTGCGGGAAGCACTTCGGCGGCGCTGGCCAAGCTGAATAATTTACTGGGCAACGCGATCAACAATATCGATCAAGCGCTCGGCCAGACGTCGAACCTCCGGGCGACCATCGGTGCACGGCTGAACTCGATCACCACCCAGCAGTCGGTTTCCAGCAGTCAGCAGATTCAGCTCAAGGCATCCATCTCCTCGCTGCAGAGCCTGGATTACGCCGCCGCGATCACCGCCCTGAATTTACAAAACACCACCCTCAGCGCTTCCATGCAGGCCTACACCCTGACTCAGGGGTTGTCGCTGTTCAAATATATTTAGTCATGCGCTTCGCGCAACTTTCAACGGGGTCGTTCCGACCCCGTACTTTAAAGGACGGGGTCGCCGCGACCCCGTAGATTCGGCGCGTAGCGCCTGGAAATACTAGTGGTGTCCACCCGCGCCGTGCACGTGGCCGTGTTCGAGTTCTTCGTTGGTGGCTTCGCGCACGCTGACCACGTCCACATTGAAATGCAAGGTTTGGTCGGCCAGAGGGTGATTTCCGTCCAGAGTGATCATGTCGCCGACCACGGCGGTCACCGTGAATAGGCGCATGCCGTCGCCGGTACGCGCCTGAAACTGCATGCCCTTTTTGATCTCGCCGGAACCCTGCAGGGTGCGTTTCGGCACACGCTGCACCAGCGCCTCGTCGCGCACCCCATAACCATCGGCGGGCGCCAGCGAGACGGCAAGGGAAGCCCCGTCTTGTTTGCCCTCCAGGGCCTTTTCCAAGCCGGGGACCAGATTGCCGTGACCCTGTATGTAAGCCAGCGGATCGCCGCCGGCCGAGCTGTCGAGCACGGCGCCGGCGTCGTCCTTGAGCGTGTAATGAATGGTGACGACGCGGTCTGCGGTAATTTCCACGGTTGATTCCCTGGTGTTCAAGTGGGTGGGCAAGATCGGCACATTACACAAACGGGCTAAATTTCGCCTCAAGCAATTTCGCCTCGAGATCGTAGGCGTCTGCGCGCGTGATCTGCACTCTGGCCCAATCGCCGACCGCCAGCCCTTTCGCGCCGCGGATGCGCACCACGCCGTCTATTTCCGGGGCATCACTGCTGGAGCGCGCAATGGCGACATTGCCGTCGATTCGGTCGACCAGCACGGGCATGTCGCGGCCGATCTTTTGCGCCAGGCGCTCGGAGCTGATCTTTGCGGCGAGTTCCATGAAGCGGGCGCGCCGCTCCTGCTTGACCTCTGCGGGAACGTGGGGTTGGCGCAGTGCATTGGCTGCGGCGCCTTCGACCGGCGAATACTCGAAGCAACCCACCCTATCCAATTGTGCGATGCGCAACCAATCGAGCAATTCTTCGAAGTCCTGTTCAGTCTCGCCCGGGAAGCCGACGATAAACGTGCTGCGAATGGTCATGTCCGGCACCGCGCGCCGCCACTCCGCGATGCGCTCCAAGGTATTTTCAGCGGCCGCGGGGCGCTTCATCAGTTTCAGAATACGTGCGCTCGCATGCTGAAACGGGATGTCGAGGTAGGGTAGGACGCGTCCGTCCGCCATCAGTTCGGTCACTTTGTCGACGTGGGGGTAGGGATAGACGTAGTGCAGCCGAATCCACACGCCGAGTTCCCCCAGGGCAGCGGCCAGGTCGTAGAATCGGGCGCTGCGCTCGGCGTTTCGCCAGGGCTGGGCGGCATACTTGAGATCGACCCCGTAGGCGCTCGTGTCCTGGGAAATCACCAGGATCTCCTTGACCCCGGCGCGCACCAGCTGTTCCGCCTCCCGTAGGACCTCGCCGACCGGCCGGCTGACGAGACGCCCTCGCATCGAAGGAATGATGCAGAAGGTGCAGTGGTGGTTGCAGCCTTCGGAAATCTTGAGATAGGCGTAGTGGCGCGGGGTGAGTTTCACGCCCTGCGCCGGCATCAAATCCACAAACGGTTCGTGCTTGGGCGGCAGGTGCTCGTGCACCGCGGCCACCCCCTCTTCGTAGCGCTGCGGTCCCGTGATTTTCAGTACTTGCGGATGCCGGTCGAGAATTCTCTGCGGCTGAGCGCCGAGGCAGCCGGTCACGATGACCTTGCCGTTCTCGGCCAGCGCTTCACCGATCGCGTCCAGGGACTCGTCCACCGCCGCATCGATGAAGCCGCAGGTGTTGACCACCACGAGGTCCGCGGCGCGGTAACTGGCCGCAACCTCATACCCTTCCGCACGCAGGCGCGTGAGAATGCGTTCGGAGTCGACCAGCGCCTTGGGGCATCCCAGGCTGACGAAGCCCACGGTGGGGCTCTTACGGGTCACGGTTTTCAATACTGATCGGCCTTGGGGAAGAAACGGGGGGCGCATTCTACTCTATGTGGGTGGTTGGGCGCCGCTATGAGATCCTAGGCGTCGGTCGGCCAATATGCTTCAATCACCGGCCATGTCGTCAGATTGGCTACCTCTCCAGCGCCATTACGAGCGCTGTCTTGCAAAGTCTGGCGCAACGCCGCTGGGCGTGGACTGGCCAAACGGCCGGGATCTGGAGGAGCGCTTCGCCGTCCAACTGGACGTTCTCGCTGCGATGCCTGCGGGATCCAAGCTTCCGCGGCTGCTCGATCTGGGTTGCGGGCCCGGCTTGCTGCTGAACTATCTGGCCGCCACGGAGCGAGCGAATGCCGTCGACTACCTGGGCATCGACATCTCGCCGGCCATGATCGCACTCGCTCGCGAGCGTTGGCCGAAGGAAGCCTTCCAAGCCCGCGATATTTTGACCGATCCGTTGCCGGCGCGGTCCGTCGATGTCGTCATCATGAACGGAGTGTTGACCGAACGGCAGGGAATTCCCCGAGAGCGCATGGTGGCGATGGCCGAGGCATTGGTGAGCGCCGCGTACCGCGCTGCACGCTACGGGGTCGCATTCAATGCCATGAGCCGCCATGTGGATTGGGAGCGCGACGATTTATTCCATTGGGGCTTCGACGAAGTCGCCGCGTTCCTCAAACGGGATCTGACGCCGAACGTCGCGTTCCGTGCGGACTATGGGCTGTACGAGTTCACCGCTTTCGCGTGGCGTAACCCCAAGCGTGCGCCACAAAGCGCGGGTGCCGAGTGGTGGAAACAATGAGCAGAAAGCTGGTGATATTCGGCACTCGCCAGATCGCCGAGGTTCTCGGTTGGTACTTTACTCATGACAGCGATTATCAAGTGGTCGCCTACACGGTTGACGCCGAGTACGTCGCGGAAAGCAGCTTCCAGGGATCGCCGGTGGTGGCCTTCGAAGAAGTATCGCGGGCATTTCCGCCCGACGATCACGCGATGTTCATTGCGTTGAGTTACGCCAAAATGAACCGCATCCGCGCGGCGAAATACGCGGCCGCCAAGGCCGCGGGTTATCGTCTCGCGAACCATATCAGTCCGCGGGCGTCGGCCTGGGAGGGTTTGCCGCTGGGAGACAACAGCTTCGTGATGGAACACAACGTGGTGCAACCGTTCTCCCGCATCGGCAGCAACACGATCTTGTGGGCTGGCAACCACATCGGCCACCACGCGACCATCGGCGACCACTGCTTTCTGGCCTCGCATATCGTGGTCTCGGGTGCCGTCCGTATCGGTGATCATTGTTTCATCGGTGTGAACGCCACCTTGCGCGACGGCATCTCGGTGGCCGAACGCTGCCTGATCGGCGCGGGCGCACTGATCATGGCCGATACGCAAGCAGAGCAAGTCTTCGTCGCGCAGCCGACACCGGCCGCAGCAGTGCCCTCGTCGCGCGTGCGCCTGTAGCGATGGGCTGGCGGCGCCTCGGCCGGATCTATGTCCCGAGCGGGGAGCGAGAATTCCTCGTCTCGCACGCCTCGGTGCCGTTTGCTGAGGCACTGGAGGGGGGGTTACATCGCATCTGGTTTTCGCCGCGCGATGCGCAGAACCGTTCGCATGTGGCGTGGCTCATAATCGACCTGCACCGTCCCCAGCAAATCATCGAGATGTCGCCGGCCGCGGCGCTCGGCACGGGGCCCGCAGGCGCCTTCGATGACTGCGGCGCGATGATGTCCTGGATCGCCGAGCAAAATGGCCGGCGGCGGCTCTATTACATCGGGTGGAATACGCGCAGCACCGTGCCGTTCCACGTCTCGATCGGCTTGGCGGAAGCCGCGCCGGACGGAACCTGGCTGCGGCGCCCGGGTCCGGTGCTCGAGCGCAGCGTGGATGATCCGTGGTTCTGCTCCAATCCCTGTGTTCTGCCGGAGGCCGGGGGCTGGCGCATGTGGTACTTGAGCGGACTCGGCTGGGAAGGCGTCAATGGACGCCTGTCGCCGTCGTACCACATCTGCGATGCGCGTTCGGTCGACGGAATCCATTGGCATGAGCGCGGCCGGGTTGCGCTGGCGCTCGAGGGCGAGGAGTTCGCGATGGCACGGCCGTCGGTCTTGCGCGACGGCTCCGGCTACCTGATGTGGTTCAGCGAACGGACTCGCCACCGGCCCTACCGGCTGGGCGCCGCGCGAGGCGGCGAGCGCCGAAGTGGGCCGATCTGCCGCCCGCCGCAGCGGGCTGGGATGCCGACATGGTGGCCTATCCGCACGTGTTCGAACACAGAGGCGCGCGCTGGATGCTGTATTGCGGCAACGGGTTTGGGCGCACGGGTTTCGGTCTCGCCGTCTGGGAATGACGTAGCGGCCACCCTCAAGATTACGAGCACTGTGCCGTTGACGTGGTTTACATGGAGTATCCCATTGAGACCAAAGTCCATCTCGATACGCTGGCGGAGCGTGGGTACACCGTGATCGCCGCCGGTGTGGACCCGGGCATCACCGGCGAATTGCTGGCGATCATGCGTCGCCTCAACGTCGAGCGCACCCGCGCTCCGGATGCCGAGCAGCCCTTCCTCAACCGCGGCCACGACGTTCTCTATAATTTGCAGCGCGAGGCTGTGATCTTCACCCGTGTATTCACCGGGAACCCGCTGGTCATGGAAATCCTGCGCGGTTTGCTGAACGACGTCTATTACAAGCAGATTCCGCAGGATCGCCCGAATTTTCTACTGCGGGCGCTGGGCGGACGCAGCAGCGGCAACCGGACCTTGCCGCTGCACATCGACTCCTTCATTCCGAGCGGCGGCCAATATTGCCTGGCGTCCCAGGTTGCGATCATTCTCGAGGATCAAACGCTCGATACGGGTTGTACCTTGGTCGTCCCCGGCTCGCATCGATCCGACCAGTACGCCGATCAGGACGCGATGTCGCGGGCCATACCGCTCGAGACCCGGGCCGGTGACATCGTGATATGGGATGGCCGTATCTGGCACGGCGCGCTCGGCAACAAAACGCAGCGAAGCCGGTGGTCGCTCATCGCGACCTTCGCGCGCTGGTGGATCAAGCAGAGCTTCGACATCACCGGAACGCTGCCGCAGGCCGTGTACGAGGCGTTGGACGACGACGAGAAAGCCATCTTGGGCTACTGCTGTCTGCCGCCGAGCGATGAATCGGAGCGGGTCGACATGAAAGCCGGGCACGCACAGTTGAAATCTCGCGTCGCGGACTACGGAAAGAAGCGGCCCACATCGGCGGCGGTGGGAAAATCGTCCTCCAACAGGCGCATGTCCGGGCGATAGACGTAGGGACTGGGATAGTTGCGCGCCACGAAGCTCGGCTCAGCGGCGTTATTGTATCGATAGCTGAGCGCAATGCGCACGTCGGGCCCGCCGCTGCTGCCGGTCCGATGCACCAGGAAGCCCGAAAAAAATACCGCATCGCCGCGCCGCAAAGGGACCGGAGCGAAGGCCGACTCATCGACTTCGCCGTCGGCGACGCGGTGACCGAACGCATCGTCGACACTGGGCAGCAAACCGCGCCGATGGCTTCCGGAGAGGACTTCGAGCGGATAGTCATCGACACCGACATCGAATAGCGGAAGCCAGATGCTGAGTCCGTCGAGGCTACCCTGCACGCTGCGCCAGTCCTGGTGGATGGGCGTTTTGTGGTAACCGCCCTCGATCTTCAACTGATCCGCCATATAGTGGATCACCGGCCGGGTCGATAACGCCGGCACCGCCAATCCCAGATCCGCCACGATGCGCATCAATTCCGGCCCGAACCCCAGGCGATGCACGCTCGCCAGGTGCTGCGTCTGCCTGGCAGTTGCCATATAGGCTGACCGGTCTTGGTCGAACAGCCCGGTCAGGAGGGTGGACATCCCTTGATGGTCGAGAGGATCCGGGAGGTCCAGGCCCAGGGCGCGGGCGCGCCGGCCGAACACGCCACCGATGTCCGCGACAAGGGTGTCGAGAATGCCGACGTTGATCAAGTCTCGGACGACCGCGAAGCCGTCACGGCGGAACTGGGCGAGCGTCATTCCGAAGCCCTTGGTGTCTGGATCGCGCCGCAGCGTATCGAGTATGGCCGGCCGGCACAAGCGGGATGCGGCGCTGTAATCACGCCGCAACAGTCTCTTCAGAAACTAACCGCTGCAAGCGTATGCAACCAAAACATCGCAACGAAGGGGAACAACCATGCGAAGACAGTTAATTGCGGCAGCCTTGTCGGTGGGACTGACGGCGGCAGCCGTGCAAGCCCCGGCCTGGGCCGAGGACGGATTGCACGACGGGAAGATCAAACACGTGCTGCTGATCAGCATCGACGGTCTGCACGCCTTGGACGTGGCCAACTACGTCAAATCGCACAAGGGATCGGCGCTGGACGAACTGAGCGAGCACGGCGTCACGTTTTCCAACGCAAGGACGCCGGCCAACTCGGATTCGTTTCCGGGATTGCTGGCGCTGGTAACGGGCGGTTCGCCGCGCACCCACGGACTCTTCTACGACTACAGCTACGATCGGACGATTTGGGCGCCGGACAACAAGACCTGCGCCGGGAAGCCGGGAACGCAGATGATTTTCGACGAGTCGATCGACAAGTACGTGGGGGGCGTTTCGCAGAACGTGATCGATCCGGATGCGCTGCCGCGCTACATGGATCCAAAGGGACATTGCTCGCCGTTCTATCCGCACGATGCGATCCGCACCAACACCGTATTCGAAGTGATCAAGGCGGAGCGCGCCGGCCGCACCGCCTGGGCCGACAAGCATCCCGCATATGATTTGGTGAACGGCCGCTCGGGCAATGGGGTCGACGACCTCTACACCCCGGAGATCACGAACGTCAACGGCTTCGACAACACCATCAGCGTCGTATGCACCGTGCAGAACGATGCCTTGAAGGTGGCGGCGGTTCTGAATGAGATTCAGGGCTTCAACCATGAGGGCACGAAGCGCGTCGGCGCGCCTGCCGTATTCGGCATGAATTTCCAGGCCGTGAGCGTCGGACAGAAGCTGCTGATGGACAATCCCGGGGGCGGCTGCACGGCCGATACGGATCCGATGATCAATGGACAGCGCGGCGGCTATGTCGACGGGCTGGGCACACCGTCCGCCGTTCTGGCTTACGGGCTCAAGAAGACCGACGATGCGCTGTGGCAGTTCATCAACGGCTTGAAGAAGGCGGGCATTTACGACTCGACCCTCATCATCGTGACCGCAAAACATGGCCAATCGCCCATCAATCCCGCGAAGCTGGTCAAGCCGGGACATTTCGCGGATCTCGTTTGCACGGCTTCCAACTGCACTACGAGCGAAGGGGCCAGGATCATCACGGACGCAGGCAACAATTGTCCCGAAGGTCCGTGCGGTTGGGTGCAGGATGACGACATCGGGCTGATCTGGCTGCCGGATCAGAGCAAGACCAAGGTGGTGGCCGACTATCTGAACCAAAACGCCAAGGCCCTGTACATCGACGAAGTCATGTCCGGCGAGGAGCTGAAATTGAAATTCGGCGATCCCTCGAAGGATAGCCGAACCCCCGACATCATCGTACAGCCCGTGTACGGAACCATTTACACGAAGCCGACCAGCAACAAGGTGGCCGAGCACGGCGGGTTCAGTTTCGGGGACACCAACGTGGGATTGATCGTGTTCAACCCGGGAATGGAACCGCGAGTGGTCAAGACGCCCGTGCTGACGTCGCAGGTGGCGGCGACGATTCTAAAGTCGCTCGGGATCGATCCCAATGAACTGGAGTCGGTGCGCAGGGAAGGTATCCCGGTGCTGCCGTTCCTGTTCGATGCGGGCGGACCGGACAACGAGTAGGGCGAATCTTCCATTCGCCGAATGGCGCGTAGGCATGCCGGACGCGGCATGCCTGCGCCGTTTCGAGGGCGCCGCAAACAGGCAATCGAGCAATCGAGTTTTCCCGCCGGGACGGGCTGGGTGTAGGCTGAACGTTTGAATCCAAGGAATGTCCCGTTCTATTCATGCCACGTCGATCACTACAGCATGCACATGGAAGAGACCGTTCTTTACTGCCGGGCCTAGTTCTGCGATGACGACCGTTGCGGTCATGCAGCCCTACTTCATTCCCTATGCGGGCTACTTCCGGTTGTTCGCGGCCGCGGACATATTCGTCGTCTTCGATTGCGTCCAATTTCCGCGTCGCGGATGGGTACATCGAAACCGCCTGCCGCTGGCCGCGGGGAATTCCGATTGGCTGACGCTTCCAATCGAAAAGCGCGACCGCGACACGCGCATCGACGAACTCGTGTTTGCGCCCGATGCGCCGGCGCGGCTGGCACGCACGGTGCAACGCTTTCCGGTGTTGCAGAGCGCATCGAGAAGCGCATCGCCTCTGCTGGATCTCGTGACGGATATCGGTTCTGGAACGGTCGCCGATTATCTGTGCGCGCAGCTGATGCACATCGCCGCCATGCTCGGGATCTTGCGGCCGGTGGTGCGTTCGAGTGAGTTGGGCATCCCGACGGATGTCCACCGGCAAGCCCGTGTGATTGCGGTCGCCCGCGCTCTCGGCGCCACGCGCTACGTCAATTCCCCGGGAGGCCGCGAGCTCTACGAGCCCGAAGCCTTTGCCGAGCACGGAATCGAACTGAAATTTCTTGCGCCGTTTTCCGGGCCGATGGACAGCATTCTCGCGCTGCTCTTGACTTGGCCGGCAGATGAGATCGCGACGCTGATTCGCCGGGAAACCAACCTTGGCGCGTGATCAGGCCCCGAGAAGATCCAGCACGCGATCAACCTGATCGTGCGACAGCCCCGGATAAATCGGCAGGCACAGCACCTGCTGCGCTACCTGTCTCGCGACCGGCAAATTGTTGTGCGCCGCCGACGGCAGGCCGCGATACATGGGAAAATCGCTGATCAGAGGGTAGAAGTAGCGGCGCGCATGAATATTGTGGTCGCGGAATTTTTGGTACAGGGCGTCGCGGCTCAGGGGGTATTCCGGTTGAATCAAAACCGGAAAATAGGCATGGTTGGGGCGCATTTCCCCGGCCGGCGGCAAGCAGCGTATGCCTGCCAGCGCCGCGAGCCTTGCTCGATAGCGCTCGTCGATCGCGCGGCGCTTCGCCAGCGCCTGATCGATGCCCCGGAGCTGCAATAGACCGAGGGCTGCATTGAATTCGCTCATCTTGCCGTTGATACCCGGAGCCACGACCGTCACTTCGTCGGCAAAACCGAAGTTCTTGAGATAATTGATTCGCTGCCGGGTCTTTTCATCGGGACAGACGATGGCGCCGCCCTCGAAAGTGGTGAACACCTTGGTGGCGTGAAAACTGAGTACCGACAAATCGCCGTGATTGAGCACGCTGCCGCAGTGACATTGCACGCCGAAGGCATGCGCCGCGTCGTAGATGACTTTGAGTCCGTAGGTATCTGCGATGGCTTGAATCCGCTCCACGTCGCAGGGGTGGCCATAGCAGTGCACCGGCATGATAGCCGTGGTTTGCGGCGTGATCGCGGCCTCGATCTTGCCCGGATCCAGATTGAGCGTGACCGGATCGATATCGACGAATACCGGTTTGATGCCGTTCCAGAGCAGCGAATGCGCCGTCGCGACGAACGAATACGGTGTGGTGATCACCTCTCCCGTAATGCGCAGCGCCTGCAGGGCCGTGACCAGCCCGATCGTGGCATTGGTAAACAGCGCAATGTGCTTGACGCCCAGGTAATCGCACAGGTTCTGCTCGAATTGATGATGGAACTGGCCGCCGTTGGTCAGGACCTTGCTGTCCCAAATTTCCTGCAGGTAGGGAATGAATTCCGGCAGGCTCGGGAGTTCGGGGCGCGTGACGTATATCGCGGCGGGGTTTTTTGGTTCAGGCATTGCTTCCTCAGCCGGGCGATTCCGGGACGGCACAGTGAAAGGATTCTGCGGGCAGCGTGGCGCACCACCGCGTCCACATATGCCGCAAGGCACGTTCGAATCCGGCGGCGACTGCATCGGCCTGTCTGCTCGGCGCTTCCTGCAAGCGCCTGCGCAGACCCTGGCGCACTTCCGCCAACGCCGGCGGGTGATTTGCCCAGTGCACGCCCTTGGCAACGAAATCCGCGGCATCGGTGGCGGTGAATCCGACCAGCCCGACCTGGCTCAAGATGGCCGCGCCTTGCCGCGCCGCCGGGGTCGAGCCGGCTACGGTCAACGTGGGCACTCCCATCCAGACCGCGTGGATATTGGTGGTGCCGCCGGCATAAGGGTAAGTATCCAGGCACAGGTCGACCCGGTGATGGAGCGCGAGGTACGCATCCATGCCGCAGCGGGGATGGAATGTCAGTCGCCCGGCATCGATGCCGGCCGCGGCGAACCGGTCGATCAACCCATCTTGCGGACCGGGCAACGGCGTACCCGCGATGAGCATCTTGGCTGCCGGCACGGCGCGCAGCAGCTGCGACCACAAGTCGACGGTCGAGGCGGTGATCTTGCCGATCCGGTTGAAACTGCCGAAGGTGAAGGAACCGGTTTCGAGCGCCGGTAATCCATTGACCGGCGGCGCCGATTCATAAGGTTGGAATGGCGCCTGCGCGGGCAGATAGACCAACTTTTCAGTGAAATACCGGTCGAATTCGCCGGGCGGCAGGAAGTGACGGTCGGCCAGAAAGTAATCCATCGCGCGCAGCCCCGTCGTGCCTGGATAACCAATCCAGCTCGCCTGAATCGGGGCCGGTTTGCGTGCGAAGGCGCGCAGCCGGTTCAGCGAGGTATGGCCCGACAGATCGATCAGAATGTC
>WNFL01397045.1_pt1 | contig 42533 bp, 42 predicted proteins | sample 5400361 | NCBI WGS metagenome assembly WNFL01 (sample SAMN13153351, study PRJNA577476) | soil metagenome | isolation source: 40 cm soil on Douglas fir-dominated hillslope | place: USA:California | collected 2013-09-17 | reverse complement strand
ACCTACCGCAATTTCTTTCCGCCGGAGGCCCGCTGGCAGTTCTCCGGCCTGCGCCTCGCGCGCGATGCCTGAGGGCTCGACGGAAATTGTCGAGGCGGACCTCGCGCGCGCGGAGCATGCGCAGGCGCTGATCCGGCTGCTAAACGAGTACGCCCTCGACCCGATGGGCCGGGGCAGCGAGCTGTCGGACTACGTGAAGGCGAATCTCGCGAAGGAGTTGCGGAGCCGGAAGTCCGCTCACGTCCTTCTCGCGTATGTGGACGGGACGTCGGCAGGCCTCATGATCTGCCTGGAAGGGTTTTCGACCTTCGCGTGCAAACCTTTGCTGAATATCCACGACGTCGTGGTTACGAACGAGCACCGGGGGAAGGGCCTGGCCAAGCTGATGTTCGAGCGGGCGGAGGCCATTGCGCTTAAGCTCGGTTGCTGCAAAATGACGCTGGAAGTGCTGGAAGGAAACCGGGCCGCGCAGGCGGTGTACAAGTCCCTGGGCTTCGCCGGCTTCGAGCTCGATCCGAAAATGGGGAAGGCGATGTTCTGGCAGAAGCTATTGAAATAAGCCAAGCTCGCCCTTTTACCGGATGGACGGACATGGATCTGCGTACCCTAACCAAGCTGCTGTTGAAGCTGACCGGCCTCTATCTCGTCGCCACCTCGGCGCTGATGTTGCCCGGCCTACTCTCCGTGCCTTCGGAGTATTCGGCCCCCGGCTTCATGTCGGCGGCGATTTTTACGATGATCGGATTTGCGCTCATCGCGTTTCCCGGCGTGATCACGACCCATGTAATCAGGCTTCCACCGTCCGAGATTGTTGGCGTAACTAGCGCAGAAAAGCTCCTCCGCATCGGGTCGGCGCTAATGGGCGTCTACTTTGTCGCCGACGCGGTGATCCGGGGCGCCTTCGTATGGTCGAAGGCACGATGGTTCTACGACTTCATCCAGCCCTTCCCCGGATCGCGCGGCCCTGGATACTCACCGGAAGATTTTGGAACCCTCGCCGCGGCATTGGTGCAACTAGTTGTCGGCCTTGTGCTCTGGATCGGCAGCCGCCAGATCGCGCGGATCAGCGGCCGCTTCGTTGACGATCGATAGATGAAGCACCACATTGGAGGAGCGATGGAAGCGGTCAAGGACGGGAGGCCCCTGTATGAAGTGGAGCGACGCACGGAGCACGCTGCGCGGCCCGGCTTCCGGATCAACGAGCTGCAGATCTCGAAGACGCAGAAGGTGCCCTGGCACTACCACAACAACGTCCAGGACACGTTCTACGTCCTGAAGGGAAGCATCCGGATCTTCATGCAGGATCCCAAGGAGGAAGTGCGGCTCGCGGCCGGCGAGACGTACACGGTGCGGCCGCGCCGCCCGCATCTGGTCGCCAACGGCGGCGACGATTCGGCGAACTTCCTGGTCCTGCAGGGCATCGGCGAATACGACTTCGTGCCGCTGCTCCAGGGAAAGCGCGAGTGATCGCTAGTTGAACACGTAGGCGTCCATCGCGAGCGCTCCGCTCTCGATGGCGTCGAAGACGCGCTGCGGCTTCGCGTCCTGCGCGGCCGCGCCGAGCGCGACGAACAGCGGCAGGAAGTGCTCTTCGGTCGGATGCGCGCGCACCCCGTGCGGCGAAGCCGAGCGGTAGTCGCTCAGCGCTTCGAGGTCCTTGCTCCTGATTTTTTCGAACACCCATTGCTGGAATTCGCGCGCGTACGGCGCGGGACCGGCGCGGCCGCTGCGATCCCAGTCGCGCAGATTGTGCGTGAGGTGCCCGGAGCCGACGATCAGCACGCCTTCGTCCGCAAGCGGTTGCAGCGCGCGGCCCACCGCGAGGTGGTGGCCTGGGCCGAGCGCCGGCTGCACCGAGAGCTGCACCACCGGCACGTCGGCGTCGGGATACGCGTAGAGCAGCGGCGCCCAGGCGCCGTGGTCCAGGCCGCGGCAACCGTCGATCGCGGCGGTAAAGCCTTCGTTTCGAAGCAGGGACTGCGCACGTTGCGCGACGGACGGTGAGCCCTTCGCGGGGTACTGCAGGCGATACAGAGGCTCCGGGAAACCGGAGAAATCGTGGATGGTCTCCGGCTTCTCGGCCCCGGTGAGCATCGGCACGTTGGTCTCCCAGTGCGCGGAGGCGATCAGGATCGCCGCCGGCTTCGGGAAGCGGCGGCCGAGCGCCTTCCACGCCTCGCCCGCCGCGCCCGGCTCGAGCGCGTGCATGGGCGAGCCGTGGGAGATGAAGATGCTCGGCAACCGGTTCATGGGCTCTACAGCGACTTCGCTTCCTCTTTGAGCAGCCCTTCGGCCTTGAGCGCTTCCCTCACCTTCGGCCGCGCGGCGACCCGCGCATGAAACGCAGCCAGGTTCGGCCAGCGCGCGAGATCGATCTGGGTGGGCTTGGTCCAGCCGAGCAGCACGAAGAGATACGCGTCGGCGACGCTGAAGGACTTGCCGAGGAGGTAGTCCTTGCCCGCGAGCTGCTTGTCCAGCCAGTCGAAGCGCGTCGCGATATTCTCCTTGACGATCGACTTGTAGGCGTCGGGCGTGGTCGGCCTGAACAGCGGCGAGAAGCTCTTGTGGACTTCGGCGGTCAGGAAGTTGAGCCATTCCTGGAGCCGTGAGCGCTCGAAGGTCCCGGCCTTGGGCGCGAGACCGGTCTCGGGCTTGAGATCGGCGAGGTACTGCACGATCGCCGGGCCCTCGGTCAGGACCTGGCCGTCATCGAGCTCCAGCGCCGGCACGTAGCCCTTGCCGTTCACTTTCCAGTAGTCGCCGCCGCCGTCGATGGTCTTGTCCTTGGTGCTCGTTTTCTTGAGCTCGATGGGAATGCCCGCCTCCCGCGCCACGATGTGCGGCGACAGCGAGCAGGCTCCGGGCGAGTAATAGAGTTTCATGCGTTCTCCTCCAGGTGGGTGGGAAAAGGGTGAGTTGAAAAACTTCGGCTGCTTACTGGGCCAAAGCAGGAATCCGGCCCATCCGGCCGGTTTGCAGGTCGCTCATCGCCTGGCGCAGCTCCTGCTGGGTGTTCATGACGAACGGGCCGTAGCCCGCGATCGGCTCGTCGATCGGCTCGCCGCTCATGACGAACAGCTTCGCGTCGGTCGCGGCCTCGATGAGGACCTCGTCGCCGGCGCGCTCGAAGACGACCAGCTCCTCGGGCTCCGCGGTTTCCGCGCCGTTGAGGGTTATTTTCCCGTCGAGGACGAAGAGCCCGCCGCTCCAGCCTTCGCCGAGGCGCAGGCGCAGGCTTTTTCCGGCGCGCAGCTTCAGATCGAAGAGCTTGATCGGCGTGAACGTGCGCGCAGGGCCCTTCGCATCCCCGAACTCGCCCGCGATCACGCGTATGGAGCCCGCCTCGCCGGCGAGGCTGACGGTCGGGAAATCGGCGGCGACCAGCCCCTGGTATTGCGGCGCGGTCATCTTCAGCCTGGCGGGCAGGTTGACCCAGAGTTGCAGAACTTCGAAGCGCCCGCCGCGGCGCGTGAACGCCGGGCCGTGGAACTCCTTGTGGAGCAGCCCCGCGCCGGCCGTCATCCACTGCACGTCGCCGGGTCCGATGCTGCCCTTGTTGCCCGCGGTGTCGCCATGGTCGACTTCGCCGTCGTAGACCACCGTGACGGTTTCGAAGCCGCGGTGCGGATGCCAGTCGACGCCGCGCGGCGCCTTCGCCGGCTCGAACTGCACCGGCCCGGCATGATCGAGCAGCAGGAACGGCGTCAGCTCATCGCCGAGATCGCCGTAATGGAATACGGTGCGCACAGGAAAGCCGTCGCCGACCCAGTGCGGCTCGCCTGCCTTTTGGATGCTGCGGATTTTCTTCATGACGTTAGTATGGGTACGCCTCTCCCGGGCATAAAGACCTCTTAGAGCGATTAATTGTCCCGAATTGTGGGACAATCATGCCAGCTCATGGATCGGTTCTCGGCAATCCGGGTTTTTGCGCAAGTCGTTGAATCCGGTAGCTTTGCGAAGGCCGCCGAGCGGCTGGGCCTCTCCACTTCCGCGACCTCCAGGCATGTGGGCGAGCTGGAGGCGCACCTCCAGACCCGGCTTCTCAATCGCACCACGCGCCGCGTGAGCCTCACCGAGAGCGGCCGGGCGTTCTACGAGCGCTCGGTGCAGCTGCTCGCCGACCTCGACGAGGCGGAGCGGGAAGCAGCGCGCGCCGCAGTCGTGCCGCGCGGCACGATCAAGCTCACGACCTCGGTAGTATTCGGCGTGCGCCACGTGGCTCCCGCAATCGCCGCATTCCTCGCACGCAATCCAGGCGTCAAATTCGACGTCTCGCTCTCAGAGCGCATCGTCGATCTGGTCGAGGAAGGCTTTGATCTGGGCATCCGCATCGGCGGCACCGGCACCGAGAACATCGTCGCGCGCAGGCTGGGCGAAACCCGCCTGGTTCCCTGCGCCTCGCCGGAGTATCTCGCCGCGCACGGCGCGCCGCAGACACCGGAGGAGCTCGCGAAGCACAACTGCTTCACCTACGAATACGTATCGCCGCGCAATCTCTGGCGCTTTCGCGACGCCTCCGGGCGCGAGCACGCGGTGCGCGTGAGCGGCAACCTGCACTCGAACAACGGCGACTTCAACGCCGAGGCCGCCGCGCGCGGCGCCGGCATCGCGCTCGAGCCCGCGTTCGTCGTCGGGCCCGACGTGCGCGCCGGCCGCCTCGTTCCGCTGCTGCAGGATTTCGCGCCGGCGGCGGTTCCCATCTACGCGGTGTACCCGAGCCGCAAGCACCTGTCGGCGAAAGTGCGCCTGTTCGTCGATTTCATGGTCGAGAGCTTTGCCGGCACCCGCGACTGGGACATCGCGTGAAGCGCCTCGTGTTCGCGCTGCTCGCCTCGCTTGCTGCCGGGGGCGCCTGCGCGCAGGCCGGGACGCCGGACAAGCCGACGCCGCCGGAATGGGTGATCGCGGCGGGCGAGGTCAACGTCTATGCCGGCGGGCGCTTCGAAGTCCTGGTCGTCAGCCTCGCGAACGAGCCGCTTCCCGACGAGATCGAAGTGCGCGTGAAGGCGGGCCCGGCGGAGCAGCCGCTCAAGCTCGCCGCGACGGGACCGGCTTCAGGCGAGCGCCGCAGCTACGCCGGCACGGTGCCCGAAGGCATGAGCGGCCCGGTCGCGATCAGCCTGGCCGGGCGCGCGTCGAGCGTGCTCGTGCTGATGGTGGCCTCGAGCCGCGCCGATCCGGTGCAGGCGTTCGTCACCCGGCGCGTGGGCGCCGGCACTGCGGCCGAGCCGCCCCTGTCGGAGAACGACCCGATGTACTTCATCGTCGGCGGGCGCGACGGTTATTCGGCGCGCTTCCAGCTGTCGCTCAAGTATCGCCTGTTCGACCATAACGCCGGGCTCGGCCAGGACCAGCCCTGGCTCGCCGGCTTCTACTTCGGCTACACCCAGAATTCGCTCTGGGATCTGTCCGAGAAGTCGAAGCCCTTTCGCGACACGAACTACAAGCCGTCGCTTTTCTGGAAATGGGACCGCACCGACGACAAGACCTGGATCGACGCCTTGCGGGTCGGCTTCGAGCACGAATCGAACGGCGGCGCGGACGAGCGCTCGCGCTCGGTGAATACCGTGTTCGGGCGCGCCGACTGGCGCTGGACCTACGCGGACGACTCGAAGCTCGAATTCACGCCCAGGCTCAACTACTATTTCGACAAGGGCGAGAACCCGGACATCGCCGAATACCGCGGTCACGTCGATTGGCGCGCGCGCTACGATTCGGGGAACAACTGGATCAGCACCGCGGTCGCCCGGGTGGCGGCGCATCCGCGACCTGCGCTTCGGGCCGATCGGCGGCTACCTGCACTTCCAGTATTTCAACGGCTACGGCGAGGACATCCTGGACTACAACGTGCGACGCAAGTGGCAGTTCCGCGTCGGCTTCGCGATCGTGCCGTAAATAAATGGGGTCAGATCAACATTACCGGAGCGGCGGCATCGTTTAGATGCCCGCGGGGTAATGTTGATCTGACCCCATTTATTTACTAGGTGTCTTCCGTCTTCGGGGGGCGCCAGGTGAAAGGCACCGGCCCCGGCGTGCGCAGGACGCGCAGCATGCGCAGCGCGCCTTCCTTGCGGCCTTCGCCGCCGCGATAGTAGCCGGGCACCAGCACCGTCTCGTAGAAGCCCATCGCGCGGTAGAAGCGGCGCGCGGCGTCGTTCCCCGAGCGCAGCTCCAGATGGATGCTCGCCATGCCGGCGGTGCGCGCCGACTGCAGCATCCACTCGAGGAGGCGCTGGCCGACCCCGAGCCGGCGCTGCGAAGGCCGCACCGCGAGCAGCACGAGGTGCGCGCGCTCGTCGCCGAACTCCATGATCGCGAAGCCGATGAGCGGGCCGCGCCCGCCGCTGCTGCTCTTGCTGCTCTCACAGGCCACCACGGCGAGCGTTTCCCGGTCGCGGATGGCGCGCAGCACGCGCGGCGCGTCGTACTTCCAGCCGAGGCCCGACTCGATGAAGTCGCGCGACATCGTGGCCACGGCCTGGGCGTCGCGCGGCTCCGCCAGGCGGATGGTGATGGCGCGGGGCGTCATGTGGATGTGGATGAGACGGATGACACGCGTTTCATGGGTAGATTGTGCCACGTCCGGCGCGCCCCGGAATGCGTCCCGAAGACTACGCGTGCGCCGCAACAATGCCTTACACTCGGCAAAATTCAGGGGGCTCAAAGTGGAAGATCTGACGGAGCAGATCAAGAGCGCGTCCGCCGAAGGCACGGTCGGGCGGCTGATCGAGCGGATCAATGCGGCGTTCGCGCCGGGGCAGACGATCGGCGAGACCATCGAGGCGCTGCGCGAACCGGTAAAAACCGCCTTTATCACCTACATTTACGTCGTCGACGGCGACGATCGGCTGCTCGGCGTCGTCACCATGCGCGACCTGGTGTTCAGCGAGCGGAGCAAAACCCTGGCCGAGGTGATGCTGCGCGACGTGTTCGCGCTGCGCGCGGACATGCCCCTCGAGGACGCCATGAAGCTGGTGCTCGACAAGCACTATCCCGCCTATCCGGTGGTCGATTCCTCGGGCCGCCTGCGCGGCCTGGTGCGCGGCCAGACCATGTTCGAGGCGCGCGCGATCGATCTGTCTGCGCAGCCCGGCACCATGGTGGGCGTGGAGAAGGAGGAGCGCCTCGCCACGTCGTTTCCGCGCAGCCTCAAGATGCGCCATCCGTGGCTGCAGCTCAACCTGCTCACGGCGTTTCTCGCCGCGGCGGTGGTCGGCGCGTTCCAGGACACGCTCGACCGGCTGGTGATCCTGGCGCTGTTCCTGCCGGTGCTTGCCGGACAATCCGGCAACACCGGCTGCCAGGCGCTCGCGGTCACGCTGCGCGGCATCACGCTCGGCGAGCTCAAGCCCGGCGCCGAGCGCAAGCTCGTGAGCAAGGAAACCGGCCTCGGCCTGCTGAACGGCGTGGGCGTGGGTCTCTTCGCCGCCGCCGGCATGTACGTGACCGCCCTCGGCCAGCACCAGGGCCAGCCGCTGCTGCTCGCGTTCGTGGTGTTTCTCGCGATGGTGACGTCCTGCATCGCGAGCGGCCTTTCGGGCGCCATGATCCCCCTCACGCTGAAGCGCCTGGGCCTGGACCCGGCGACCGCCTCGGCGATTTTTCTCACCACCGCGACCGACGTGGTGAGCATGGGCCTGCTGCTCGGCCTCGCGACAATCTTGATTCGCTAATTCGGAAGAGAGTATTCTGCCAGCAGGAGGAGCGCCGCCATGCAAGTCAAAGAGATCCTGCGTGTAAAGGGCAACCGCCTGCTCAGCATCGAGCCCGCGGGCCGCGCGGTGGACGCGGTCACGACGATGGCGAAGGAGAACCTCGGCTCGCTCGTGATCCTCGAGCAGGGCCGCATGGTCGGCATGCTCACGTTCCACGAGCTGCTGCGCGCGCTCGCGAAGCGCGCCGGCTCGCTCGGCGACCTCAAGGTGAGCGACATCATGGTGCGCGACCCGGTGGTGGCGTCGCCCGACATGGAGGTCAACGATCTGCGCCGCACGATGCTCGAGAGCGGCGCGCGCTATTTGCCGGTGATGGCGGAAGGCAAGCTGCTCGGCGTGATCTCGTTCCGCGACGTGGCGAAAGCCGTCCTCGAGGAGCAGGACTTCGAGAACAAGATGCTCAAGGGCTACATAAAGAATTGGCCCGCTTGATTTTTGAAAAAGCGTAGTTTCCTTCTCGCCGGCGGGGCGCTCCTTGCCGGCGCCGGCTCGATCGCGGCATGGCGCCAGTGGCCCGAGCAGGGCTTCTGGAATCCGTGCCTCGCGAGCCTGCCGCCGCGCCTCGCCCGGCACGAGCTGGTGCGAAGCGCCTGGGACGGCCTCGATCCGGCGCAGGTCTGGGATTGCCACGCCCATCTCGTCGGCACCGGCGATTCGGGCAGCGGCATCGTGGTGAATCCGCAGATGGAGAGCCTGCTCAATCCCGGGCAGTACGCGCGGCGCCTGTTTTTCATGAACGCGGGCTGTGCGAACGATTCCCCGGGCAGCGTCGATCGCTCGTACGTCGAGCGCATGCGCAACCTCCTGGAGGGCATGGGCACGGGAGAATCGCGCGGAATGAAGCTGATGCTGTACGCCTTCGACCGCGCCCACGACGAGAACGGCGAGCCGGACTTGGAGCACAGCGCGTTCTACGTCCCCGACGCCTACGCGCACGATGTTGCAAAGGCAAATCCGGAATACTTCGAGTGGGTGGCCTCGATTCATCCGTACCGGAGGGATGCGGTTGAACAGCTTCAAAAAGTAAAAAGCCGGGGCGCGCGGGCAGTCAAATGGCTGCCTTCGAGCATGGGCATCGATCCGTCGTCGCCGAAATGCGACCGGTTCTACGCCGGGCTGAGAAGGCTGAATCTGCCGCTGATCTCCCATGCCGGCCTGGAGCGCGCGGTGGTGGGCCGCGAATTGCAGGAATACGGCAACCCGCTGCTCCTGCGCCGCGCCCTCGACGCCGGCGTGCGCGTGGTGATCGCGCACTGCGCCTCGATGGGGCAGGACCGGGATCTCGACCAGGGCGCGAACGGACCTCATGTCGACAGCTTCCTGCTGTTCGAAAGACTTTTTGAAAACCCGAACTACGAAACGCGCCTGTACGGCGATATCTCGGCGATGACGCAGATCAACCGCGCGGGCCCGTCGCTGGTCCGCGTGATCGAGCGTGCCGAATGGCATCCGCGCCTCCTGAACGGCTCCGACTATCCGCTGCCCGGCGTGATGCCGGTGTTTTCGGTGGATTACCTGGTTTCGCTGAAGCTGCTCGAGGAGACGGCGGGGCGGGTCTTCAAGGAAGTGCGGCTGCACAATCCGCTGCTGTTCGACTTCGCGCTGAAGCGTCATTTGCGCTCGAACGGAAAGTCGCTCTCGCGCGCGGTGTTCGAGACGCGGCGGTTCTTCGAGGGCGGCGTGTAAAATCGCGGCTCATGCCTGTAATACTTATGTCCGGTAGTACTCATGTCGGGTAATACTTTCGGGACGCTGTATTGCGTCACCTCGTTCGGCGAGTCGCACGGGCCCGCGTACGGCGGCGTGGTCGACGGCTGCCCGCCGGGCCTGGCCCTGTCCGCGGACGACATACAAACAGAGCTGGACAAAAGGAAGCCCGGGACCTCGCGCCACGTCACGCAGCGGCGCGAGTCCGACACCGTGGAGATCCTCTCGGGCGTGTACGAAGGCCGGACCACCGGCACCGCGATCGGCTTTCTCGTGCGCAACGAGGACCAGCGCTCGAAGGACTACTCGGCGATCGCGGAGAAATTCCGCCCGGGCCACGCCGACTACACGTACTGGCAGAAATACGGCGCGCGCGACGCGCGCGGCGGCGGCCGGGCCTCCGCGCGCGAGACCGTGGTGCGCGTCGCCGCGGGCGCGATCGCGAAGAAGTGGCTGAAGGAACGATATGGCGTCGTGGTGCGCGGCTATCTGTCGCAGATCGGTTCCATAGAAGTTCCTTTTGAATCGTGGGACGCGGTGGGCGCGAATCCGTTCTTCGCGGCGAACGGCAAGATCGTGAAGAAGCTGGAAGACTTCATGGACCAGCTGCGCGAGAGCGGCGACTCGTGCGGTGCGCGCGTCAACGTGGTCGCGCAAGGCGTGCCGGTGGGCTGGGGCGAGCCGGTCTATGGCCGGCTCGACGCCGATATCGCGGGCGCGATGATGTCGATCAATGCGGTCAAAGGCGTGGAGATCGGCGCCGGCTTCGAGTCCGTCGGGCAGAAGGGAAGCGAGCACGGCGACGAGATGACGCCGCAGGGCTTCGTCACCAACAACAACGGCGGTGTGCTGGGCGGCATCTCGACGGGGCAGGAGATCACCGTGTCGATCGCGCTCAAGCCGACCTCGAGCATCCGCCTGCCGCGCAGGACCATCGACGTCCGCGGCGCCGCGACCACGGTCGAGACCACCGGCCGCCACGATCCTTGCGTGGGGATCCGGGCGACGCCCATCGCCGAGGCGATGCTGGCTTGCGTATTGATGGATCACGCCCTGCGGCATCGAGCGCAATGCGCCGATGTAGTACCGCCCACGAAGCTAGAAAAGCCCAAGAAAATCAATTAGAGTATGGCCACAAAACTCCCAAGAGAGAACAATATGAGCAACAAAGGGCAGTTGCTACAAGACCCGTTTCTGAACACGCTGCGCAAAGAGCATGTGCCCGTTTCGATCTACCTCGTGAACGGCATCAAGCTGCAGGGCCAGATCGAGTCGTTCGACCAGTACGTCGTTCTGCTGCGCAATTCGGTGACGCAGATGGTGTACAAGCACGCGATCTCCACCGTCGTGCCGTCGCGCCCGATCAACCTGGGCGCCGAGAAGGAACCGGAGTAGACAGAAAGGTTCTGCTGGACCGCCCCGCCGAAGCTGCCCGTCTAGACCCGAAGACGACCGACCCGAAGGCGGCAATCGTCGTTTGCCTGGATTTCGGCGACGCCGGCTATGAAGAAGGCGTCGAGGAAGCCACGCGCCTCGTGCAGAGCGCCGGCGTCGAGCGCCTGAAGATCGTGAAGGGCCGGCGCAAGCGGCCCGACGCGCGGCTCTACGCCGGCGAGGGCAAAGTCGGCGAGATCGCGGCCGCGGCCGCCGAGCTGAACGCGGCCTGCGTGGTGTTCAACCACGAGCTCTCGCCCGCGCAGGGAAGAAACCTGGAGCAGGAGCTGAACCGGCGCGTGATGGACCGCACCGAGCTGATCCTCGAGATCTTCTCGCAGCGCGCGCAGACGAGCGAGGGCAAGCTGCAGGTCGAGCTCGCGCAGCTGCAGCACCTCTCGACGCGCCTCGTGCGCGGCTGGACCCACCTCGAGCGCCAGCGCGGCGGCCTGGGCAAGACCGGCGGCCCCGGCGAGAAGCAGATCGAGCTCGACCGGCGCTACATCGCCAAGCGGGTCGGCATCCTGAAAGGCAAGCTGCAGACGCTGAAGAAGCAGCGCACGGTGCAGCGCCGCGGCCGGGTGCGCCGCGACGTGCTCTCGATCTCCCTCGTCGGCTACACCAACGCCGGCAAGTCGACGCTGTTCAACGCGCTTGCGCACGCCGGCGCGTACGAGGCCGACAAGCTGTTCGCCACCCTCGACACCACCTCGCGCCGTGTCTGGCTCGCCGAGGTGGGAAATGTCGTTGTGTCCGACACGGTGGGCTTCATCCGCGATCTGCCGCATGGCCTGGTCGCGGCTTTCCGCGCCACGCTGGAGGAGACGGTGCACGCCGACCTGCTGCTGCACGTGGTCGACGCCTCCTCGCCGGTGCGCGACGACCAGGCCGCGGAGGTCGACAAGGTCCTGGAGGAAATCGAGGCCGAGGCCATTCCCCAGCTCGTGGTGATGAACAAAATCGACGTCGCCGGAACGGGAAATGAGCTCTCGCCCGGGGTTCAGCGCGACCAATATGGTACGATTTCGCGCGTTTTCGTGAGTGCGCGCACCGGCGCAGGTTTGCAGCAGTTGCGCGGTGCCATCGCTGAATTCGCGCAGGGGCGGGCGGCGGCGCGCAGCGCAGCCCCGCAGGCACAACCACTTCAACCTCACTGACCCAGCTCATCCGCCCGCCATGTCCTTGAACGACCCCAACTGGGGACGCGGTTCGCGCGGCCCGCAAGGCCCCGGCGGCGGCAACCAGGGCCCCCCCGATCTCGACGAGCTGTGGCGCAATTTCAACCGCAAGCTCGGCGATCTGTTCGGCCGGCGCAAGGGCGGCGGCGACCTGCCGCCCGCCGGGCCGTCGTCCTGGCAGTTCGGCGGCGGCGCGAGCGTCCTGATCCTGCTCGTGCTCGGCGTGTGGCTGGCGAGCGGCTTCTACATCGTCGACGCCGCCTCGCGCGCCGTGGTGCTCACCTTCGGCCGCTACGCGCAGGAGACCGAGCCCGGCCTGCGCTGGCGCATGCCCTGGCCGATCCAGTCGCACGAGCTCGTGAACCTGCAGTCGGTGCGCACGCTGGAAGTCGGCTATCGCAACAACGTGCGCACCAAGGTGCTCAAGGAATCGCTGATGCTGACGGACGACGAGAACATCGTCGACCTGCAGTTCGCGGTGCAGTACACGGTCAAGGACGCGCGCGACTTCATCTTCAACGTGCGCCGCCCCGACGAGTCGGCGATGCAGATCGCCGAGACCGCGATGCGCGAGGTGATCGGCAAGAGCAAGATGGACGGCATCCTGTACGAGACGCGCGAGGCGATCGCGATCCGCGCGCGCCAGCTGATGCAGTCGATCCACGACCGCTACGGCACCGGCATCGCGGTGCAGGCGGTGACGATCCAGGCGGCGCAGCCGCCCGAGCAGGTGCAGGCCGCGTTCGACGACGCGGTGAAGGCCGGCCAGGACCGCGAGAAGCAGAAGAACGAGGGCCAGGCCTACGCCAACGACGTGATCCCGCGCGCCCGCGGCAACGCTTCGCGCCTGCAGCAGGAGTCCGAGGGCTACAAGCAGCGCGTCATCGCCAGCGCCGAGGGCGACGCCTCGCGCTTCAAGCAGGTGCTCGCCGAGTACTCGAAGGCGCCGGCCGTGACCCGCGAGCGCATCTACCTCGAGACGATCCAGCAGGTGCTGTCCTCGACCAACAAGATCGTGATGGACTACCGCGGCTCCGGCAACATCCTCTACCTGCCGCTCGACAAGCTGATGCAGCAGGGCGGCGCCGCGCTGCCCTCCGAGGCGCAGGCCGCGCAGCGGCCTTCGCCGTCGGAGCCCGCGCCGGCCGAGGCCTCGCCGCGCTCGCGCGAGACGCTGCGCAACCGCGAGCGGGGCGAGCGATGAGAGCCCGAAAGGAACGCTCATGAGAGCGTTGGGGCCCGTACTCGCCGTCGTCGCGCTGATCGCGCTCATCGCCTCGAGCGCGCTGTTCACCGTCGACCAGCGCCAGAACGCGATGGTGTTCCAGCTGGGCGAGGTCAAGGAAGTGGTCACCAAGGCCGGCCTGCACTTCAAGTGGCCGCTGATCCAGAACGTGCGCCACTTCGACATGCGCATCCTCACCTTCGACGACGCCGAGCCGCTGCGCTTCATCACCTCGGAGAAGAAGCCGCTGCTGGTCGACTCCTTCGTCAAGTGGCGCATCGTCGACGTGCGCCAGTACTACGTCAGCGTGCAGGGCGACGAGCTGCGCGCCGCGACCCGGATCAAGCAGACCATCTCCGACGGCCTGCAGTCGGAGTTCGGCCGGCGCACGGTGCACGACGTGGTCTCCGGGCAGCGCGACGAGATCATGGCGGAAGTGCGCACCAAGGCCGATACCGACCTCAAGCGCATCGGCGTCGAGATCATCGATGTGCGCCTGAAGCGCGTCGACCTGCCCACCGACGTGAGCGATTCGGTGTTCGGCCGCATGCAGGCGGAGAGGAAGCGCATCGCCAACGAGCAGCGCTCCACCGGCGCGGCGGAGGCCGAGCGCATCCGCGCCGACGCCGACCGGCAGCGCGAGATCATCCTCGCCGAGGCGTACCGCGACGCGCAGCGCATCAAGGGCGAGGGCGACGCGAAGTCGACCACCATCTACGCCCAGGCGTTCTCGCAGAACCCGGAGTTCTATTCCTTCTACCGCAGCATGGAAGCGTACCGCTCGAGCTTCCGCGGCAAGAACGACCTGCTGCTGCTCGAGCCGACCTCGGATTTCTTCCGCTACCTGAGGGACTCGCAAGGCCGATCCACAGGTAGGAAATAAGAGGTTGAGGCGTGGGCACGACCCTTCTCATGGCGCTCGCGCTGATGCTGATCCTCGAGGGCGTGCTGCCCTTTCTCGCGCCCACGCTCTGGCGCGACACGTTCCGCCGCATCACGCAGATGAGCGACGGCCAGATCCGCTTCGTCGGCCTGTCGTCGATGATCGTCGGCCTGCTGCTGCTTCTGTGGGTGCGTAGTTGAGTACGAGGGCGCGGAGCCGACCATGAAATGGATCCTGCCGGAGTATGTCGAAGATATCCTGCCCGCCGAGGCGTCCAGGATCGAGTCGTTGAGAAGGAAAATCCTCGATCTGTTCGCGGGGAAGAAGTACGAGCTGGTGATGCCGCCGCTGCTCGAGTACATGGATTCGCTGCTCACCGGCACCGGGCACGACCTCGACATCCGCACCTTCAAGGTCGTCGACCAGTACTCGGGCAAGACCATGGGCCTGCGCGCCGACATCACGCCGCAGGTGGCGCGGATCGACGCGCACCTGCTCAACCGCAAGGGCGTGACGCGTCTTTGCTACTGCGGCAGCGTCCTGCACACGCGCCCGCTGGCGCCGGGCGCGACGCGCGAGCCGATCCAGATCGGCGCCGAGATCTTCGGCGAGCCCGGCGTCGCCGCCGATCTCGAGATCCAGCGCCTGCTGTGCGACGCGCTCGCGCTCGCGGGAGCGCGTGGCGCGCGCATGGACATCGGCCACGTCGCCGTGTTCCGCGCCATCGCGCGCGAGGCGAACGTGGGCGCCGAGCTCGAGTCCGAGCTGTTCGAGGCGCTGCAGAAGAAGGACGTTCCGGGGATCGCGTCCCTGACGGCCAGGCTTCCCGCGAAAACGAAGAGCGCGCTCCTGCTGCTGCCCGAGCTCTATGGCGGCGCGGAGGTGCTCGACATCGCGGAAAAGAAGCTGCCGAAAATCGCCGCCCTGCAGGATGCGCTGCAGACCTTGCGCGCGCTCGCGAAGGCCTGCTCGATCCCCGCGAGCTTCGATCTCGCCGAGCTGCGCGGCTACCACTATCATTCCGGCGTGGTGTTCGATGCCTATTGCGATGGCGTGAGCGGGCCCGTCGGCCGCGGCGGGCGCTATGACGAAGTGGGAAAGGCGTTCGGGCGCGCCCGTCCCGCGACGGGCTTCTCGATTGATCTGCGAAGCCTTGCTTCTGTTCCTGGTTCTTCTAAAAAAAGAATTTCACAGAGAAAAAAATAAAGAATCAATTCGGCATGAAAATTCCGGCAAGAAACGTCGTCGTCATCGGCACCCAGTGGGGCGACGAAGGCAAGGGCAAGATCGTCGACTGGCTCACCGACCGCGCCCAGGGCGTGGTGCGCTTCCAGGGCGGGCACAACGCCGGCCACACGCTGGTCATCGGCGGCAAGAAGACCGTGCTGCATCTCATCCCCTCGGGCATCCTGCGCGGCGACGTCGACTGCTTCATCGGCAACGGCGTGGTGCTCTCGCCCGAGGCGCTGCTCACCGAGATGGACGAGCTCGTGCAGGCGGGCGTGAAGAACGTCGAGGCGCGGCTCATCATCTCGGAGGCCTGCCCGCTGATCCTGCCGTACCACGGCGCGCTCGACCGCGCGCGCGAGGCCGCGAAGGGCGAGAAGAAGATCGGCACCACCGGCCGCGGCATCGGCCCGGCCTACGAGGACAAGGTGGCGCGCCGCGCGATCCGGCTGCAGGACCTGCTTAACCCGGAGCGCTTCGAGCGCAAGCTCGAGGAGCTGCTCCATTTCCACAACTTCGTCCTCGAGCATTTTTATAAATGCGAAAAAGTGGATTTCAGGAAGACGCTGGACGAAACGCTCGCGCTCGCGCCGCGCCTCGTGCCGCTCGTGGCCGACGTGCCGCGCGCGCTCTACCACGCCAACAAGGCCGGCAAGAACCTGCTGTTCGAGGGCGCGCAGGGCGCGCTGCTCGACATCGACCACGGCACCTATCCCTACGTCACGTCCTCCAACTGCGTCGCTGGCGCCGCCGCGGCGGGCGCGGGCATCGGCCCGATGCACCTGCACTACGTGCTCGGCATCACCAAGGCCTATAGCACGCGCGTCGGCGAGGGGCCGTTTCCGACCGAGCTGTCGGACGACGTCGGCGAATGGCTGCGCCAGCGCGGCCACGAGTTCGGCGCCACCACCGGCCGTCCGCGGCGCACCGGCTGGTTCGACGCCGCGGCCCTCAAGCGCTCGATCCAGCTGAACGGCGTCTCGGGCCTGTGCATCACCAAGCTCGACGTCCTCGACGGCGCGGAGACGCTGAAGATCTGCGTCGGCTACAAGCTGGAGGACGGCACGCTGAGCGACATCCTGCCGGTGGGCGCCGAAGAGCTGGAGCGCTGCGTGCCGGAGTACGAGGAGATGCCGGGCTGGCAGGAAAGCACGGTCGGCGTGAAGGACTACGCGCGCCTGCCCAAGGCCGCGCGCGCCTACCTGAAGCGCGTCGCGGAGCTCTGCGCCGTGCCCATCGACATCATTTCCACCGGCCCCGACCGGGAGGAAACGATCGTCATGCGCCACCCCTACGACCGCTAGGCCGCCTGCCTTGCCGGCACGCCGGCGAGCGCCTCGACGAGATCCGACTGGCGAGGCAGACAGACCCGCTTGAGATCGTAGCGATCCACGACGGTTTTGCGCGCTTCGGCACGTAGCACCTGAAGATCTGATTTTTTTGACAAGGCAAAATCGATCTTCGCCGCGATCTCTTCCGGCGAAAAGAAATCGACCAGCAGGCCGTTCTCGCCGTCGGTGATCACTTCCTGTACCGGCGGCGTGCGCGAGCCCACCACCAGGCAGCCCGCCGCCATCGCCTCGAGGAGCGACCAGGACAGCACGAACGGATAGGTCAGGTAGACGTGGACCGAGGAGCGCCGCAGGACCTCCAGATAGTCCTGGTAAGGAATTTTTCCAAGAAAGAAAATTCTGGAAAGATCCAGCTTTCTTTCGAGCTCGCGCAGCAGGCGGGCGCGATAGGTCTCCCCCGGCGGCAGGCGCGGCGAATAGCTCACGTCGTCGCCGCCGACGATCACGATGCGCGCCTTCGGCCGGCGCTTCTGGATCTCGGGGAGGGCGCGCATGAAGACATGGAAGCCGCGGTAGGGCTCCAGGTTGCGCGCGACGTAGGTGATCAGCTCCTCTTTTTCTTCGTCCCCGCGCGGCGAAGGCGCGACCCGGTCCGTGTCGATGCCCTCGTGGATCACGCTGAGCCGCGAGGCGTAGGAAGCCGGGAACTGGCGCTGCTGCCAGCGCGTGGGCGCGATGCCGGCGTCGGACGCGTCGAGCGACATGAGCAGCGGCGCGTTCATTACCCGCAGGCGCAGGATCTTCTCCGCGGTCGGAGGAAACTCCGGGTCGAAGCCCATGTCCCCGCCGCGCGAGCGGTAGAAGAACTCGCAATACAGAAGAATCTTCGATTCGGGAAACACGTCCTTCAGGAACAGCGCCTCGCCCCAGCCGATGTGGGCGAAGATCACGTCGGGCCGGAAGCCCGAGCGGCGCAGCCGCGCCGCGCCCGCGGCGACGGTCTGGCCGCGCCGGATCGCGCTGAGGACGGGACTTTCGAACGAGCTCGCCTTCACCGGCGGCGACTCGTAGCCCAGCAGCTTGAGGCCGGGAATGGGGGGGCGGTTGCGCAGGACATTCGCCTGCTCCCCGACGGCGACGACCTCGTGTCCCGGTTGCGAGGCGAAATGCGCCGCGAGGTGCCGGTACTGTCCCGGGAAGTTCTGATGGATGAAGAGCAGCTTCATGGTTGGGAAGAAGCAGGTCGCGGAAGAATCATTTCCTACAGCGGCTCCCGCCCGGCGCGGCGCAAATAGCCGGTCACCGGCGCGAGCAGATAGTCGAACGCGGTGCGGCTGTCGGTGCGGATGAAAATCTCCGCCGGCATCCCCGCCTGCAGCTTGAGCCCGCCCGCGTGCTCGAGCGCGGCGGCCGGCACGTCGACGTGCACCACGTAGTAGGGCGTGCCGGTCTGGGTGTCGACCATCCGGTCGCCCGAGACATAGGTCACCGTGCCCTGCACGAGCGGCGTGGTGCGCTGCTTGTACGCCGTCAGCCGGATGTCGGCCGCGGAGCCGGCGCGCACGTGGTTGATGTCCTCGGGCCGGATGCGGGCCTCGACGATCAGGACCTTGTCGTTGGGCACGACTTCCATCAGGACGTCGCGCGGACCGACCACCGCGCCCGGACTGAATACGCGCAGCCCGACGACCTCGCCCGCGATCGGCGCGACGATCTGCTGGCGCTGCGCCGCGTCGCGCGACGGGCGCAGCTTCTCCTCGAGGTCGAAGATCTTCGCGGTGCAGTCCTTCAGCTCGTCGATGGCGCTCTGCTTGTAGGCGTTCTGCGCCGACACGACGCGCAGGTCGATCTCGGAGGTGCGCTGGCGCGCCTTGGCGAGCTCGGCGCGGTGCTCGCCGTGCCGCGCCTCGTATTCGGCGACCGCGCGCTGCAGGGTGAGCACGCGCGTCTTCTGCACGTAGTTCTGCCTCAGCAGGTCCTCGTTCGCCCTGAGCTCCTCGCGCTGCAGCTCGATGGCGCGCTGCTCGGCGGAGATCTGGTCGTTCAGCGCCACCGCCTCGTCGCCGATCTCGCGCGTCTGGCGGCGCAGCAGCGCGATCTGGCTTTCCACCGCGGCGCGCCGCGTCTGGAAGAGCGCGCGCTCGCGCTCCAGCGTCTCGGCGACCTTGAGCTCGTTCTCGCGCCGCCGGATGTCGGACGGGAATACGACTTTCTGGCTGTACGCGGCCTCGGCGGCGAGGCGCGCCGCCTTCGCGCGCTCGGCGACGAGCTGGGTGCTGAGCGTATCGAGCGTCGCATCGACGCGCACGTCCTCGAGCACCACCAGCGGCTGGCCCTGCGCCACGCGGTCGCCGTCGCGCACGCGGATCTCGCGCACGATGCCGCCTTCCTGGTGCTGCACCACCTTGCGGTTGAGGTCGATCTTGACGAAGCCGGGCGCGATCACCGCGCCGGAGAGCTGCGCGAACGCCGCCCAGCCGCCGAGGCCGAGCACGATGGCGACGATCACCGCGAGGCCGGCGCGCACCAGCGGCCGCATGTCGAGGGCTTGTTCCAGCCCTTCCACAGAAGAATTATTTTTTTGAAAATCGGTCATGCGACTTCCCGTTTGGCCGGCACCGCGCGCGTCACGCGCGGCAGGACTTCCTGGCGCGGGCCGAAAGCTTCGATCGCGCCCTCGCGCAGCACGAGCAGCTTGTCCATGCCCACGAGCAGCGAAGGCCGGTGGGCGATGACGATGAGCGTGACGCCTTCGTCCTTCAGCAGGCGCATGGCGCGCTCGAGCGCGCGGTGGCCGTCGTCGTCCAGGTTCGAGTTCGGCTCGTCCAGGACCACGACGCGCGGCGCTACGCCTTGCGCGCCGTATAAGGCTCGCGCGAGGGCGATGCGCTGCCGCTGGCCCGGCGAGAGCGCGCCGTCGCCGATCTCGGTGTCGTAGCCTTTGGGCAGCCTGAGGATCAGCTCGTGCACGCCGGCGCGCTGCGCCGCGCGGATGACCTGTGCCGGCTGCGGCTCGCCCAGGCGCGCGATGTTCTCGGATACCGTGCCCGGGAAGAGCTCGACGTCCTGCGGCAGGTAGCCGATGTGCGGGCCGAGCCGCTCGCGCGGCCAGCTCGCGAGCTCCGCGCCGTCGAGGCGCACCGAGCCGGCGCCCGGCCGCCACACGCCGGTGACAAGGCGCGCGAGCGTCGACTTGCCCGAGGCGCTCGGGCCGATGATGCCGAGCGACTCGCCGGCGGCGAGGCTGAAGGAGATGCCGCGCAGAATCGGCCGGTCCGCTTTTTGCACTGCGAAGACGACGCGCTCGACCTCGATGCGGCCCTGCGGGGCGGGCAGCTCGGTCGTCTGCTCGCGCGTGTGCGCATCCAGCAGCCGGGCGAGCCGTCCGAAGGCGCTGCGCGCCTCGGCGAGGCTGCGCCAGCTCGCCACCAGCAGCTCCACCGGGGCGAGCGCGCGGCCGAGCAGGATGGTGCTGGCGATCATGATGCCGGCCGTCACCTGCTGGTCGACGACCAGGAATGCGCCGCCGGCGAGCATCGCGACCTGGATCATCTGGCGCGCGAGCTTCGTAAGCGACGAGAAGCGGCTGCTCACGGCGCTCGCGCGGACCTGCTCGCGCAGCACCGCGTCGTTCAGCCGGGTCCAGCGCGCGGTCACATCCGGCAGCATGCCGAGCGCGGCGATCACTTCGGCGTTGCGCGTCCCGGCGTCGATGAAGCGCGCCGCGCGCCGGCCCTCCGTCTGCGCAAGCTCGAGGGGGCCTCGCGCCAGGCGCTCGTTGAGGACCGCGAGGCCCAGCATCAGCACCGCGCCGGCGAGCGCCATCGCGCCCAGCAGCGGATGGAAAGCGCAGATGATCAGCAGGAACACCGGCAGCCAGGGCGCATCGAAGAGCGCCAGCACGCCGCTGCCCGTAAGGAAAGCGCGCAGCGCGTGGGCGTCGCGCATGCCGTTGACGTACTCCGGCGCCGCGCCGCGCGCGCCATGCGCGAGCAGGCCGTCGATCACGCGCGGCCCGAGCAGCCGGTCGAGCGCCATGCCGGCGGCGGCGAGCAGCCGGGCGCGCAGCAGATCGAGGAGCGACATCGCGGCGAGCGCCACGACCGCCGCGAGGGTCAGCACGAGCAGCGTCTCCTGGCTGCGGCTGGTCAGCACGCGGTCGAACACCTGCAGCATGTACAGCGGCGAGACCAGAAGTAGAAGGTTGATCGCGAGGCTGAAGAGCCCCGCGTAGAAAAAGAACGGCCTGAAGCGAACGATCAGCTCACGCACGCAAAGTCCCGCCGGTCGGCGCGTACACGGGACCCCACTTTTCCAGAAAGCGCGGTCCGCCGCCATGCGCCGGTCGGCGCGCAAACCCGGCCATGCAGGCAAGAAACGCTCCCAAGCGCCGGAAATGTGAAGTGCCGGGCAGAGGATCGACCTTGCCTGACCGGCTCGTCAGACTCCTGCGACCAGCTCATATCGGAGGCGTTCGCATGGCAACCCGCAACTTCAGCGCATTGACCTCGGGACAATCGCTCGCGTTCGACCCGAACGCGGACGTTCTCTTCTTCGACCAGTCGGCCATTTCCGCGGGAAACCTCGGCGTGGCTGCCGAGGGCGCGAATAGCCGGGTCACGGTGCTGAGCGGGACGGATGCAGGGAAGAACGTGGTTCTGCTGAACACGACGCCCCTGCAGCTTGCGACCACGAACGTCGGCTTCGCCAACGCCAGCGCGCTTCTGTTCGGCGACAACTCGACCGCCCTGAACGACAACGCGGCCAACTCCCTGCAGGGAACGGCGGGCGCAGACCTCATCCAGGGCTTCGGCGGCAACGACACGATCAGCGGTCGCGCTGGGAACGACGCCCTGTTCGGGATGGACGGCAACGACATCTTCGACATGTCGCCCGGCGGCACCTCGAGCTACGGCAACGACTCGATCGACGGCGGCGCGGGCATCGACACGGTGGATTTCGGCAACTCGAGCGCGCTAAGCGCCATCGTGGTGAATCTCGCCGCCGGGACCCTGAGCGGCGGCGGGACGGCCGGGGCCGGGAGCGCGACGCTGGTGAGCATCGAGAACGTGACGGGCACGCAGTTCGGCGACCGTATCACCGGCGACGCCGGCGCCAACTCGGTCTACGCCTGGCTCGGCAACGACACGATCGACGGCGGCGCGGGCAACGACACGCTCAACGGCGTGCAAGGAAGCGACGTGATCAACGGCGGCGCGGGCAACGACCTGCTCACCGGCGGCACCGACGCCGACAGCTTCATCTTCGACCAGACGCCGGGCGCTGCCAACGCCGACCGGATCACGGACTTCGCCACCGGCGTCGACAAGATCCGTCTGGACGCGGGCGTCATGACCAGCCTGGGCGCCGCCGGCAACTTCGCGGCGGGCGATGCGCGGTTCTTCGCCGCCGCCGGCGCCACCGGCGGCCACGACGCGGACGACCGCGTCATCTACAACACCACCACCGGCCAGCTCTTCTACGATGCCGATGGCAACGGTCCGGGCGCTGCGCAGCTCATCGCGACTCTGCAATCGGGCGCGGTTCTCGCCGCCACCGACATCGCGGTCGATGGCGCGAGTGCCCCGAGCAACCAGGTCATCAACGGGACCGCCGGCAACGACACGCTGACAGGTGGTCCCGGCGACGACACCATCAATGGTCTTGGCGGCGACGATTCGCTGGTCGGCAATGCGGGAAACGACAGTCTCACCGGCGGTGACGGCAACGACACGCTGCAGGGCGGCTGGAACAACGACACCCTCGACGGCGGCAACGGGCAGGACATGCTTTGGCTCAGCGGCGCGCAGAGCATGGTGACCGTCGATCTCGCCGCGGGTACGATGGCCGGCGGCGATGCGGCGGGCACCGCGAGAGCCGTGCTCTTGAACCTCGAGTCGGTCGATGCGGGCGGCGTGACTTTTTCAACGCAGCTTACGGGTGACAGCGCGGCGAACTATTTGCGGGGCGGGTCGGGAACCGACACGATTCATGGCGGCGCGGGAGACGACTTTATCTATGGGTCGTCGTTCGCACAGAACGCCAACGGCGATCAGCTCTACGGTGGCGACGGAAACGATGTGATTACCGCGTTCGGCGGCAACGGATTGCTGGACGGCGGCGCGGGCAATGATCTCCTGCTTGGAGGAAACGGCAGCGATACGCTGACCGGCGGCTCGGGCGCGGACACCTTCCTCTTTATTACGCCCCCGGGTGGCGGGAGTGCCGACACGATCACGGATTTTGCTTCCGGCCTCGACAAGATCAGCCTCGATGGCGGAGCGATGCCCGCTTTGGGCGCTTCGGGCAACTTCAGCGCCGGCGATCCGCGTTTCTATGCTGCGCCAGGCGCGAGCACTGCGCACGACGGCGGCGACCGCGTCATCTACGATACGACTACCGGCAATTTGTGGTACGACGCCGACGGCGGGAGCGCAGGCGCCGCTCCGCAGTTGATCGGCACGCTGCAGGGCGCTCCCACCCTGGTCGCCACTGATATCAGCGTCCAAAACGGAATCGCAGGCGTTACCCTCGACGGCGGCCCCGGCAACGACTCGCTGCGCGGCGGCGACGGCAACGACACGATCAGCGGCAACGGTGGCAACGACACGCTGGCCGGCATGAACGGCGATGACCGACTCGACGGCGGCAGTGGCGACGACATCGTAATCGGCGGCCAAGGCGCCGATTACCTGATCGGCGGCGACGGCAACGATACGCTCGACGGCGTCTCCCCCAACGACCGCCTGAGCGACCCCATCCTTCAGGGCACCGAGTCTCCCGACTCGCGCGACACGCTCGACGGCGGCCTGGGCAACGACCAGTACATCGTGCAGATAAACGACATTATTCTCGCCGACCCCGGGGGCATCGATACAGTTGTCGCATGGGACACGAGCTGGACGCTAGGCGCGGGCCTGGAGAACCTCGTCCTCCGCGGGAGCGGTCTGCAACGTACAGGAATCGGTAACGAGCTCGACAATACTATCGACGGGAGCGCGATGCAGGGCGCAGGCGGCGCCCTCGAAGGTCGCGGCGGTGCAGACGTGCTAAAGGGAAGCTCCTTCGGCGATCGCCTGGATGGCGGCGACGGCAATGACACGGTGCAGGGCGCGCAAGGCAACGATTCGCTGATCGGCGGCAATGGCGACGATTCGCTCGATGGCGGCAGCGGCAGCGGAGGCGACGGCGGCAATGATTCGCTCGACGGGGGCGCGGGGAACGACACGCTGATCGGCGATGGCGGAAACGACGTGCTCACGGGCGGTAGCGGCGCGGATAGCTTCACTTTCATCGTCACGGCGAGCGCCGCCAACGCCGACCAGATCACTGACTTCATCTCGGGCGTCGACAAGATCCAGCTCGACGGTCGCGTCATGCCTATGGGTCTGTCCGGCGATTTCGCCGCCGGAGACGGCCGGTTCTATGCTGCCGCAGGCGCAACCGGCGGCCACGATGCCGACGACCGGGTGATCTTCAATACCTCGACCGGACAGCTTTTTTATGACACGGACGGAAACGGTGCGTCGCCCGGACAGCTCGTCGCTACGCTGCAGCCGGGCGCAACGCTCGCTGCCGGCGATATCAGGGTCATCAACGGCTCATCTGGCACCGTGCTCAACGGTGGCCCCGGCGACGACTCCCTGACCGGAGGCGCGGGAGACGACACGATCAACGGCTTCGGCGGCAATGATACGTTGAGCGGCGGCGAGGGAAGCGATCACCTGGACGGCGGCACAGGCAACGATTCACTCATAGGAGGCGCGGGCGCCGACTTCTTGGGCGGCGGCGACGGCAACGACACGCTCGACGGCTGGCATTCACTACGCTCCCTCGATTTCGACCCCGACATCGACACGCTGGACGGCGGCCTTGGGAATGATGCGTTCTATGTCGACAACCCCGGCGATGTTCTCACCGACGCGGGCGGTATCGATACCGTCCACGTTCGCGTCGGTGACTGGACCCTCGGCGCCGGCTTCGAGAACCTGGTCATCTACGATCAGGAGGACGGCTCGAATCTCGGCGCCGGCAACGAGCTCGACAACGTGATCGAGAGCCGTGCCTGGGACGCCATTCTCGAGGGGCGCGGCGGAAACGACCTGCTTCTCGCAAACGGCGGGCACAACCAGTCACTGTTCGGTGGCGACGGCAACGACACGCTGCTTGGCGGAAACGGATTCCGCACGTCGTTCGACGGCGGCAACGGCGACGATTCGATGGTCGGAAACGCTGGATTGATCACCGGCGGAGCGGGCAACGATACCCTGAGCGGTGGCCAGACGGAGACCGGCGGTGCGGGCAACGATACGTTCCTCCTTGCCTCCGCCTCCGGCCCATTCGTGCAAATCACCGACTTCAGCTCGGGTATCGACGGGCTTACGATCGACGGGAACGGCTTCGCCAGCGCCGGCCCTTCGGGCAGGTTCGCGGCGGGCGACGAGCGTTTCTTCGCGGCGGCCGGCGCCACGTCGGCCCACGATGCGACCGACCGCGTGATCTTTGACACCGCCACCGGGAATCTCTACTACGACGCCGACGGGACCGGCGCCGGCGTCGCGCAGCAGATCGGCAATCTCTCCGGCCCCCTGGCGGCCACCGACATCACCATCGTCAACGGCAGCACCGGCGGGCAGGTCATCAACGGCACGGCCGGCAACGACTCGCTCGTGGGCGGTGCGGACAACGACACCATCAATGGTCTCGCCGGCAACGATACGATCGACGGCGGCCGGGGCGCCGACAGCATGATCGGCGGGACCGGCGATGATTTGTACTTCGTCGAAAATCCCGGCGGCGATGTAGTTGTCGAGCAGCAAAACGGAGGGATCGACGAAGTCAGGAGCAGCCTTTCCGGCTATACGCTGCCCGATTGGGTCGAGAACCTGACGCTGGCGGGTAACGCGGCCTTCAGTGGCACGGGCAACGCCCTCGACAACGTCATCACCGGGAATACGCAGGGGAACCAGCTCTCCGGCTTCGACGGAAACGACACTCTGATCGGCGGCGGCGGCGGGGATTTTCTGGTGGGCGGAGCCGGGGCAGACAGCTTCGTCTTCGACGTCGCGCCCGAGGCCAACAACGACAGCAGCATCGCCGACTTCGAGGTCGGCGCGGACAAAATCCACCTGGACGCCAACGTGATGGCGGCGCTCGGGGCTTCGGGCAATTTCTCGGCGGGCGACGCGCGCTTCTTCGCCGCGGCCGGGGCCAACAGCGGCCACGATGCCGATGACCGCGTTATCTACAACACCACGACGGGCGAACTCTGGTATGACGCCGACGGCAGCGGTTCGGGCTTCGCGATGCCCATCGCGACGATCAATTCCGGCGGCGGACCCTCGGGCGGCGGAACAGTTACTCCCTTGACCGCGACGGACATCGTGGTGGACAACGGCACGGCTACGCCCGGCGGACAGACGATCAACGGCACCGCGGGCAACGACTCGCTCGTGGGCGGGGCGGGCAACGACACGATCAACGGACTTGCCGGCGCGGACACGCTGATCGGCAACGCGGGGGATGACCGCCTCGACGGCGGCGCGGGCGTGGACAGCCTGGACGGTGGCCTCGGCAACGATACGTATATCGTGACGGCGGGCGATGTGCTCACGGACGCGGGCGGTATCGATACGGTGATCAGCGACGCCTCCTGGACGCTCGGCGCAGCCTTCGAGAATCTGACTCTCCTTGGTACCGCAGCGAGCGCGCAGGGCAACGCCCTGGACAACATCCTCATCGGCAGCGACGCAAACCAGAGCAGCATCAACGGCCGCGCCGGCAACGACACCATGTTCGGGATGGGCGGCAATGACGTCTTCGACATGTCGCTAGGTGGCACCTCGAGCTACGGGAACGATTCGATCGACGGCGGCGCGGGCATCGACACGGTGGATTTCGGCGGCTCGTCCGCGCAAAGCGCCATCGTGGTTGATCTCGCGGCAGGAACGCTGAGGGGCGGCGGCACGGCCGGAGCCGGCAGCGCGACGCTGGTGAGCATCGAGAACGTGACGGGCTCGCAGTTCAACGACCGAATCACCGGCAGCAGCGCGGACAACTTCGTCTACGCGTGGATCGGCAACGACACGATCGATGGCGGGGCGGGCAACGACACGCTCAACGGCGTGAGCGGCAGCGACTCGATCAACGGCGGCGCGGGCAACGACTTGCTCACCGGCGGCACCGAGGCCGATATCTTCGTGTTCAACCAGACGCCGGGCGCGGCGAACGCCGATCGCATCACCGACTTCACTTCTGCGAGCGACAAGCTGCAGCTCGACCACAACGTGATGGCGGCGCTGGGGGCGACGGGCAATTTCGCGGCGGGCGACGTGCGCTTCTTCGCAGGCGCGGGCGCAGCGAGCGGTCATGACGCGGACGATCGCGTGGTCTACAACACCTCGACCGGGCAGCTCTATTACGACGACGACGGCAGCGGCGCGCACGCCGCGCAGCTGGTCGCGACGCTGCAGGCGGGCGCCGTGGTCGCGGCCACCGATATCGCGGTGATCTGACCTAAAGCTTCGGCTTGATTTCCTCGAGCCGGTCGGTGGCCGGCGGGGGCGTGCGCGAGAGCGCCGAGATCTCGGCGCGCAGCTCGGGCGTCATGTCGATCTTCACCGAGTCGAGCGACGGCTGGAGCTGCTCGAGGCTGCGCGCGCCGATGATGGGCGCCGTGACGGCCGGATGCGAGCCGACCCAGGCGACCGCCATGCTCATCGGGTGCACGCCGCGCTTCGCGCAGTACTCGGCGAACGCCGCCGCGACTTCGTGCATCCACGGCTCGCCATAGCGGCTTTCATACATCTTGTTGGCTGCGATGCGGCCCTGGGCGCCCTTGACTGAATATTTTCCCGAAAGCAGGCCGCCGCCGGCCGGGCTGTAGGGCACCACGCCGATTCCGCTCGCCGCGGCCTGGGGAAGGATCTCCACCTCCGCCTGGCGCTTCACCAGGTTGTACATCGGCTGCGTCACCTGCAGCGGCGCCCAGCCGTGCTCGCGCTGGATGTCCAGCGCGCGCTGCGTCTGCCAGGCCGCGTAGTTGCTGACCGCCGGATAGAGCACCTTGCCCGCGCGCACGAGATCCTCCAGCGCGCGCAGCGTCTCCTCCGCGGGCGTGAGCGGATCGTATTGGTGCAGGTACAGGACGTCGACGCGGTCGGTGCGCAGGCGCTTGAGGCTCGCCTCGGCGGCGCGCACGACGTGGCGGCGCGATCCGCCGCGGGCGTTGATGTCGCGGCCCATCGGGTTGTAGCACTTCGTCGCGATGACCAGCTCGTCGCGCTGGCCGCCGATCAGCTCGCCGAGGATCTCCTCGGAGCGGCCGTTGTTGTACTGGTCGGCGGTGTCGAAGTAGTTGATGCCGGCTTCGCGGCAGGCGCGGAACATCTTCGCGGCCGCCGCCTCGTCCGCATCGCCGCCGAACGACATCGTGCCGAAGCAGAGCTGCGAGACCTGCACGCCGGTATTGCCGAGCGCCCGGAATTTCATGTCGGAACCACGATAAACTATCCGGGTCGCGGAGTTGGTGCCGAGGAAGGGACTCGAACCCCCACAATCTTGCGATCGCTAGCACCTGAAGCTAGTGCGTCTACCAATTCCGCCACCTCGGCAAAGGACGCGAATTCTAGTGGCTAAGCGCTCCAAATTCAAGGTTGCCGCGACCGGACGCAACGATCCGGCGCGCGACATCCTGCACGCCCTCGAGCTCGCGGGAGAGCCCCTCACGCCCAAGGAGGTCGCGAAGCGCCTGCGCATTCCGCGTCCCGAAAAAGACGCCTTCGAAAAGGCGCTGGCGAACCTGGAGCGCGCGGGCGAGATCGTGAAGAACCGCGCCGGCGCGCTGCTCGTCGCGAAGCGCATCGCGGTCGTCGCCGGCCGCATCGAGGGCCATCGCGACGGCCACGGTTTTCTCGTGCCCGACGACGCCAGCCCGCAGGTGTTCCTGCCGCCGGCGGAGATGCGCGAAGTGCTGCACGGCGACCGCGCGTCGGTGCGCATTTCCGGGCGCGACCCGCGCGGGCGCCCCTCCGGCGTGATCGTCGAGGTGCTCGAGCGCGGCACCCGCCGCATCGTCGGCCGGCTGCACTCCGAGCACGGCGTCACGTTCCTGGTTCCCGAGGACCGGCGCATCGCGCACGACATCCTGGTGCCGGACGCGGGCCGGGCGAAGGCGGGCGAGATCGTCACCGTCGAGCTGATCGCGCACCCGAGCAAGCACGCGCAGCCGATCGGCCGCGTCGCCGAGGTGCTCGGCCACCACGCCGATCCCGGGATGGAGATCGAGATCGCGGTGCGCAAGTTCGGCCTGCCGCACGAGTTCTCGAAGAAGGCGATGGCTGCGGCGCGGGCCCTTCCAGAATCAGTTCAATCACAAGATATTCAAAATCGTCGCGACCTGCGCGAGCTGGGCTTCGTCACCATCGACGGCGAGACGGCGCGGGATTTCGATGACGCGGTGTTCTGCAAACGCGAGGGTAAGGGCTTCAGGCTCTGGGTGGCGATCGCGGACGTGAGCCACTACGTGCGCCACGGCGACGCGCTCGACATGGAAGCGCGCGAGCGCGGCACCTCGGTGTATTTCCCGCGCCGGGTGATCCCGATGCTGCCCGAGAAGCTCTCGAACGGCCTGTGCTCGCTCAATCCGGAGGTCGATCGCCTGGCGATGGTCTGCGAGATGGCGATCACGCCGAAAGGCGAGATCGCGCAGTACGAGTTCTACAACGCGGTGTTCCGCTCGCATGCCCGCCTCACCTACACCGAAGTCTGGGCCAGGATTTCAGGCAAGAAGGCGAGCCAGAACCTCCTGAACCTGTACGACGTGTTCAAGGTGCTTCTCGAGGAGCGCGGCCTGCGCGGCGCGATCGACTTCGAGACCGTCGAGACGCGCATGATCTTCGACCCCAAGGGCAAGATCGAGAAGATCGTCGCCGAGCCGCGCAACGACGCCCACCGCCTGATCGAGGAGTGCATGCTGGCGGCGAACGTGTGCGCGGGAAACTTCATCGCCAAGAGCGAGCACCCCGTGCTCTACCGCGTGCACGACGTGCCGGCGGAGGAAAAGGTGCGCACGCTGCGCGACTTTCTCGCCGAGCTCGGCCTGCAGCTGCCCGGCGGCGAGATCCCGCGGCCGAAGGACTACGCGCAGCTGCTGGAGCGCATCCGCAAGCGGCCCGACTTCACGCTGCTGCAGACGATCCTGCTGCGCTCGCTCAAGCAGGCGGTCTACAGCCCGGCGAACAAGGGCCACTTCGGCCTCGCCTTCGACGCCTACGTGCACTTCACCTCGCCGATCCGGCGCTACCCCGATCTGCTCGTGCACCGGGTGATCAAGGCGCTGCTCGCGAGGAAAGAGTATTCCGGCGTGGACTGGGACGCGCTCGGCCGGCACTGCTCGGAGACCGAGCGGCGCGCCGACGAGGCGAGCCGCGACGTCGAGAACTGGCTCAAGTGCTTCTACATGCGCGATCACGTCGGCAAGGTCTTCAACGGCACCATCACGGGGGTGACGGCCTTCGGTCTCTTCATCACCCTCGACGATTATTTCGTCGACGGGCTGGTGCACATCTCGGAGCTCGGGCGCGACTACTTCCAGTACGACGCCACGCGCCACGCGCTGCTCGGCGAGCGCACCGGCAAGCGCTTTCGCCTCGCCGACCGCATGAAGGTGAAGCTCGTCAGGGTGGATCTCGACACGCGCAAGATCGACCTGGTCCCCGCATGAGCAGGCACGGGGAACGCGAGCCGCGCGTCGTCTTCGGCTTCCATGCGGTGCTCGCGCGCCTGCGCGCCGACCCGGCCTCGGTGGTGGAGATCTTCCTCGACGAGACGAGAAACGACGCGCGCGCCAAGGACCTCGTCGCCGTCGCCAAGCGCGCCGGTGCGCACCTGATGCTGGTGCCCACCAAGCGGCTCGACGGCTTCTATGGCGGCGGCCGGCACCAGGGCGTGGTCGCGCGCGTGCAGATGAAGGATCTCGGCCACAGCCTGGACGAGATCCTGGAGAAGGTCGAGAAGCCGCTGCTGCTGGTGCTCGACGGCGTCACCGACCCGCACAACCTGGGCGCGTGCCTGCGCGTGGCCAATGCCGCCGGCGCCGACGCGGTGGTCGCGCCGAAGGACCGCGCCGCGGGAATCTCGCCGGCGGTCTCGAAGGTCGCGAGCGGCGCCGCCGAGGCCACGCCCTACCTCATGGTCACCAACCTCGCGCGCACGCTGGCGGAGATCAAGGAGCGCAACATCTGGGCGATCGGCACCGACGAGCGCGCCGGGAAGACGATCTACGAGACCGATCTGCCCGACTCGATCGCCTGGGTGCTCGGCGCCGAAGGCGAGGGCATGCGCCGGCTCACGCGCGAGAGCTGCGACGTGCTGGTGAAGATCCCGATGCGCGGCGAGGTCGAGAGCCTCAACGTCTCGGTGGCGGCGGGGATCTGCCTGTTCGAGTCGGTCCGCCGTCGGACAGGGAGATAAATCAGGCATACTTCGCCCGGCCATGGAAATTCTCCTCGTCGACGACGATCCGCTGATGCACGAAATGATGCCGCCGCTCGTGCGCAAGGCGCTCGGCGACGTCGACATCGTCGCGGTGAGCGACCTCGAGAGCGCCTTCCAGCGGCTCGCGCACCACATGCCGCCCTCGTTCGCGCTGCTCGACCTGGGCCTGCCGGGCCACGCGGGCCTGGAGACGCTGCGGCGCTTTCGCTGGAAGTTCTCCAACGTGCCGGTGGTGATCCTGTCCGCGATCGACGACCCGGCCTTCATCCGCGTCGCGCGCGGCATGGGGGTCGTGGGCTACCTGCCCAAGACCCTCACAGCGGACCAGCGCATCGAGGCGCTGAAGCAGATCGGGACCGGCGGCAGCTTTTTCCCGGAGCCGGCGCCGAATAAATAGGCGGCCCCCGGGCCGCACAAGCAGTTCTTTTTCCAGTACAATCCCGCCCCTTCCTGGTCACACCGCTTCGCATGGCGGTTGGCCCAAACCATAGGAACAGGAGCTAAAAAGCCATGCGGCATTACGAGATCGTTTTCATCGTCCATCCCGACCAGAGCGAGCAGGTCCCGCAGATGGTCGAGCGCTACAAGGGCGTCATCGCCGCGAAGAGCGGCACCGTCCACCGCCTCGAGGACTGGGGCCGGCGCCAGCTCACCTACCCGATCCAGAAGGTCCACAAGGCGCATTACGTGCTCATGAACATCGAGTGCGACAACGAGACGCTCGCCGAGCTCGAGCACTCGTTCAAGTTCAGCGACGCGGTGCTGCGCCACCTCATCATCAAGATGCCGAAAGCCCTCACCGCGCCTTCGCCGATGATGCGCGAGGAGAAGTCGAAATCCATGATGGAGCGCGGTGGCGCCGAGTCGCGGGCGGCGGAAGCAAGGCCTGCGGAAGCTCGGCCTGCGGACGCTCCGGCCGCCTGAACAAGCTTGAAGTGACCGGAAAAATCGTGGAGCTCGGCGCGCTGCGCTATACGCCCGCCGGCATCCCGGTGGTCGAGTTCAAGCTCGATCACGAGTCGGAGCGGGACGAGGCGGGCGCGAAGCGCAAGGTCCGGGCCGAAATCAGCGCGGTCGCCTTCGAGACGCAGGCGCGGCTGGTTTCACGGCAGAACATGGGCTCGCAAGTGAGGCTCGAAGGATTCCTGAGCGCGAGGACGAAGCGCTCGAAGAAGCTGGTGCTGCACGTTACCAACATCGAATTCAGCGAAGGAGCATGAGATGCCCCCAAGAAGAGGGTTCAAGGGCAAGGGTAAGAAAGGCAAGTTCGGCAAGGATAAAAAGGACAAGGGGCAGCGGGCGCTATTCCGCCGCCGCAAGTTCTGCCGCTTCACCGCGGAGAAGATGGAGTGGATCGACTACAAGGACGTCGAGCTGCTCAAGGACTTCGTCAACGAGACCGGCAAGATCATTCCGGCGCGCATCACCGGGACCTCGGCCGGCTATCAGCGCCAGCTGTCCGATGCGATCAAGCGCGCACGCTTTCTCGCGCTGCTGCCGTATACGGACCTGCACTAACCGGGGAATCAGCGCATGCAAGTCATTCTGATGGAGAAAGTCGGCAAGCTCGGCAACCTCGGCGACGTGGTGAAGGTGAAGGACGGCTACGCCCGCAACTTCCTCATCCCGCAGGGCAAGGCGAAGCGCGCCACCGAGTCCAACCTGAAGGAGTTCGAGCAGAAGCGCTCGGTGCTGGAAAAAGCGCAGGCCGATATCTTGTCGAAGGCGCAGGAGCGCGGCACCAAGCTCGACGGCTTCATGCTGCAGATCACGCAAAAGGCGGGCGTCGACGGGCGCCTGTTCGGCTCGGTCACCAACTACGACATCGTGGAAGCCTTGAAGAAGCAGGGCCACGAGATCGAGCGCTCGCAGATCCGGATGCCGCAGGGGCCGCTGAAGCAGGTGGGCGACTACCCGATCCAGCTCGCGCTGCACACCGACGTCGCGGTCACCATCAAGGTGTCGGTGCTCGGCGAGCAGTAAAACCGGAGCGATCCGCAGCAACGAAAAAGGGCTCCGCTGGAGCCCTTTTTTTATCCGGTCGCCGCCTGATCTACTCCGTCGCGGCCTGCATCTCGCGCCGGATCGCCTCGACGAGGTTTGCCGCGTCTTCCCGCGGGACCACGATCTGGGGGTCGTGGCCGGCCAGCGGCCGATGCTGGCGGATCACGATGTCGCCGTCCGCGTTCCGCTGCACGGCGAGCGCGCCGGCCGGCCCGGCAGCAGCCCCCAGCGCTTCGTCGCGCGTGTGCTCCACCGGCTCGCTGCGCAGAATCTCCTCGAACATGAAACATTCTATTCTGCGGTCAAGAAATTTAGTTGCCGCCGCGCTTTCTCCGCGCACAGACAATCAACAGGTTATGCACAGTTCGCCCACAGGTGCGCGGCATGGGCTCTTCGTCTTAATTCAATAGTTTCCGGCCGCAACAGAAAGTGTTGTGGGAAAGTTTTCCGGCGCGCGGCAAATAGCAGTGTTTCGCAGGAAGTCACCGGTATCATCTGCCCACAATTCCAGGCTGGACCGCAGTTTGAACGGTGACGGGAAGGGGACCCCAAGATGGCAGTGGTGCAACCGACGGCGAGCGCGCCCGCGACGCCCCAGGAAAACGTCTTCCAGTTCAGGACGCCGCCGCACTCGATCGAGGCGGAGCAGTCGATGCTCGGGGCGCTGCTGCTCGACAACCAGGCCTTCGACCGCGTCGCCGACCTCGTGGTGGGGGAGGACTTCTACCGCGACGACCACCGGCGCATCTGGCGCCACATCGTCAGGCTGATCGAAGCGAACCGACCCGCGGACGTGGTGACCGTCTCGGAGTCGATCGACGCGAGCGAGGACAAGGACAAGACCGGCGGCCCCGCCTACCTCGGCGCGCTCGCCCAGAACACGCCGAGCGCGCTCAACATCCGCCGCTACGCCGAGCTGGTGCGCGAGCGCTCGGTGCAAAGGCGGCTCGCGCACATCGCCACCGAGATCGCCGAGAGCGCGCTCAGCCCGTCCGGCAAGGAGATCGGACTGCTCCTCGACGAGGCCGAGTCGAAGATCTTCCAGATCGCCGAGTCGGGCGCGCGCAAGGACCAGGGGTTGCTCGAGATCAAGCCGGTGCTCGCGCGCGTGTTCGAGCGCATCGACCATCTCTACCATCGCGACAATCCTTCGGATGTGACGGGCGTGCCCACCGGCTACACGAAGATGGACCAGATGACCTCGGGGCTGCAGCCGGGGGATCTCATCGTCGTCGCCGGCCGCCCGAGCATGGGCAAGACCGCTCTCGCGCTCAACATCGCCGAGCATGTCGCGGTGGACAACGGGTTGCCGGTCGCCGTCTTCTCGATGGAGATGAGCGCCACGCAGCTCGCGATGCGGATGCTCGGCTCCATCGCGCGCGTCGACCAGCACAAGATGCGCACCGGACGCCTCAACGACAAGGAGTGGGGCGATCTGTCGGAAGCGATGGGCAAGCTGCACGAGACGCCGATCTACATCGACGAAGCCGGCGCCCTGACCGCCCTGGAAGTCCGCGCGCGCGCGCGAAGGTTGAAAAGACAATATTCAAAGCTCGGCTTGATCGTGATCGACTACATCCAGCTCATGTCGGCGAGCAGCCAGGGGGAGAACCGCGCCACCGAGATCTCCGAGATCTCGCGCTCGCTGAAGGGCATGGCGAAGGAGCTCGACGTCCCCGTGATCGCCCTCTCCCAGCTCAACCGCGCGGTCGACCAGCGCCCCGACCGGCGCCCGGTGATGTCGGACCTGCGCGAGTCGGGCGCGATCGAGCAGGACGCCGACGTCATCATGTTCATCTACCGCGAGGTGGTCTACAAGCCCGACCTGCCCGAGGACCAGCGCGGCATCGCCGAGGTCATCATCGGCAAGCAGCGAAACGGCCCGATCGGCACGGTGAAGCTCACCTTTCTCGGCCAGCACACCCGCTTCGAGAACTACCAGGACCCCGGCGCCTACTGATTCTCAAGTATTATTCGTCGAGAAAAACAGGCTGAAGGCCGAGGAGAGGACCATGGCTGATCCGCTGGTTGCGCAGAAGTCGCCGTTTGCGGTGGAGCTCGCGCCGGGCGATTATTGGTGGTGCGCCTGCGGGCGCTCGAAGCGCCAGCCGTTCTGCGACGGCTCGCACAAAGAGACCGAGCACACGCCGGTCAAGTTCACCGTCACCGAAGCGCAGAAGGTCTGGCTGTGCGGCTGCAAGCAGACCGGGAGCAAGCCCTTCTGCGACGGCTCACACAAGAAGATTACTTAAAAAACTATTTCTTAGTTGCAGTCCAGCGCCCTTCCGCGCCCTTCTCGTCGTGGAACGAGCCTTCCATCTTGCCGCCGTTCACCCGACCGGTGAAATCGCGGCGTACGCCTGCCGGATCCACGTAGGCGAACGCGATGTTGAAGCCGCGCAGCCGCGCTTCGCGCAGCCCCGCCTGGATCGGCCCGAGCGCGGCGCTGCCGTGGATCTTCTGGAACGTCTGCTCGAGGTTGAGCTCGGTCTTCTGGCCGCCGGCGTCGAGCGACCAGCCGCCCTGCACGTTGGCGGGCACGACCCAGAAATAGGCGCGCCGGCCGTCCACGCTCGAGATCTCGTCGGCGTCCCAGTCCTCCATCGTGAACGAGTGCGAGACGACGCGCGTGCCGGGGCGCATCGTCAGGAGCTGCGGGCGCAGCTTCATGTTGAGGCCGGGCAGCAGGTACATCGTGATCACGGTCGCCTGGCTGAAGTCGGTGGCGAAGATGTCGCCGTGGCGGATGAGCGCCTTGCCCGCGCCGCTGCCCGCCACGCCGGCCGCCGTGGCGTTGGCGTTCGCGTGCTTGACCATGTCCGGGTTGTACTCGATGCCCACCGCGCGCGCGCCGAACTTCTTCGCCGCCGCGATCGCGATCTTGCCGTCGCCCGCGCCGAGGTCCATGACGAAGTCGTTGGGCGTGACCTGCGCCATCGTCAGCATCCGGTCCACCACTTCATCCGGTGTGGGCACCCAGATGACGTCCTTGCCGGCCTGGCCGACCTGCGGCTCGAACTTCGTCTGCGCCGAAGCGGGCGCGGAAACGAGGAACGAAAATGAAAGTATCGTCAGAAGGCGAACGAAGCGGGTCATCGGGGATTTCCTGGGAAGAGGGCAGCGCAATTTAGCAGAAAGATAAAGCGGAGAGGTGAAACACCAACCTTGTCGGTCTTATTCCGGCCCCCTGATAAGGGGGTCGTGAGCCGCAGGCGAGCGCAACCCCCCGGCGCTTCGCGCCACCCCCCTTGTCAGGGGGGCAAAACCTACAGCACCTCGGCGGCGTGGTCGGCGAGCCGCGAGCGCTCGCCGCGCGCGAGCGTGATGTGGCCGGCGTGGCCCCAGTCCTTCATGCGATCGACCACGTACGTGAGCCCGGAGCTGCCCTCGGTGAGGTAGGGCGTGTCGATCTGCGCGATGTTGCCCAGGCACACCACCTTGGTGCCCGGGCCGGCGCGCGTCACGAGCGTCTTCATCTGCTTCGGCGTCAGGTTCTGCGCCTCGTCGATGATCAGCCATTTGTTGACGAAGGTGCGCCCGCGCATGAAGTTCAGCGACTTCACCTTGATCCGCGAGCGCACGAGATCGCGCGTCGCCGCGCGCCCCCATTCGCCGCCCGACTCGTCGGTCGTGTTCAGGACGTCGAGGTTGTCCTCGAGCGCGCCCATCCACGGCAGCATCTTCTCCTCCTCGGTGCCCGGCAGGAAGCCGATGTCCTCGCCGATCGGCACCGTCACCCGCGTCATGATGATCTCCGAATAACGCTTCTCGTCGAGCACCTGGGTGAGGCCGGCGGCGAGCGCGAGCAGCGTCTTGCCGGTGCCCGCCTGCCCGACCAGCGTGACGAAGTCGACGGCGGGATTCATCAGCAGGTTGAGGGCGAAGTTCTGCTCGCGGTTGCGCGCGTTGATGCCCCAGACGGAGTTCTTGGCGTGGGTATAGTCGCGCAGCGTCTCGAGCACCGCCATGCGGCCGTTGATCTCCTTCACCAGCGCGAACAGCGGGCGCTCGCCGGACTCGTCGAACACGAACTCGTTGACCTGGAGCTTGGGCACCAGCGGCCCGTGCACGCGGTAGTAGGTGTGGCCTTCCTTCTTCCAGGACTCCATGTTGCGGCCGTGGGTGTTCCAGAAATCCTTCGGCAGCGCGCGCACGCCGGTGTAGAGGAGGTCGGCGTCCTCCAGCACCTTGTCGTTGAAGTAGTCCTCGGCGGCGAGCCCCAGGGCGCGCGCCTTGATGCGCATGTTGATGTCCTTCGACACCAGCACGACTTCGCGCTGCGCCTGCTTTTCGCGCTGGCCTTCGCGCTCGTGCAGGAACCGCACCACCGAGAGGATCTGGTTGTCGGTCTTGCCGAGCGGCAGCGTCGCCGGCAGCTCGCCGTTGATCGCCTCGGTCTGCAGGAAGAGACGCCCCTTCGACTGCTGGCCGTCCTTGATCCTGATCTGCAGGCCGTCCTTGATGTTCTGCGTCTCGGCGGAGACGATCTCGTCCAGGAAGCGGCTCGCCTGGCGGGCGTTGCGCGCGACGTCGGAGAGCCCCTTCTTGTTGGCATCGAGCTCCTCCAGCGTCCCCATCGGCAGGTAGACGTCGTGCTCCTCGAAGCGGAACAGGCTCGTCGGGTCGTGCATCAGCACGTTCGTGTCGAGCACGAAGAGCTTCTTGGTTCTGGGTTTGCGCGGGGGACGGGGGGACTTGGGCATCAACGAAGCTTCGGACGACTCTGCTGCGGCCTGTTCGACATCATAGGGCTTTAACAAAGCTCAGTACCTCCTGGACGTGGCCCGGCACCTTGACACCGCGCCATTCGCGCGCCAGCACCCCTTTTTCATCGACCACGAAGGTGCTGCGCTCGATGCCGCGGACTTTCTTCCCGTACATGTTCTTCAGCTTCATGACGCCGAACTGCTCGCAGACCTTCTCGTCGGGGTCCGAGAGCAGCTCGAACGGGAACTTCATCTTGGCCTTGAAGCCCTCGTGCGACTTGATCGAGTCGCGCGAGACGCCGTAGATCTCGCAGCGCACGCGCTTGAAATTCTTATACGCGTCGCCGAAGTCGGAGCCTTGCTGGGTGCAGCCCGGGGTGTTGTCCTTCGGATAGAAATAAAGGACGAGCTTGCTGCCGCGGGCGCTGGAGAGGGTAAACGGACTGCTGTTGCCGGTGGAAGGAAGGCTGAAGTCGGAAACCGGCTTGCCTAGCATTTCAGGTGGTCTTGAGACCTTTTTTTAGGAATGCCATGTAACGCTTTCATTGAACATCTTTTTTATTACCGCTGCAAGCCTCTTTTTTTCTGGCGTATATACGGCTGATCGTAAAGGAGAATATTGCCCGCGTGCCCAACCTCTTCCTGATCGCCGGTCCCAACGGCGCCGGCAAATCCACCCCTTACCAGGAACAGCTTTGGACGGCCGAAGATATCGAAGCAGCCGTCAATCGCGCCGTCACTGCAGCCCTCAAGCGGCACAAGGAGCGAGGCGAGTCCGTCGTAATGTGGCTCGACGGAAAGATCGTCACGCTCAAGCCGGAAGAGATCGAAGTCTAGGCATTGAAGCTATCCGAGGACCGCGATGTGCTCGGCCACTATCTTCAGCTCCTTGGCTTGCCGCGGCGACAGTTCGATCGGTCTGTATCGAGGCTCGCTTGATTCAGGCATGAGTACGATGCGCGAGTGGCGCCATTCTCCGGCTTCGGTCGCGATCTTCTCGCTGTGGTATCGCTTGACTGTCACATGAGTGCCGTTATCAGCATCTGAAATCTCGCGGTGTTCGGCAACGACGATCTTGCCTTCCCGGCTGCCGACCGGATTGGCCTTGAACAGGCACCACGCTCCATTTGGAATTCTTCGATTCATCGAATCGCCGATCACCTGCGCGACGAAGAGTCCCTCGGAGATCCGGAAATGATCCGGAAGCGTTACCCAGGTGAGGTGTTCGGTGGATGCATGCTGTTCACCGCCGAATTGGCCGGCTGCGATTTTGAGATCAAGTACAGGCACGCAATTGACGTACGGTCGAATTTCTTCAGGCGACAACCGCAGCAACGAGTCTGGCAGCCGGGGGGGTAAGTTAAGCGAGACCGGTGTACGAATCTTGGCGGCTTCGCGCGGAGAAAATGCGTCCAGCCCCTCGGTGCGGCTACGGACAAAGGATTCGGTGTCTTTGTCCATGAAATGGACGTAGCACCCTTTCAGTCCGCGTGAAAGCAAGACCCGATAAGTGTTCCGTACGAGATCGACGAAACGCTCACCCGAGCGCCTCACTACGTGATCGCGCGACTGCGTTCTGTCGCCGCGCCAGCAGGCATTCTGAAGGTCGTAAGTGAGGTCGGGTCCCCAGATGACTCCTACGTAGTCGAATTCGAAACCCTGAGCCGTATACACGCATCCGATCTGGTCGAGGCCTCTCGGATCGTGTGCCCAATAAACTTCACGCGGAATTCCAGGCGCAAGCCCGGCCGCCTCGGAGCGGGCGTTCCAGGGTCGTCGATAGTCGCCGATGACCACGTCCTTCACGAGCTTGCCTCCTGGAAGAAGTTCATCTGACCACGGCCAGCAGAATCCTGCCGTGACCCGGGCAGAGTGGCCTTCCGACGCGCGCTGCCGTATCGCATCTTCCAGTGCTTGCGGTGTCGTCAGAATCCGAAGTTCAAAGGATTCCTCACGCTGATTCCACAGGACGTTGGCCGTGTCCCGTATTCCCAGCGTGTTGTCTATCCAGTTCACAAATCCGTCGGATCCAGCGCAACGAAACTGTGCCTCGAGCGAGTATTCATGCAGTCGGCAGTTGTTCCTGGTCGCGGTCTCCCGTATCAGGGAAGTGGAGCCCACTTCGCCGGGCCGGACAATCTGCCTGTCATCTATGAAAAAAACAGACACCTTGGCTGCGTCCACGATCTCCTGGATCTGGCTCTTCTTTGACCTTTTGTCTCGCTTCGCCTGCGACATAAATCGATTTGTGCTGTTCGGGCGCAGCCGATGCGCTTCATCGCAGATAAGCACGTCGATCTCGGAGGGGTTTGCCTCTCCGTAATTGTGGAAGTACCTGAACTGGCCGGCCGCTCGCGCTCCAACAATCTTGTGGAGAGTTTTGGTAAACGCGCGCGATCCAGTCGCGTATTGAGCATTGCGACCCTTGCGGGACAGCTCTGCCATGAGTTGGATTGCGATCACGGATTTACCGGTTCCGGGACCGCCATTGACCAGAAAGACGCTCTTGTTTCTGTCTGCCTGCACCGTGGCCGCCGTCCTGAAGATCCGGTCGAACACGACTTTTTGTTCGTCGAGCAGTACGAAGGTGGGTTCCTTCTTGATGACCTCGGCAACGTGTTCGAGCAACTTTTTGCTCGGGCGGTACCGGCTCTGTTCCACTCGATCCAACACGGGTCGACCATTGCCGCCCTTCAGGCGATGTCTCAAGTAAGAGACTAGTGGGTCAACGTCGTCAGAGGCGAAAATCGGAGCATTGGTGAGCACTTCAGAGTATTGCGCAAGGAACAGCGGATCGTTCTTGGTTGGCTGGTAGTTGTGAAGATACGAGCACGCTGAAAGAAGAATTGGATTGAGGCCTTCGTAGAAGGCAGTGTGCATGTCGGCGAGGTAGTCGCGATATTGGCCGACTTGTGCGGAAGGGTGCAGGACCTCGCGATTCCCCCCGCCGACGATGGTCCTCACAATGCTCGGTTCGTCGGTTGCTTCGCATTCCGACCACTGCTTCAGCTCTACAATAACGGCTTCGTCTCGCCCTTCGCCATCCTGCGCGGCGATCAGGCAGTCCAAACGCCGCGACGTGAGGGGCAATTGATACTCAAGAATCACGCCATGATCGATAAGATTGCCGCGCTGGAACACCTGCGACATCGCCCGCAACGAATTGCGCCAGGCGTTTTCCTCCCCGGGGGACGGAGGAAATCGGTAGTGGCGGAGAAATGCGTCGCGAAGCTTCGACGCGACCCGGTTCTGAACCGCGTCCTCGATGAAATCTTCCGACATGCCCGCATAGAGCCGCATCAGAGATACTTCTTCTTTCCGAGTTTCGCCGCTGCCTCCTGCAGAAGCCTCTCGGCGTGCTCTATGCAGGCGGCGACGGAGGTGTCGTCGATGTGCTCGCCCGTGTAATCGGCGAGGTTGCGCTTTCGCCGCAAGGTGTCGAGTACCGCCACGCGCTGGCCCTCGACTCCCAAGGTCAGGCCGAGAGTCTGGATGATGGTCATGTGGTGCCCCGGCCGGTTAGTGTCGGGCCGGAAGCCCTGCGCCATGAGCGCCGCAAGGCCGGTCTGCGTGATCGCTTTGTAGGCCGCGTCAAAGCGGGTCTCCGCGCTGATGGTCGTGGCTCGGGCGTCGGCGAGATTTCGCCGCGCCGCCGCCAGGAGCTGGCTTATTTCCTTCGCATCCGCCGGATGCTCCTTAAGCTGCCCGGTCTTCAGTAAGTTCGCCAAGCTCACCGGGTTCCCCTACGACGAAGATCTTCGGCTCGCGCGCAATCCGAGACACGAAGCGATCGCGGGCCTTGAGCTTCGCGCGAAACGCCTGCGGCGTCATGACCACTGGATTCACCTCGCGCCGTAGCCGCTCGCTAGCGGGGTTGAGCGCCCCGACGACGCGATCGAACGAGGCCGAGCCGATCACCATTACGTCGATGTCGCTCGTCGTGCGCTCCTTGCCTTGCGCCACCGAACCGAACACGAAGGCCAGCCGCACCGAGGCAGCGAGCGGCTCGAGCGCTCCGCGCAGCACATCGGCAAGACCCGCCGTCTTGCGGAAAATGCCCGCCAGCTCCTCGAAGATCGGGCAGGCGCGGTTCGCCTGATAGCGGATCTGGTTTCCAGCGGAGCTACGCGTCAGCAGTCCGGCCTCCGTCAGCGCCGTGACCTCGCGATGCAGCGACCCCGCCGGCACGCCGGTGATCCGCCCGATCTCCCGCGCATAGAAGCTCTGCTCGGGATGCAGCAATAGCAGCGCGAGAATCCCCCGCCGGTAGGCGCCGAACAGCAGCTCGACGAGTTGAGGTCTTCCCTTAGAGGAGGTCGCTCTCATATTGAGAACGATTGTAGCAAAATTGAGAACAGCGCGCTAGGTTGTACGCGAGCTTACGTCGAGTGCCGCCAGAACCGCCGCAGCTCGGCGAGCAACTCCTTCGGCTTTTCTTCCGGAATGAAATGCCCGCACTGCAGAGCGCGGCCGTGGACGTTGGTGGCGACTTCGCGCCAGTCTTCGATGGGATCGAAGAGCGCTTCGATCACGCCCTGGCGGCCCCAGATGGCGAGGAGGGGCATGCTGATCTTGTGCTCGAGGTCCTGCTTGTCGTGGAAGAGATCGATCGTGGCCGAGGCGCGGTAGTCCTCGCAGGTGGCGTGGATGGTGCGCGGGTCCTTGA